>Ga0335081_10000431_pt1 | contig 74525 bp, 66 predicted proteins | sample Lox_Sample_35_FD_206713 | JGI IMG/M metagenome (GOLD analysis project Ga0335081, IMG submission 206713) | Soil microbial communities from Loxahatchee National Wildlife Refuge, Florida, United States - Lox_Sample_3.5 | ecosystem: Environmental > Terrestrial > Soil > Wetlands | place: USA...
CCATTTCGTTAAATGCCACGGCAAGCTCCCCGAATTCATCCTTCAATCCCGTTATCCGGTGCGCCATGTCGCCGGCCTTCAGCGTTCTCGTGGCCTGAAGGAGGACCTGGACGGGCTTCGTCACCCCTCGCAATACGGTAAGGGCGAACAGGATCATAATCAGGGGACCGGCGGCAATCAGGCCGATCATGACGAGCTTCATCCGGTGGGCCTTTTGCAGGGAATCTTCGGTCTGGTCGCTGAGCTTCTCGCTGGTCCGGACGACCATGATCTCCACTTTTCCCATCAGTGAATCGCCGATGATATGAGCATCCAGATGGGCGTCCCGGTGGCTGATGGTCCCGGCACGCAGAGACAGCAGCCGCTTCACGGCGTCATCGTATTGCTCGATCTGCTGCCGAAGGTCATCGAGACGCTCCAGCACGCTCGGGATGTGGTGACACCCGTAGCAGGTATTGATCGACGTTTTGATGTCGTACACATGACCCTCGACCGCCGCGGCGCTCTCCGGCTGAGAAGAACCGAGCGAGTACAGATCGATCTCCACCTTCCGGATATTCAGCAGCAGACGCTCCCGCAGGTTCTCGACATGGTGCAGCTTGATGATATTATTGAAGTCGGACAATCTGCGGTCGAACGAATAGGCAAGGTAGATGCCGCATGTCAGCGCGCCTAGGGTAAAAATGCCGAGGATGATGAAGAGATGTTTTCTCATCGGAGTGACTTCCTGCCGGATGCTCCGTCCCGGCATCCTTTCGCGTGGTTACGCAACGCATGGCAGCCCCTCTTGTGGTGAACCGTCATATCGTTTCCCTATTCTCCGCAATGCCCGTTCTGAGGCGTTCTCATTGCGGGCAGAACCAGCGCCCTGTTCTCCGTCGCGGTGGCCGGCAACGCCTGTCTAGCCAGATGACAGGACAACACCGACCATGTTAAACCAGAAAAAGCAAGGAGTCAACAAAATCTCTGGCTCATGCGGTCGCTGGGGGCGGCATCCCGTACGTGCCGCGGGACCGACGGGTAACGTTGGAGATGCATCCCGGATGCACTTCAACGACCACGAGCGAACGATCTCGAGAATTGCCGGGCTTGCACGGACCCGCCCGGAAGCCGGGTCATGAGGCCAGGCCGAAGAAATCCCTGATCCGGGACAGCAACCTGCCGGACACATCCCTCCTGCGCCGCTCGATCGCTGAAGCATCAAGACGCTCCCGCTCGGCATCGAGCCCGGCTTGACGCTCGGAGAGGATATGACTCAGGGATTCCGCGATCGAGGGATTATTGGCGAGCGTGGAGCGAAAACTTTCTTTATCGATAACAATGAACTCGGCGTCTTCCGTGACATGAATGCTGGCAGTCCTCGCGGCGCCCGTGAGCAGGCTCATCTCGCCGAAGAAGTTGCCGGGCCCGAGCGTGGCCAGCACAGAGGTTTCACCGGAAGATTTTTCCACGACCACATTTATCCGGCCGCTCTTGATGATATAAAACGAATCGCCCGGCTGTCCCTGCTGTACGGGAACCTCGCCGGCGGCATAAGGCATCACGCTCAATCGCTCGACCAGCTTCTTGAGTTCTGCCTTGTTGAGCGGCGAGAGTATCTCGACCTTTTCCATCAGGTCCATGATCTCAGCGGCCAGGCGCTCCTGCTCTGCCTGTCTGCTCTCAGGAGTCACCTGGCGGATGGAAATATCGCGGATCGGCATGGGGATGTCGATGCCGCTGCGCTTAAAACGATACCAGAGGAGGTTCATGATCTCGGCCTCGGTAACCGTCAGCTGGGAGAAATTTGTCAGAGGATAGCGGATCTCATAGTGTACGGTAAAATCACCATAACTCGTCACTCGAATTAGAGGTGCAGGGCTCTTGGCAACTCCCGGCACGGACGACAAAACCTCAAGGACCGCATCCTTCACCCGGTTAGGCGGAATGCCGTAGCTGACGCCCACGGTAAGCCTGCGGAGTAGTATCGAATCGGGAAGACTGTAATTCACAACGGCTTCGCTCAAGACTTTGCTGTTTGGTATGAACACTTCATTGTGATCAGGCGTAAAGATCCGGGTGGAGCGGAGCGTGATATCCAGGACGCGTCCTTCATGGCCCCCCGCAGAGATCCAGTCACCCTGCTTGAGCGGCTTCTCAAGATGGATCGTAAGGCCGGCCAGCATGTTGGCAAGGGTGCTTTGAAACGCAAGGCCGATCGTGGCGGTAAGCACCGTCGTCGTCGCAATGAGGGAGGTGACGTTGATGTTCAGGATCTCCTTCAACAGGATCAGAAGGACGATGACCAGGACAAGGGCGGTGATGATGTTCTTGAAGGCCGCGGGGAAGCTCCCCCCCTTCCAGCGCACGACAAAAAGGTCTCCGTACAGGTAAAGAGCAAGGCGGACAGCGGCAAACGTGAAGATGAGCAGTGAGTAAAAGTGGAGATGCTCCGCGGCGCGCGGGAAGTGGTCCTGAACGCCCAGGTACAGGAAAAGCTGGATGGCGAGGAACAGGGCAACGAGCTTCAGCCCGCTGGCGACCGGTTTGAGCAGCCCGGACTTCTTTGCAAGCAGGCCGATACCGAAAAAGGCAGTGGCATACAGAACGATGCACAGGATCGCAGCCCAGAACAGTGAACCCGTCAACGCATGCACGAACTCCACGAGACCCCCTTAAGCGAAAGACAGAAGTCAGAACAGACACTGAAACAGGAAAGCATCTCTTCCGCTTCAGCCTGTCCTCTGTCCCCTGTCGTCTGTGTTCCTGATGCTTTTCACTATCTCGGCCAACAGCTCCCTGATTCCCTGTCCGCTCTTCACCGACGTCAGCGGGAGCGGCGCCGGGAGCCCGAGCGCCTTGGCAATTTCCCGTCTCGCGTGTTCCGACTCCTGCCTGTTCAGTTTGTCGGCCTTGGTGAGCGCGTAGATGGCCGGGATGTCATATTGCCGGAGCCATGAGATCAGGAGACGGTCGCGGTCATCGGGCTCCCGCCTGCAATCCAGGAGCACGACAACGGCGGACAGCCGGGACGCTCCCTTGAGGTACCCCTCGATCATGGGCGCCCACGCATCGGTCACCGCCTGCGGGGCGCGCGCGTAGCCGTACCCGGGGAGATCGACGAAATACAAGCCTTCGTTGATGAGAAAGAAATTTATAAGCTGGGTCTTGCCGGGCGTAGCGCTGGTCTTGACGAGGTTCCTGCGGTGGAGCAGCGCGTTGATGATGGATGATTTCCCCACGTTGGAGCGTCCGGAGAACGCGATCTGGGGCCGGCCGTCCCGCGGGAATTGCCCGGACTGGGCGGCGCTGGTAACGAATTCGGCTGAAAGGATTTTCATAGGGTCCCGGGGACAGGCATCACAGAACAGACGGCATACGGCGGCCGGGAAGTGATAAAAAAAGAGGACAGACGAGAACGTCGCAATGCTGATGTCTCCTGTCTGTCCTCGGTGACCCGTACTCTGTCTTCTGTTCTACGCTATCTTCTCATAGATGAGCAGCGGCTCGGCGCCTTCATTGATCACTTCCTGGCTGATGATGCATTCCCGTATCCCTGGCTGGGATGGCACATCGTACATCACGTTCAGCATCACGTCTTCCAGGATAGCACGAAGCCCGCGCGCGCCCGTTTTCCGATGTATCGCCTTTTTTGCCACGGCGACGAGTGCATCGTCGACAAAGCGAAGCTTGCAGCCCTCGAGCGCCAGCAGTTTCTGGTACTGCTTGATCAGCGCGTTCTTGGGACGGGTAAGGATGTCGATCAGCGCGTGCTCATCAAGTTCCTCCAGCGTCGCCACGACCGGCATCCGGCCGATGAACTCGGGAATGAGGCCGTATTTCAGGAGGTCGCCCGGCTGCAGGCTCGCCAGCGTTTCGCTCAGTTTCCGTTCGTTCTTGCTCTGGATATCGGCGCCAAATCCCATGGATTTCTGGCCGATCCGCTGATCGATGATCGCATCGAGGCCGACAAAGGCGCCGCCGCAGATGAACAGGATGTTCTTCGTGTCCACCTGGATGAACTCCTGGTGCGGATGCTTGCGTCCGCCCTGGGGCGGGACGCTTGCAATGGTCCCTTCGATCAGCTTGAGCAGCGCCTGCTGCACGCCCTCTCCGGACACATCGCGCGTTATCGAGGGGTTTTCCGATTTTCTGCTGATCTTGTCGATCTCGTCGATGTAGACGATCCCGCGCTGGGCCCGCTCCACGTCGTAGTTGGCGTTCTGCAGCAGCTTGAGAATGATGTTCTCCACATCCTCGCCGACGTACCCGGCCTCCGTAAGCGTCGTGGCGTCGGCTATCGTGAAAGGCACATCGAGGATGCGTGCCAGAGTCTGCGCGAGCAGCGTCTTCCCCACGCCGGTAGGGCCGATAAGCAGGATGTTGCTCTTCTGGAGTTCGACCTCGTCGCCGAGCTCCTGCTGGACGCCGATCCGCTTGTAATGATTGTGAACGGCAACGGAAAGGATCTTCTTTGCCCGCTCCTGGCCGACGACGTATTCATCGAGCGTGCGCTTGATCTCCGACGGTTTGGGCAGGCGGGGCACCTTGGCCTCACGGGCCTCCTCCCACTCCTCGGCGATGATCTCGTTGCAGAGGTCCACGCACTCGTTGCAGATGAACACCGATGGTCCCGCGATCAGCTTCTTGACCTCTTCCTGCCCTTTTCCGCAGAACGAGCACTTCAGGGCCGCCGCATGCTCTTTCTTCTCTTTGTCCGTCATACGTTTACTTCTCCTTAGTTCCGCCGCGAGGCGTCTTCTTCGTGATCACCTCGTCCACAAGCCCGTAGGACCGGGCGTCCTCGCCGGACATGAAGAAGTCGCGGTCCGTGTCGGCCTGGATCTTCTCGATCGGCTGGCCCGTGTGGTTCGCCATGATCCGGTTGAGCGTTTCCTTCATCTTCAGGATCTCACGGGCGTGGATCTCGATGTCCGTGGCCTGTCCCTGGAAACCGCCAATGGGCTGATGGATCATGATGCGCGCATGGGGCAGCGAGAACCGTTTGCCCTTCGTGCCCGCGCACAGGAGGAGTGCTCCCATGCTGGCCGCCTGCCCGATGCAGATCGTGGACACGGGGGACTTGATGTAGTTCATCGTATCGTAAATGGCAAGGCCCGCCGTAACGATGCCCCCGGGGGAATTGATATAGAGGTAGATGTCCTTGTCCGGATCGTCCGCCTCAAGGAAGAGCAGCTGGGCGATAACGGTGTTCGCCACTCCATCATCGATCGGAGTGCCGAGGAAGATGATCCGGTCCTTGAGCAGCCGCGAGTAGATGTCGTAAGCCCGCTCGCCGCGGCTCGTCTGTTCTATCACCATGGGAATCAAAGACATGATTCTCGTTTCTCCTTTGCCAGATCCCTCTTCACAAAAGCAAAGAACATGCTCCCTGCCTTGCGCTGGTTCAATTATAACTCTTCTTTGCCTTCGAAAGCAAGAGAGCGAGGGTCTTTTCCTGGGTGATCGATGAGCGGAGATTGTCCAGCCCGCCGTCCATCGAGTCGTAATATTTTCTGACCGCGTCGAGCGTCTGGCCCGTGGACTTGGCCATAGCGGCGAGTGCCGAGTTCACTTCCTGTTCGCTCACCTGGACCCCCTCTTTTTCGCCGATCACGTCGAGGAGCAGGATGCCCCTGACGCGCTTCTCGGCTATGGCCCTGTTTTCTTCCCGGAACTTGCCGGCGTCGAAGGTCTTAGTCACGTCGACTCCGCGCCGCGCCATGCGGGTCACGTGCTGCCGCGCCATGGACTGGAGCTCGCGTTCCACCATCCCCTGCGGGACCTCGAAAGAATGGGCCTCGATCAGCTTCGCCATGATCTCTTCTCGCTGGGCCGCGGCCAGTTCATCGCGCTTCCTGGCTTCGAGGTCCTTTTTGATCCCCTCCGTCAGTTCAGCCACGGACTTGTTGCCGCCGATGTCTTTTGCGAACTCGTCATTCAGCTCTGGCAGTACTTTCTTCTTGATCTCCTTCAAGGCGACCGTGAAGTTCGCAGCCGTACCCGCCAGTTCCTTGTTCGAATAATCCCCGGGGAACGTCACAGCGATCTCGCGCGACTCGCCCTGGTTCATTCCCACGATCTGCTCTTCGAACCCCGGAATGAGGCTGTTCGTGCCGAGGGCAAGCATGTGGCCTGAAGCCTTGGCGCCCTCGATCGGCTTGCCTTCCCGGAAGCCCTCGAAATCGATGATGGCCGTGTCGGTCTTTTCCAACGCTCTTCCCTCCACGGGCTGGAGTTCGGCGTACATCTCCCGGAGGTGGTCGATGGTCTGGTTCAATTCATCGTCGCTTACCGCGACGCTGTGATCCTTCACCTCGAGGCCCTCATAGGCGCCAAGCTCGATCTTCGGCCGGACCTCAACCACCGCGGTAAAGTTGAGCGGGGCGTTCCTGTCGAAAGGGGAAATGTTCGAGATGCTCGGGACGTCGACGGGGCTCAGTTTGTGCTCTTCCAGGGCCTGCAGATAGGAAGCCGTGATGAGCTTGTTCATCACCTCGGACTCGATCTCCATCGCGTAATGCCGCTCCACGACCGACTTGGGCGCCTTGCCGGGCCGGAACCCGGGGATCTTCGCTTTTCTCGCCACGTCTGCCACGGCCTTTCCCATCTCGTGCGCGATCACGTCAACAGCGACCTGGATATGCAGTTTCTTTTTGACTGGACTGACGTCTTCGAGTACGGCTTTCATACGTTACCACCTTTGCGTAAAATAATTTCGGTTTTGAATGGTGAAGCTCGTTCGGTCTGCGGAAGTCGGCACGCCGGTTCAATGGTGCGAGAGGGGGGACTTGAACCCCCACGGTTGCCCACCAGATCCTAAGTCTGGCGCGTCTGCCAGTTCCGCCACTCTCGCCAATGCACCAAAAAAGAGAGCAGTGAACAGAGAAGCAGCTTTCGTGGAAGGCTGCCTGCTGCTCACTGCTCCCTGAATTGTGTATGGTGAGCCGTGAAGGAGTCGAACCTTCGACCCGCTGATTAAGAGTCAGCTGCTCTACCAACTGAGCTAACGGCCCGTCGCGAAAATAAAAAAAGAGTACCAGTTGCGAAAGCGTTGGTAATTATACTGATCTTTGTGTCGGGATGCAACAAAAAACTGCTGTTCCCCATAAAAAAATCGCCTGTTATCGATGGTGCGCCCGGCGGGAGTCGAGTCGAACCTCACTCCGTCGCCACAAAAGGGCTTCCCCAGCGGGGGCTCGCCCGTCTCTCCCAAAGCTCAGGGGAAGCCATCTCCTGAAACCCCTTTGTCGTGGTTTCTCCTGCTGCTCTCGGGGGCTTTGCTGCTTGCGCTATCTTGTCGACGATATTTTTATGGTGCGCCCGGCGGGAGTCGAACCGCACTCCGTCGCCCTGAAGGGCTCCCCAAAGGGGGCCAGCCCCCTCTGGTCTCTCCCCCGAAGCTCAGGGGAATCCTTCCCTTGAAACCCCTGGTCGTGGGTTCTCCTGTTGCTTCCCGGGCTTTGCTGATTGCGCTATCTTGTCGACGATGTTTTTATGGTGCGCCCGGCGGGAGTCGAACCCACGACCTTCGGCTTCGGAGGCCGACGCTCTATCCAGCTGAGCTACGGGCGCATGAGAACAAGGAAGATCAAAGCGATTGAGAATGAAACCTTTACAGCAAACCGCATCCCCGCGTTTTGCTCTGTGCATTTTCCATTTATTTCTGGCGCGCCCGGCAGGAGTCGAACCTGCGGCGGCGCCCGTAAAGGGCTCCCCAAAGGGGGCCAGCCCCCTCTGGTGTCTCCCCCGAAGCACAGGGGAGTTTCTCCCCTTCCACCCCTCGGCCGCAGGGTGCGCGGCGCCTGTCATCACTAGCGGGTAAGCACTGAGTTGGCAATTGGCGCGCCCGGCAGGAGTCGAACCTGCGGCCTGCGGATTCGAAGTCCGACGCTCTATCCAGCTGAGCTACGGGCGCCCTCGGTACCGGGTCTAAAAACTGGTAGAGACGGCCGGCAACGACCGTCTCTACGGAAATTTGGGGTGAGCGACGGGGCTCGAACCCGCGGCCACAAGGGCCACAACCTTGTGCTCTACCAGCTGAGCTACGCCCACCGTATTGACAGTATGAAAAGCGGAGCACATTGTATAGCGTTGACGTTCATTTGTCAACAGCCATTATGTCTGCCGCCCTCAATCCTCGAAGGTAGCTTGTACCTTGCTCCAGATTGCCTTTCTTGTCTTGCATCCGCATTCGATCTAGGTCGATAGAACTGGCGCGCCTGAAGGGATTCGAACCCCTGACCTGTCGCGCGCCAGGCGCTCCCCAGAGGGGGTCCGCCCCCTCTGGTATCTCCCCCGAAGCTCAGGGGAATCCTTCCCCTGAAACCCCTGGGGTCAGGCTGTGGTCGTTCTTGACTTGCATCAGTATTCGACCTTGGTCGATAGAACTGGCGCGCCTGAAGGGATTCGAACCCCTGACCCACAGCTTAGAAGGCTGTTGCTCTATCCACCTGAGCTACAGGCGCGCAAGCGCTTCGCGCTATTAAAAATTGAAAATTGAAAAGAAAAAAAGGCATTCTCAATTTTCAATCTTCAATTCAAAACTGGTCGGGGCGAGAGGATTTGAACCTCCGGCTTTCTGCTCCCAAAGCAGACGCGCTACCGGGCTGCGCCACGCCCCGATGTGCTGCAATGAGCCAATGAGCCCTAGCGTGGCCCTATAATACTCAGACTCCCCTGCATTGTCAAGCTCCCCGATATTCCTCCACGTCGGTGTCGACCTGCGGCTAAACAACAAAAGCCATGTCACCGGGGCTCCCGGGACATGGCTCTGGTCAAGGCAGTCGAAGTCCTTATTTGTTGAACGTCTTGAGGATATACTCCGCGATCTCGTGGGCGTTCTTGTCTGAAATCGTCTTCGTATCGAATTGAGTCATACCCGGGCCGGGGTTTCTCATTTTCTTAATGATGTCTTCAGCAGTCTTGACATTGTTGGCTTCGCGGTCTTTTTTATGGAGAGTCTTCTGCGGGTTGATGATATTCCCGCCGTCAACGTGACAAACCGCGCAATTCTGCTTGAACAGCGTCTCCCCGGGCTGGCCGGCCGCCAGCGCCGCGCCGGTTGAAGAAACGACCGCCACCACAGCAACTAGAACAGCAGCTGCAACAATAAAGCCCTTCTTCATATTCTCTCCTTTCACTCACTTGGCATTGAACATCGGGACACCGGGACCCGTTATTTACCGTTTCCGTAGTTTGCGGCCAGGTAATCGATGATCGTCTTTGCGTCCTCCTCCGGGATGGGGGCCCCCATGACCTTGATCATCTTGTTCACCGTACCAGTCCACTGTGACCGCGAAAATGGCGGCTGCGTCGTGATGTAGTCAAGGCTGTGGCAAATTGCGCAGAACGAGGCAGCCTTATCCACTCCCGGCGCCTGTTTGAGTGTTACCGTCGGCGTCGGAAGCTGGATGGAATGCACGTTTCCCATGCTTCCCGGCTGTCCGGGCTCTTGGGCAAAAGCAGGCATCGAGAGGGCAATGAACGCGAGGATCGGGATAAGGTTCTTCATGATATTCCTCCTATCGCACTACCACTTCGACTTTTTCGATGTCGTTTTTCAGATACCCCGCCGGATTCCAGAGCTTTTCCACGGGCTGCGACTCTCCGATGCTGTTGGTAGCCCTGACCATGAGCGTGTATTTCCCGGCTTTTTTCGGTTTCCATGGATAGGACCACTGGACCCAGGCGTACTTGCCCATGTCCTTTCCAATCTGAGTTTCGTCCCAGGACCGCCCGCCGTCAAGGGAGACGAGCACATCGCGAATGCCGTATCCGCCGGAGAAGGCAATACCCATCATCGTGATCGGCTTGTTTGCCTTGAGCGTTGACCCGTCGGACGGATCGACGATGAACGAACGGGTCGTCATACGATTGATCGGAATCGTTCTGTCCGGCTTGCCGCCCGGAGGGACGCAGCCGCAGGGATTGTCCGGGATCCGATAGGCCGTCTTGACCCAGAAGCCGTCGAACTGTTTGTTCAGGACCGTGATCGAGCTGAGTGACTTGACCCAGTAGGTCGCGAACCAACCGGGCACGATCAGACGCGCCGGGAATCCGTTCAGCATCGGCAGCGCCTTGCCGTTCATTTCGTAGGCAACGATGATATCCTCGTCCAGCGCCTTGTCCACGGGAAGGCTCTTCACGAAATCGGGGACCGATGGGAGCGGCGGACCATCGAGTCCGTCAAAGGCTACATCAACGCTCCCCTCCTTCAGTCCCGCCGCATTCAGGATGTCCTTGAGGCGGGCGCCCGTCCAGGTGACGTTCCCCATGGCCCCGTTCTTCCACTGGCCGCCCGCAACCCGGGGTTCAAACAGGCTTCTGCTATTTCCCGAGCACTGAATCACGGCGGTATACCTGACGGGAGCAAACTTCGTCCTGAGCTCATTCATGGACAGCTGAAGCTCCTTCTCCGTGTTGCCGCCGATCGTGAGACGCCATGTATCCAAATCGACGGATGTCGGGACGTTGGCAATGTGCCACCGGACAAAGACCGCCTCATTGGGGGTGATCAGTTCTTTGAAATAAGGAAAGGGTGTTTCCAGCTGGGGCGGGCGGGACGTAACCAGGATCATATCCGTCTTTTCTGGATAACGGACCAGTTTCTGTTCATCGAGCGCTGCAAGCAGTTCTGCAGGGACCTGGCCGAAGGCAGCCATGCCCGTGATCATACCGGCTGATTTCAGAAAGTCCCTTCTGGTAAAACGATCGTTCCCCATGACGAGCCTCCTGTAATGCAGTTTGATCTATCAAAGATATAAGTTCAGTATAGCCTAAGTTGAACCTGGTTGCCAAATAAAATGGTTGTTCCTGGTGACTACCGAACCGACATCCTTGCATGCACGACCAGATACCCGGACAAGAGGATCAATGCACCGCCGAAGAGCGCCATGAGCGGCGGCGTTTCCGACAGGAACAGGAATGCAAGCGGGATCGCGGAAAGCGGTTCGATATATCCCAGGACCGCCGCATGCTGGGCCAGCACCTTTTTGAGGGCGCTGAAATACAGGAGAGGCGCGATCGTCGAGTGGAAGACACCCGTGATCAGCAGCAGGGCCGCAGTCCGCGGACCGATCGAGTAATCCAGGGAAAGGACGGCCGGTGCCGTGGCAAGGACCGTGATCCAGAGCAGTACGACTAAAGCCTTCTGATTCAGCTCAAGCAGGCTCAGCCGGCGCGTCAGCATGATCATAAAGGCATAACCGAACCCCGACGCCGTTCCGGCAAGAATGCCCGGCAGGTGAACGCTGTTCAGCCGGATTCCCCCCTCGTTCAGCACGATCATCGTCATGCCGGCTGCGGCGAGAGGCAGCGAGATGAGCGTAACCCGTTCAAGACGTTCGGCGATCACGAATGGCGCGAGTACTGCCACGAGCACAGGCGCAGTATAGTGGGTAAAGACCGCGTTGGAGACGGTCGTGTGCCCCAGCGCATAGAAGTAGGTTATATTGTTCAGGATGGATGCCATCGCCAGCCCGGCGAAGAGGTACCAGGAGTCCATGGTAAAGAAAGGCTTCGGGAAGTCCCCTCTTACCGCGAGAACGAGGGGCACCAGGAAGCTGGCGATCAGGGAGGTATAGAAGAGCACCACCACCGGCGGAAGCGCAATCCAGCGGATCAGGACGCCCCAGGTGCTCCAGATGATCATGGAGAGGATGATTTTCAGGTAGTTCTGCATAGATCAAAATAAAGGAGCCAGGAGTCAGAAAACAGAATTCAGAATACATCTCCATCTGAGTTCCGCTTCCCGACTTCTGGCTCCTGTCTGTTCGCTTCTGTCTTGTGAGTCTTTGTCCCTACGTGCCGATCTTCCAGGACTCGAGGTACTTCTTCTGCTCCGGCGCGAGCTTGTCGATGCGGATACCCATGGCCTCCAGCTTCAGCCTCGCGATCTCCTTGCGATGTTTTCCGGCACCGGATAGACTTCCTTCTTGAGCTTCCCCGCTTAGTAGCGGTAGTGCTCCGACTTGTACGGACCTTCCTTGGACACGCCGATATAGGCGGCCTGCTGATCGGTCAATGTGGTCAGCTGCGCGTTCAGTTTTTTCAGCTGCAGGCGCGCGACCTTTTCGTCCAGGTGCTTCGGCAGTGTGTATACGCCTACCGGATACTTGTCGGGATGGGTGAACAGTTCTATCTGGGCGATGGTCTGATTGGCGAACGAGGACGACATCACGTATGACGGGTGGCCGGTTGCACAGCCGAGGTTCACCAGGCGACCCTTGGCCAGCAGGATGATGCGTTTCTTGTCAGGGAAGATGATGTGGTCGACCTGCGGCTTGATTTCTTCCCACGGGTATTTCTCCAACGAGGCAACGTCGATCTCGGAGTCGAAGTGGCCGATGTTGCAAACGATCGCCTGGTCCTTCATCTTCGCCATGTGGTCATGCGTGATGACATGATAGTTCCCGGTGGCGGTGACGAAAATATCGGCCTTGTCGCAGGCGTAGTCCATGGTGACCACGCGGTAGCCTTCCATCGCCGCCTGCAACGCGCAGATCGGGTCGATCTCGGTGACCCACACCTGGGCGGACAATGCACGCAACGCCTGTGCCGACCCCTTGCCCACGTCGCCGTAGCCGCAGACCACGGCGATCTTGCCCGCGACCATCACGTCGGTGGCTCGCTTGATGCCGTCCACCAGCGACTCGCGGCAGCCGTAGAGGTTGTCGAACTTGGACTTGGTGACCGAGTCATTGACGTTGATCGCGGGGAACTTAAGGTCGCCCTTCTCGTGCATCTGGTACAGGCGGTGCACACCGGTGGTGGTCTCCTCGGTCACGCCCTTGATCTTCGCCAGACGCGTCGAGTACCACTTCGGATCCTGCCTGAGCTTGGCCTTGATGCTGGCGAACAGCACCGTAGCTTCCTCGCTGTCGGGCTTGTCGAGCACCGAAATATCCTTCTCGGCACGTGCACCGAGGTGCAGCAGCAGCGTGGCGTCGCCGCCGTCGTCGAGGATCATGTTCGAGTAGCCGTTGTCCGGCCATTCGAAGATGCGGTGCGTGTAGTCCCAGTAGTCCTTGAGCGATTCGCCCTTGACGGCGAACACGGCGATGCCGTCCTTGGCAATTGCGGCGGCAGCGTGGTCCTGCGTCGAGAAGATGTTGCACGAGGCCCAACGCACCTGAGCGCCGAGCGCGGTCAGCGTCTCGATCAGCACTGCGGTCTGGATAGTCATGTGCAGCGAGCCGGTGATGCGCGCGCCCTTCAAAGGCTGGCTCCGGGCAAACTCTTCGCGGATGGCCATCAGACCGGGCATCTCGGTCTCGGCGATCTTGATCTCTTTGCGGCCCCATGAGGCCAGGTTCATGTCGGCAACTACGTAGTCTTTTGCAGCCATTGCAGTAGTCATAAAGCTCCTCCCATTCAGGTTAATGAATGGGCGCCGTTGCTACCAGTTGAAGACCCCATCGAGCCTGACAGACCCACCTTGCGGTGACTGCTGCAGCGCCCCTCGACGGGGTGGGTTGATGTTTGAATTACCGTCCTTCGTCTGTGCGAAACGCGACAGCCGCGTCAGCAGCTTCCCACTTGAATTCCCTGCCTTCGCGGTCAAAGAGTATACGTCACACAGCGTTGGGGGCAGCCACACAGGGCTGCACCTGCATAATTTTCAAACTGCTCACGCATAGCCTGGATCGGCAATCTACCTTTCGCCTGTGCCCAGCGTTTACGAGCCTGCACCCGACGCTTATGAGTGCAAAGCGCGACTGCGGGGTGTTACCGCGCGAGTGCAGCGTGCAATCGGCCATTACTTCAATCCCGCGTCCTTCTTGAGCGTAGCAGCCTTGTCCGTCTTTTCCCAGGAGAACTCCGGCTCGTTCCTGCCGAAATGGCCGTAGGCGGCGGTCTTCCTGTAGATAGGACGGCGGAGATCGAGGGTATGGATGATCCCCTTCGGGGTCATGTCGAAGTTCTTTCTGATGACGTCGACAAGCTTCTCATGGTCCACCTTGCCGGTGCCGAAATCGTCCACATGGATCGAAACCGGCTCGGGCACGCCGATGGCATAGGCAAGCTGCACTTCGCACTCGGCCGCGATCCCTGCGGCAACGATGTTCTTCGCGACGTAGCGCGCCATGTAGGACGCCGAACGGTCGACCTTCGAGGGGTCCTTTCCCGAGAAGGCGCCGCCGCCGTGGCTGCCCACGCCGCCATAGGTGTCCACGATGATCTTGCGTCCCGTGAGTCCCGTGTCGCCCATGGGCCCCCCGACTATGAACTGTCCCGTCGGATTGATGTGGTAGATGACCGTCTTCTCGTCCAGAAGCTCCGGCGGGAGCACGGGCTTGATCACTTTTTCGATGATGTCCTTGCGGATCTGCTTCTGATCCACCTCCGGGCCGTGCTGGCTCGAGACCACGACGGTATGCAGCTTGTGGGGCTTGCCGTCCAGGTACTCGATCGTGACCTGGGACTTGCCGTCCGGCCTCAGGTACGGGAGTACGCCCGACTTTCTCACCTCGCTCAGTTTGCGCGTGAGCTTGTGGGCAAGCATGATGGTCATGGGCATAAGCTCCGGTGTCTCGTCGCAGGCATAGCCGAACATGAGCCCCTGATCGCCGGCGCCGCCCGTGTCCACCCCCATGGAGATGTCCGGGGACTGCGCATGGACCGACTCGATGATCCCGCAGGTCTCGGCATCGAAGCCGAACTTGGCCCGGGTATAGCCGATGTCCGATATCGTCTTCCGCACGAGGTCCTGGATATTGACTCGGCCTTTCGAGGTGATCTCGCCCGCCACCACGACCAGTCCCGTGGTCAGGAGCGCTTCGCATGCCACGCGGCTCATGGGGTCCTGCGCGAGGAACGCGTCGAGGACGGTGTCTGAAATCTGGTCGGCTATCTTGTCCGGATGCCCCTCGGTGACGGATTCCGAGGTAAAAAGGTAGTTCCTGCTGCAGCTGCTGCTCATTTGGCTTCCTCCCGGCCTTGCGGCCCTCTCAGAAAATTTCGTTTTTATAGCACAGCCACGGTATTTGTCAAGAAAAAATTAGCCTCGGGAGAACTCGAGGGTGGAAAGGGACAAATGGATCGCAGATCCCGCGGATGGCTAGAACAATACCTGAACCGCCCCCTCTTTTCAACCTGTTTTTTGCCGGCTTCCGCAGGATCGCGGCCAGGCAGCCTGGAGGATCACTTCTTCATACCCAGGATGTCATAGACGGCCTTCATGTCGATACTGGACCGTACGATCGACGCGAGCTTGTCGAACCCCTCCTGCTTCAGGCTCTCATAGGACGTCCCGGAAACGATGCCGACCCCCTTCCGCGTCCTGATGTGGTCAAGAAAACTGCTCCGGAATACATCGCTGTCGAATACCCCGTGCAGATAGGTTCCCCAGATGCGATGCGACGGCGACAGGGCTCCGTCGTCGCGCATCGTGCCGTTCTCCCGCACGCGAAACGCTGCACTTGCCCCATCGAGCCGCTCGGTCCTTCCCATGTGAATCTCATACCCGCTCAACGCGGCACCGTGCTCCCAGAATTCGCTTCGAAGCGACTCGGCCCGGACCTGCGTCGTCTGTTTCTGCGTTTCCATGATCGTCGTTACCGGGAGCAGGCCGATGCCCTCGGCTTCCGGAACCGTTCCGTCCACGCGGAAGGGGTCGCTAATGGCCTTCCCCAGCATCTGATAGCCACCGCAGATGCCGGCCACCATACCTCCGCGGGCAGCGAACTCCCTGATCCGTTGCTCCATGCCGGTCTCCCGCAGATAGAGCAGGTCGCCGATCGTGTTCTTGCTGCCGGGGATGATTACCACGTCCGGACAGCCCAGGTCGGCCGATGCCTGGACATATCTGACCCGGACGCCTGGTTCGGCCGCGAGAGCGTCAAAATCGGTGAAGTTCGAGATATGGGGCAGATGGATGACAACAATGTCAATTTCGGATTTTGCTCTCGACTCCGCACTCCCCGCTCCGGATCCCGAATTCGCTTCGAGCGGCACGCCGTCCTCCTCCTGGACGTACACGCCGCGGAAGAAGGGAACGACACCGAGCGTCGCGATGCCCGTTCTCTCAGCGAGGAAGTCCAGCCCCGGCGTCAGGAGGGAAATATCCCCCCGGAACTTGTTGATGATGAAGCCCTTGATCCGGTCCCGCTCATGCGGCTCCAGCAGTTCGATTGTCCCGACGATTGAAGCGAACGCGCCGCCCCGGTCGATGTCTGCCGCGAGGATCACGGGCGCGTCAGCCATTTCGGCTGTTCGCATGTTCACGAAGTCGCGGTCCTTCAGGTTCACCTCGGCAGGGCTGCCCGCTCCTTCGATCACGATCACATCGTGGTTTCGGGCGAGCCTGTGGTAGGATTGCTGGATCGAGGGCCAGATGTCCCGCTGGTAAGAGCCGTACTGCGCAGCGGTATAGTCGCCGATCACCCTCCCGTTCAGGATCACCTGGCAGCCGGTGTCGGAACTGGGCTTGAGCAGGAGGGGGTTCATGTCCGCGCACGGCTCCACTCCTGCAGCCTCGGCCTGGACAACCTGGGAGCGCGCCATCTCGAGCCCGTCACGGGTAACGAAGGAGTTCAGGGACATGTTCTGGCTTTTAAAGGGGGCGACGAGAAGCCCGTCCTGAAAAAAAATGCGGCAAAAGGCCGCGCAGAGGATGCTTTTCCCGACACCGGAGCCGGTGCCCTGGATCATGATTGATTTTGACATAAGGATACTTGAGGGAACCACGGGTCCGCTGCGAGGACACACAGAGAAGGCTGGGCTTTTGTCTGTGCTTCTTTCCCTGTGCGGCGAAGCCGCTTGCCTGCGCCCAACGATTACGAGTGCTTCGCGCGAGTGCAGGGTGTGGTTAAAGCAATCTTGGTTTCAGCCCGTCCGGGCAGGGTAACTCCTATGTCTGCTCCTCGGCGATCTCTTTATAGAGCTGCACCGGATCGAATGGCTGGAGTGTCGCGTTGAAGCTGGCGACCCCGACCGGCGGTTCGAGGATGCGTATCTCAAAATTCACCGAAGCCCTGGCAGGGATCGTCACCCCCTGCTCCTGAAGGCTCTTCTTGAGCTCCGGGATGTTCACTCCGCGTTTGGCAAGGATTTCGAGGTCCCGCTTCGTGTAGAGCTGTTTGCCGTTCAGTAATTTCCCTTTTGTGAGGACCGCGTTCTGGGCATTGTACACGTCGACGACGACATACCATGCCGGCCTCGGTTTGTCCGTTGTGTTCTCGATGACGCCGGTTATGACGAGGTCGCCCTTCGCGGGATCGATGGCGCCGGAGGCATTCTGGATCTGCAGTCCGTCCGGTGAGGTCATGCCTTTTGCGGCATCGGACGCACGCTGCGAAGCCTGCCCGAGATAAAATTTTACCCCGAACGCGATGCCTCCGACAACCAGGAGCGCGATAACGATGAAGGCCGTCATTTTCCCGAGGCCGGATCCCGCGGACTGCACGGGAGCCGCGTCAAGAACGACCGGAGCCGGCCGGGCCGCCTCTCGTGCCGGGGATGCCGCGGCTGGAGGCGCGGAGACCGGGGCGGCAGGCCGCACGGGCTCGGGTCTTTGGATGGGCGGCTCTTTTACCGGTGGCTTCTGCTGAACCGGAGCCGGTCCGGGCGCCGGCCGAGCGGCAGGCGGCTCCTGCGGCCGGGGTGAGGGTTGGTCCTTTGCCACTGAGGGTTTTGTTGCCTCGCGGACCGCCGGCTTGACGAAAACAGGGGGAGCCTCTTCCTCCTGCGGCAGGGCGGCAGTGTCATCCGCGGGAAGAGCGAGATCGAACGCGGGGGCGGACGCCGCCGTCTCCCGGGAAGCCGGCGGCATTGCTGCAGCGGCCTTCGGTGCTGCCTGCACAGGCAGTGCGAGCATGTCCGGAAGGGCGGCAGCCGCTTCGGACAACTGGTACTGTTCGAAGTCCTGGCGGGTTATCTTTACGATATCACCGCAGCGGGTGCAGCCGAACTTGATGCCGTTTCCCGTAATCTTATCATCGGCGACACGGAAGAGCTTGTTGCAGCCTGAGCAGCGGACTTCCATGCGATATGCCTCCTCACGATCAGGTCCCCGGTCCGGAAAACGAACTTCGGGAAGGGAATCCCACCGCGCAGTGGGGACTCGAATTGGCGTTCATTGTAGTATATTTTCGGGAAATTATCTACACCTCTCCATCATTTTTTTCTCCCCCGTCCGCGTCGGGGATGTCCTTTTTCTCACCGGCGATGCGGTATTCCCCCGCGGCCCATTTGCCGAGATCGATCAGCCTGCACCGCTCGGAGCAGAAAGGCCTGTACGGGTTGTCTTTCCAGCCTGCTTCCTTTTTACAGACCGGACAGCGGGTGGTCACCATTTTTTTCATCGCTGTCATTTGTTTCTCCGACCGGCTTCCGTCATTTCAACACATAGGCGATCGGCACTTCGACCCAGCCGCTCACGTACGGCATGGGTCCGGCGCGATAGACCGTCCGGACCGAGGCGGAATCCAGGACCTCGGAGCCCGAGCTCTTGACGATCTCGACACGGTCCACATCCCCCTGGGGCCTCACGCGAAACCGGAGACGAACGATGCCTTCGATACCGCGCTCGCGGGCCAGGCGCGGATAGTTTTTTGCCCGCTCGATGGAAGACACGATCACGGCCCACTGCTCCGAAGAAACGGACCCTGACGACGAGCCCGCCGCGGCTGAGGTCTGCCCGATTGATTCCCCGTTCACACCCGAGGCATGCTGCTGCGCATCTTGATCAACGGCTGTCCCCTCGCCATGCGGTTGCCTGTTCACTTGAGGCACGGGGACTGTATCGGAAGCCGGGACCGGGACCGGCGCTTCCTGCTGAACAGGAACCGGCTCATGCAAGACCTCGTTGTTCGGAACGATTTTTCTCGCGGCAGGGGGCGCGGCTGTCTTCGCTTCGTTCCCTGAAGCCGACGTTCCCTCCCTGCCGATCAGTGCGACCATGATCGGGTCATGACGGCCCTGCAGCAGGTCTCCGGCAAACCGGGCAAAGGTAATCCCGGTCCCGAACAGGAGCAGGTGCAGGGCAAGCGAGAGCAGTATGAACTTGCGGAACATCATAGGTCGCGACAAGAGAGGACGTTGAGACGAGTCAACGTCCTTTCTTTTAATTATACAACTATCAGAAAACCAAAGAAACGCCGCCGAACCATTCCCGGCCAGGCATGGGATACCCGGCATTCACCTGGTATTCGCGATTGAACATGTTCTTGACGCCGGCATAGATTTCGGCCTTCACCTTCTGCCCCAACTCGACAGGTTGCGACAACTTTGCATCGGCGACCGTATACTCCTGCGTAGGATTGGGGATGCCGGGATAGGTATAGTTTCTGACATACCTTCCGTCTATAAAGAGATTCGTTTTCCCGGGCAATGTCACATTCACATAACTCTTAGCCTGTGCTGCGGGAATTCCCGCGATATAGGAACTCGTCAGCTGATCCGTGACTGCTTTCGTATACGTGTAATTAAGAGCCCACGTGAAAGATTCGAAAGGAGCTATTTTTACCTCCGATTCCGAACCCTCGATCCGCGCCCTGCTGATATTGACAGGCGAGTAAATAAATGTTGAGGGATCTACCTGCCAGTTGATCAGGTTGTCAACCAGGCGTCTAAAATAGGTGAACTTGACTGAATACCTCTTGCCGAATGGCTGCTCGATGCCTGCTTCATACTCCTTCGAGGTCTCGGGCTGCAGAGCCGGGTTTCCCTGCTCGAAGCCGTCAAACTGCCAGAAGAGCTCGTTCAACGTAGGACCGCGGAACGCTTCGCCCGCCGATGCGCGGATGATGGTTCCGGTCGGGGAAATGATATACCGAGCGCTCACTTTCGGGCTCAAGTTGCTTCCATAAACCGAGTTTGTGTCCTCGCGTGCTCCGACAACAACGATGAGCGATTCACCAGCGGAGATCTCGTCCTGGATATAGGCCGCCATAATCGAGTCGGTATGGACTCCCGGGCTTGCATCAGGCTGTTCCGTGTTAATGCCGTCGAGATGATTCTGCCTCGCCTCGGCTCCCAGCGTCAAAAGGTTCCAGGAATTCGCCACCCAGTTCGTCTGCACCTCGGCCCCGGTCGATGTGCTCGTGTTCTCGGTGTGCTGCCGAAAGAACGGGTTCGGGTCAATGAACCTGATATCATCCTGGTTCTGATATACGTTCAGCCTGAGATCGAGCTCCCTCGTGAATTTTGTCTTATAGGTGAGTGACGAACCCTGGGTCCGGTCCCATTCACGAGCCAGCGGACTCAGAAAGATGCCGCCATCGGCTGTTGAGCCTGGCACACCGATCTCCTTGCCGAGCGAGTCGATGGACAGCTCGACATTCGTATCTGCGCTGTGATCGTAGCCCAGTTTTATAGCAGCCTTCCACTGGTCAAGATCGCTGTTTACCCGAAAGCCGTCGTATTTCTGCGTGCCGCCCGACAGCGAATAATAGAACTTGTCGATCTTGTTCGAATTTCCCACCGTAAGGTCCTGCCATCCGTGCGTTCCGGCCTCGGCTTTGACGGTCGTTGACGGACCTCTCGGTTTTTTTGTGATGATATTGACCACTCCGCCCAGAGCGTCCGCGCCGTACAACGAGGACGCAGCTCCTCGCACGATCTCGATACGTTCGATGTCCTCGAGCGGCACCGGGAGACTGGACATATCGAATCCCCCGGCGCTCGCTGAATTGAGCCGCCTGCCATCAAGCAGGACCACGACCTGCTCGGAATTGGCGCCTCTGATGTTGATTTCAGTGACCGAGCCTTTACCGCCTGTTTCCGTGAGCTTGATGCCGCTTGCGTGGTCGATGGCTTCAGCTGCCGTCTGTGCCCCTGACCGTTGGATCTCGTCGCTCGTGATGACCGTTACGGACTGTGTAACATCCTGAGGCTCCTTCTCGGTCTTCGTTGCCGTTACCACCACTTCCTTGAGCTGCACTGTATCGTCGGCCTTTGCCGGCACAACCGCAAATGCCGCCGCGCAGCACGAAACAATGACTGCTGTTACGATTCCCTTCATTATATATACTCCTTCCATCGAGGTTTTGGGAACGAGAGGTCTCCTGGCTCAGGACTTCCTACTCACCGGCCTTCCCATCCCGCACTGCGGGACAGTGGCGTGCTCGGCTTTCGTTTCCATCACAGTTGCGTGACAGCTGGGGATTCGCACCCCCTTCCGCTTCTCTATTCCCAGTTTTTTTGTTTCATTCTTCAGTTACGTCTCCACCGTGCGCTTCGACTCCCTCCTCTGTCACCGCCTTTCCGACAGCACAGCTTCGCTGTTAATAATTTTCCTCGTAGCTGATATACATGCCCGCCTTCTCGGATCGCCGTATCTCCATGCTTACGTCGAAGGCCTGCTTCAGCATGTCCCTCGTCAATATGGCATCGGGCCGGCCAGAGCCGATGAGGTTTCCGTCCTTGATCAGCAGGACCCGGTCGAACTGGAGCGCGATGTTGATGTCATGGAGCGACATGACTACCGAGATGTTCCGCGCTTTACGCAGTTTCCTGAGCAGCCTGATGAGGTCGATCTGGAACTTGATATCCAGGTTGGCGAGCGGCTCGTCCAGGAGCAGCAGCCCCGCGCCCTGCACCAGCGTCATGGCGATGAAGGCCCGCCGACGCTCACCGCCGCTCAGATCGCTGAGGTTCGCATCCGATTTTGTAGCCAGGCCTACCAGGTCCAGCGCCTCGTCAACGGACATGGCCGGCGGGATGTCATAGGGGTAGAGCCCCATGCTCACCAGCTCGCTGATCGTAAAGGGAACGGTTATATCCAGCGTCTGCGGCAGATAACTGATCAGCTTGGCGCGGTCCCGGTGCCTGAGCGCATGCAGGTCCCTTCCCCAGAGCCTGACACCGCCTGACGACGGCCGCAGGATCCCGGTTCCGAGCTTCAGGATCGTGGACTTGCCCGAACCGTTCGCACCCAGGAGACCGATGAACTCTCCCTGGCCCACGTTGAACGAGAGGTCGCGGATGAACGGCCGCTGACGTTCATAGGAGAAGCAGGCCGCATCGAGTTCCAGGATCCGCGGCTCTGATGGTTCAGATGGTGAGGACATTTTTTCTCCGGAGCAGGAACAGGAAGTACGGCGCGCCGATGATCGCCGTGATCACGCCCGCCGGCAGTTCCATGGGCGGCAGAAGGGAGCGGCTGATCAGATCGGCAATGCAGAGCAGCGATCCGCCGCCGAGCGCCGAGGCGACGATCAGCATCCTGCTGTCCGCGCCGAGAAAGAAACGCATGATATGCGGAATGAGCAGGCCGATGAACCCGATCATGCCGCCGAGCGAGACCGATGCCGCCGTCATCAGGCCGACGGAGACGAACAGGATGAACCGCTCGCGCTGGGGTGCGAAACCCAGGCTGTGGGCGAAGTCATCGCCCAGGATCAGGGCGTTCAGGGCCTTCGCGCGCGTTGCGGAGAGGATGATTCCGGCAGCGACAAAGGCAAGCCCGTAGGGGATGCGGGACCACTCGGACATGGAGAGGTCGCCGAAGATCCAAAGCGTGGCCCGGCGCATTCCCTCGTCGGTCGACACGCTCATCAGCAGCATGAGAAGCGAAGAGAACAGAAAGCTCAGTCCCACTCCGGCGAGCAGCAGCCGCTCCGGCCAGATCCCTCCCCGCTTCCACCCCATGACGCCCACGATGCCTCCGGTTATGACGGCGCCTATGAAGGCCATGACCGGCACGGTAAAGCTGCCGAGAAAACTCAGACCGCCGATGATGCCGAGCGCGGCGGTGAGGGAAGCGCCGCTTGAAATGCCGAGGATATAGGGGTCCGCGAGCGGGTTCCGGAGAATGCCCTGGAGCACCGCTCCCGAAGCCCCGAGCGCCATGCCCATGAGCACTGCCACGACGATCCGGGGCAGGCGGATGGAGAACAGGATCTCGCGGTCCGTGTCGCTCAGGCCGAAGGGAACGATGACGCGCGGCCCCGCGACCAGCGAGCACAGGACGATGAGCAGGACGACCAGGAAGAGTAAGATGATCTTTACCGGAGACATGCGGCAAGCTCCTCGATTCCCCCGATGACACGCGGCCCGAGCCGGTACAGCTTATCGCTCGTGTAAAACACGGCGCCGTTCCTGACCGCCGGCACGGACGACATTCTTTTCAGGAAACCCTCTGATACGCTTCGCATATCCATGCCCGTGGCCTTGCCCACAAAGATCGCGTCCGGTGCTCGGCTGATGACATCCTCGATGGAATACTTGGGATAGGACGTCTTCGCCGTCGCCGCCAGATTTTCGTGGCCGAGCAGCATTATGGCGTCATCGATGACCGTCCCGGGCCCCGCCACGATGAGCGGCTCCGGCCAGACGATGAAGAGGACCTTTCGCTTGACATGATGCTCACTGCGCAGGGCGGACGCCCTCCGGATCCCCTCTTCGATCTCCCGTGCAAGGCGCTCGCCCCGCTCCCGGATGTTCAAGGCGGCCGAAAGGTCGCGGATGCCCTGCGGCAGTTCGGAGAGCCGCCGCGCCTCGAAGACATAGGTCCTGATCTTGAGCGAAACGAGCCGCTCCTCGAATTCCTTCGGGTTCCCGTCCGTGGTCAGGACGACGATGTCCGGCTTGAGGGAGACGACGGCCTCCAGCGAAGGATTGGACATGCCTCCGATCTTGGGCTTCTTCTTCGCCTCCTCCGGGTAGTCGCAATAGGTCGTAACGCCGACGATGTTGTCAGCCAGCCCGAGGGCGTACATGATCTCGGTCATGCTCGGCGCGAGGGACACGATGCGCCGGGGCGACGATGCAAGATCGGCCGCCGATGCGAAACAGGCGATCATCACCAGAGAAAGAGAAAAGAATAGAGAAGTTCTCATCCGCGTTAATCCGGGTCCAATGCCGACCGCATCTTCATCATGTCCACCTCGTTCTCTTTCCGGAACGACACCATCAATATAAAATAAGAAACGCTGTTACGATGTCATTGCGAGCGACCGCCGGGAGCACGGCAATCCCGTCACAAATACGAGATCACTTCGCCGCAGAGCTTATGCCGAGCAAAGCCGAAGCACTCCCCGCAATGACACCACAGCGGGCTTGCTACATCTACGAAACCGTCTGCTCGGCGCTCTTTTCCGATACTCCGGCCGATGAGAACGTGGCCATTTCAGCAAGGACGCGAAGGCCTGCATCGACCAGCGTGATCCCCAAAGCCGCGCCCGTCCCTTCGCCGAGCCGCAGGTTCAGGTCCAAAAGCGGCCGCTGTTCCAGGCGCTCCAGCATCTTCCGGTGGCCGATCTCCACGGACTGGTGCGCTGCGATAAGGTAATCCTTTGCCGCGGGACACAGTTCTGCGGCAATGAGCGCGCCTGCCGTCGAGATGAACCCGTCCAAGACGACCGGGATCCGGTAGAGAGCGGCGCCGAGCACGATGCCCGCGATCCCGCCGATCTCGTACCCGCCCACTTTGGCCAAGACATCCAGCGCATCGCGCCGGTCCGGCCGGTTCACAGCGATCGCCTTCCTGATCGTTTCGACCTTGCTCCTGAGAGCCGCATCATCGATGCCGGTCCCCCGGCCGGTGACCAGTTCCGGATCGGTTCCCGTGATCACCGAAACGATCGCGGACGACGGCGTCGTGTTGCCGATGCCCATGTCGCCCGTGCCGATGATATCCAGGCCGTCGCGGTACTTCCCCACGAGCCCGACGCCTGCCATAATCGACGCTTCGGCCTGTTCCCTTGTCATGGCCGGTCCTGCAGCCATGTTCGCCGTACCGCGGCCGATCTTCCTGATCTCCAGGCCCTCGGCGGGCTCGAAATCGTGGTCCACACCCATGTCCACCACGATGACCCGCACGCCCGCCTGCCGTGCGAGCACGTTCACGCCGGCGCCGCCGCGCAGAAAGTTATAGACCATCTGGGGCGTCACTGCAGCCGGATAGGCGCTCACCCCTTCCTTCGTCACGCCGTGATCCCCTGCGCAGGTGAAGATGATCTTGTTCCTGAGGACCGGTTTGTCTTTGCCCGTGATAAGGCAATACCGTCTGGCAAGCTCTTCAAGCCGTCCCAGACTTCCCTGCGGCTTGGTCAGATCGTCGAGCTGCGCCTGAATCTGGCTTGTTCGTGAAACATCTACCGGTTTTATATTATTCAGAACTTCTTTCAGTGTGTTCATGTTTTCTCCTTAATGTAGTATTAGGTACGGCTTCACCTGCCGTATGCACAGTTGGCTTCCCGACTAACAGGAATCCCAGCATCTATGACAACTCCGAGAACAGTATCGTGACCATGATTTCTCCTTGTACGCGAAGATCGGAATAAGACGTCTCCTGGCTCAGGACAACCTACTCGCCGGCCTTCCCATCCCGGGCGGGACAGTGGCATGATTCGGCTTTCGTTTCCATCACAGTTGCGCGACAGCAGGGGAATCGCACCCCTTTCCGCTTTCTTATTCCTCGGTCCCACTGCTAAACAACAAAAAATCCCCAGTCTTCTACTCAAGACGGGGGATTAAAAGGATGTCTTAATCCACACATGATCTTAACGCCGAAGAATGTGCGAACAGTATCCAAGCAGGTCTTCTGGCTCTCCCCTCCTTTACCGGCCTTCCCGACCGGGTTACCGGTCAGTGGCGCATTGAGAAGTAAAGGACTTAACCCCTAAAGCGGGTCAGGATCACAGCGGCGGGTCCGCTCCCGATTTTCACGGGATTCCCTTGGCTTGAATGTCTCTCTCTATGTATAAGTGTTACATGTATACCACCGGTATCGGGCAAAGTCAATTTCATTTTCAGAGACTTATTTATATTGCTTCAGGAAACAAAGAAACAAGATCCTGATCGCAAGGCATCTTCAAACGATCCGGATGCCATCGATAAGCACGTACGTGTCGTGTTTGATATAGCGCGTTCCCGTCACCGTCAGGTTCGCGTTGTTCTGGAGGTGCATGAGCGTCTGCCGGTCGAACCCCGCGCCGTAGACCTTCGCTACAAGGGGAGCAAAGAAATCCTGCCTTTTTCTGAGTTTTGGGTCGCCCGAATACTTCATTTCGAGAAGCCGGAACCTGCCGCCAGGCTTCAACACGCGCGCAAATTCCGAGATCGCCCGGTCCTGCAGTTCATGGGGCAGGACGCAGCAGAGAAAGAACGCGACGACCCAGTCGTAGGTGTTCGAAGGGACCGTCGCCATCTGCGAAGCGTCTTCCAGAACGAACTTGACATTGCACGTTGCTTCGCTGCACCGCTTCGATGCTTTCTTCAGCATGGCGGAACTGAAATCCATTGCAGTCAGGTCCACGCCTGCTGGGTAGTATTTCAGGTTGCGCCCGGTGCCGACGCCCGCTTCCAGTGCCTCTCCGTGAACATCTTTCAACAGCTCGGGTCGCCACTTCCGGTATTGGCGCTCCCAGGGGTAATCCAGGATATCGTAGAACCACGCAGTAACGGCATATCGCTTCTGATTTAACAGGTTCAACTCCTGCGTGCGGTCCATCGCTATCCTTCTTTCACGAGAGCCGCCTTGAGCTGTTCGTAGGAGATCATTCCCCTTTTCACGATAAAACAGTCATTGACCTTTACCGAGGGACAGGGTGGCGCATCCTTTTCCGATGCATATTCAGGGGCCGTTTTCTTGATCACGATAATTTCCGCGCCGAATTCCTGCTCCGCCCGACGGGCGGACTCGATGTGAGACAGTCACCACTTACCCATGGGATCGTTCATGTACAGCGTGATGGTGCGTTTTTTTATCATCGTTTCCTGTCCGGGCAGAGAGGGAAGAGCGGCGGGCCCGTTCACTCGGGGCCCCGCCGCTTCCTGAGAATTTCGATGATCTCTTCCTTGGACGGGAAAACGCCCGAGACAGACTTTGAGAAGACTGTCTCTCCGTCCGCAATGACCGTGAATGCACCGCTCTCAGTCGAGTGGACCAAGACCGGCTTGACGCCGAACGCTTCCTGGATTGCCAGCGAGAAAGCGGCCGCAATGGGCCGGTAATTGCACGTCCCGCAGTATTCAATGGCTATCTGCATGAACGGGAATCGGCAGCCGCTACATCTTCTTCAGCTCGGACCTCTTGATCTTGACGTGTTCTCCGTCCGCCATGACCACCCGGACCGTTGTGGCCGAATGATATTCCTTTTCCATGCACTCGTATTCGGCGTTCTTCGTGAGGGATACTTCCTTGCCACTGATGGTTTGCACTTTCTTCGTGTCGCCAATGTACTGGACCTTCATTCTGTGCCATCCTTTCCGCGGCCCGGCGTCAAGCGACGCTGCCGCGCGCAGAGAACGTTAGACATATTCCGGCGGCAAAATTCCCTTCAGATGCGGAAATTTGTCGAACATGTGGGGGAACTGCATGGACTCTCCGAAGCGGTCGTTGAAATCCTCCTCGAGCGCAAGCTCGACGTACTCGACCTGCCGGGCGATCTCGTTCGCCTCGCGCCGCTTGTCCGTGTTCAAAAGCGCGATCCGGGCGCCGTCGCCCGCTGCGTTCCCTATGTACTCGACCTTTTTCAGATCGCAGTCAGGAAACATCCCGATGGACATCGCTGCGATCTTGTCGATATGGCTGCCGAAGGCGCCTGCCACGGCAAGGCGGTCAAAGGAGCTGACGCCGAGTTTGCGCATCATGATCAGGCAGCCCGAATAGAGGGCTCCCTTTGCGAGCTGGATGGCGCGGACGTCCTTCTGGTTGACCACGATGTCCTGGTCGATAGCCGTCTCGTGCTTCCAGGCAACGACATACTCGGGTACGTTCTTCGCCCCCTGCCGAACCCGTGCGGACTTGATCTCCGCATTGAGGCGGCCGTTCTTTACGATGATCCCGGCCTTGAACATTTCGGCGATCACGTCAATGATTGCCGACCCGCAGATGCCCCGGGCCTGCATGTTCCGCTGTCCGTCGCTCCACTCGTTGCTGCCGATCACCTTGTACACGGGTTCATAGGTCTCTGGATCGATCTTGACCCGTTCGATCGCCCCGGGTGCTGCCCGCATCCCGAACTCGATCTGGGCCCCTTCAAGGGCCGGGCCCGTGGCGCAGGAACAGGAGATGAGCTTCTTCTTGTTGCCGAAGACCAGCTCGCCGTTCGTGCCGATGTCGATCAGGAGTGTCATCTTATCCCGCTTGTACGGCGTGTCAGCGATCAGGCATCCGACGTTATCGGCCCCTACGAAACCGGCTTCGATAGGCATGATGTGGATGTTTCCGCCGGGAAGGATATCGATGCCGAAGCGGTCGGCCTTGAGATCCACGGAATGATGCAGGGCGGGGGTGAAAGGCGCCACGCCCATGTACTCCGGGTTTATCCCGAGCAGGATATGGTGCATGGCCGTGTTTCCCACGAGGGTCATCTCGCTGATGTCCAAGTGCGAGATCCCCGCTTTGTGGGCCGCCTGCTTCACGATCGTATTGAGCCCTTCGATGATCGTGGCCTGGAGCTCTTTGAGCCCGGTCTGTTCGTTCATCATGCAGTAGGTGATGCGCGACATGACGTCCTCGCCGTACCGCACCTGCGGGTTCATCATCGATTCGGTCACCAGCACATTGCCGGTGTTGAGGTCGGTCAGATATCCGGCGACGGTCGTGGTGCCGATGTCCACGGCAAGACCGATATTGGTCGTCACTTCACCCGGCTCGACACGGATGATCTCGCTCTTGTTCCAGACCGTTACCGTCACCTTCCAGTCCCCCTTGCGGATCGCGTCGGGAAGGACCTGGAGCGCGCGGTAATCGATGGACAGCCCCTTGACCCGGTGAGTCTTGGAAAGCGCCTTTTCCAGCCGCTCGAAGTCGCCGAGGGGATCATCGAGGGATGGATGGGGCAGCTCCACGTAGTACTTCAACACCGCCGGTTTGAGTTTTATCTTGATGACGCCGGCGGCCTTGCTCACGACCTGTTTTCCCGTGCGGCTGGCTTCGGGAACGAAGACAAGCACATCGCCCAGGATCTTCGTGGAGCAGGCCAGGCGGATGTGTTCGTCCGAATCCTTCCGCTTGAGCACCTTGATCTCTTTTTCGTCGAGATCGCTCAGGTGCTTCATCGAGGACGTTATGTTCTCCTTCGGAAAGCTACCCTCCATGACCTTGACGCGGCACTTTCCGCAGACCATATGCTCTCCGCAGACCGCCTCGATACCCACCCCCAGCCTTCTCGCGGCGTCGAGGATCGTAGTGCCTTCAGGTACCTTGCCGCGACGACCGGAAGGCTGAAAGATGATCGTATGATCCATAGTGTTATTCCTTCTCCTTGCTTTAAATTGACCCGGCCCTTCATCTCGAAACCAGCGGGGAGTACGGGTCGTCGGACTCCCCGCTGGTACCGCAGTTCCTTGAATGAAGATTGCCGGCTGTCTAGGCTGCCTCGCCTTTTCGCAGCGTTTCGAGCATTTTCATGGCTTCGCGAAGAGCATTGGGAGCATTGTCCGCCGTGATGTCCGCGCCGTATTCCTCCACGGTCTTCTCGGTGATCGGCGCGCCGCCGATCATGATCTTCACTTTCGGATTTTTCTCCTTGATCATCGGGATAAGCTTCTTGATGCCGACCATGGAGGTCGTCATCATGGCGGAAAGCATCACGATGTCGGAGTCGGTCTTGAGCTGCTCCTCGACGAATTTCTGAAGCGGAACGTCACGTCCAAGGTCGTGCACGGTCCACCCCGATGATTCGAATATGGCCTTGATGAGGTTCTTCCCGAGATCGTGCACGTCGCCCTGCATCACGCCGAGCACGACCTGGCCGCGTTTTCCGCCGCTCGACACTTTAATATGCGGCTTCAGGACGTCGAGGGCGGCGTAGAGCGCCTTGGCGCAGAGCAGCGTCTCGGGGACGAAATACTCGTGGCTGTCGAACTTCTGGCTGACGACCTCCATGCCCCCTGCCAGACCCTCCATCGTCATCTTATAGGCATCGGCGCCCACCTTGACCGCCTCTTCCGCCGTTTTTCTGGCGTCTTCAACTTTGTAGTTGATGACCGCCTCCTGTAGTCTCTTGATCAGTTCCTGTTCCTTTTCCTTCGTCGCCATGTATGGTAATCCTCCTTAAGTTATTGATAGTGCGCTCTTGCGTGGTTATTTATAGACGCCGTACTTCTTCGACGCTTCGACGATCCGCTTCGCGTTTCTGAGCGGGGCATTGGGGCCGAACTCGCATCCAGTCGCGAGGATGAATCCTCCGCCTTTGGCGAAGATCTCGATCTCTGCCTTGCACTCCTCCTCGATCTCCTCGGGCGTACCGAGGAATGCCACCGGTCCCGGCGGGATCCAGCCGATCGTCGTGATGCACTTGCCCCACTTGGCCTTGTGCTCTTCCCAGCTGTCCACATCGTCCGCAACATAGGCATGGGAGATCGCATGGGGTTTTCCGTATTTCGCGCTCAGGTCGAAGTAGATCCCGTTGCCGCAGTTGTGGAAGGCGAAGAGCGCGCCTGCCTTGTGCACGTAATCCGCGATCTTCCTGACGGACTCGCCCTCGAATTTTTCCCAGAGCGGCTTGCTCAGGATGCTTTGCGATGCGTACAGGTGATCGTAGCATATGCAGTGAACTCCCGCTTCGAGCTGTGCCTTTGTGTACTCCAGCAGCATCTCGTCCACCACTTCGACGGCGGCCATGACCTCGGCGGGGTGCTCCATGAGATCCATGAAGAATGCTTCCGGGCCGCGCATCATGCTGAGGACGCCGATGGAGCCGTAGACGAAGCCGACGATGGCATGGGTCTTGCCGATCTCCTTCGAAAGGCCCGCGGCGAGATCGATCACGCCCTTGGTCCGCTGCGTCTTGCGCGGGTCGATGCGCTTGACCTTCGTGTACTCCTTGTAGCTGCTGATGAACGGCTTGTCGTAGTTCGGATGCGCCGTGCCCATCTCGGGGAAGTTGATCTCGCATCCTAATGCATGGGCCTCGACGGAAAGGTCCACCAAAAGGACCACACCGTCATGGCCGATCATATCGAGAGCGTCCACATGCCCCCTGACCATTGCGGGGATATCAGTGCACTGCGACCATTCCGCGTAGGTCAGCCCCGAGAACCGGTGGCTTGCGCCGCATACCAGCGGTGCAGCAGGGACCCGGTCCGCCTCCTTGAACTGCATTGCCGTCGCCACTCTTTCAAGACCATTCATTCGATCTGTTGCCATTGAGAACCTCCTTGCTTTCGGGATTAACAATACCGGTCACATCCAGCATGACCGAACCTTATTCGATCAGCACGAGCCCGCTCCAGACGACCTCATGTTTCGGTGGAATGTCGAAGGGAAGCCCCGCATTCTGGCTCGTTTTCACCACGTCGATGCCGACGCCTTCCATTGCCGGCCGCGCCTGGTAGGCCCGGCGGCAGCCCGCCCCAGGACCTGCACACGACGGGCAGAGCATGCAGTCGCCCCCGATCAGGCCCAGGGCATAATGAAATCCGAGGGCCATGGCCTGGGCCTCCACTTCATTCACCAGTTTGTGTAGCCTGACAGCTTGCAGCTTGACGTCATCCAGGTTCCTGCGCGCTTCATCCGGTTCGCCTCCTTTCTGCGCAGGATCGGTGTTGTGGGATTCCAGGAACTTGAGGACCACTTCCTTGTTGAAATCATCCATGGCCAGGGAGAGCGGCGCCTTGGTCTGAACCAGAACTGCGGTCCGGTACTTGCTCAGCGCCGTCCTGAACTCATCCACCGTGGGCACATTGGGAGGACAGGTCAGCGTTCTGCCAAAATGGGGACAGCGCGGGATCTCGCACTTCATCCGCACCCGTTCGTCGACGACGATCTTGCGCGCCGAAAAGGCCTTTGCCTTCCAGGCGCCTTTGTCGAGGGCGAACTGCACGACCTGAGCGATACGCTCCGGTACGCCGTTTTTCTTCTTCCCTGTCGCTTTTCGCGCTGTCCCTGCCGCTGTCATCACTACTCCTTGCCGCCCATTGAGATATAGAATTTGGGCTTATAGGTATCCACATTCACCATGTCCTGGTTCAGCACGACGCGCTTCTTCTTCCAGCAGGCCGGGCACATGTACCGCGACTTGAAGCCACGGTCGGGCCCTGTGTAGCGGAGCTCCATATGGGCCCTGCAAGCCTTCACCCCGCAATCCGCGCAGATGAAATCCGCCTTCCCCCCGCACTTGAAACATTTTTCCATGATTCATTCCTCCTATCCCCGGACAAGCCGGAACTAAAACTTGACACAGATAAAGTCCGATAAAAAATTACGAAAAATCATGATCCTTCATAAGCAATCTGTGCAGATCAGTGTCAAAACCTTCTAAGTCGTCAGCCGCTTGTAGATCAACGGCAGCCGCACCGGCAGCGTTTCCACGTTTTCGATGAGGGTGTAGTTCGTTTCCCCGTACATGTACGGAAGGTAGTCGCGGCTCTTTTTGTCCACGGTGATGCAATACGAGAAGACCCCTTTTCTTTTGGCCTCCCAGAGGGAATGCCGCGTGTCCTCCACCGCATAATCGGCATCCCCGTAATCGATGTCATAGGGCCTGCCGTCTGACAGGAGGATCAGGAGCCGGATCCGCGAGTTCTGCCGGCTGAGCAGCCGTGTGGCGTGCCGGATGGCCGCTCCGAGCCGCGTCTGGGCCATGGGTTTGATATAGTCGAACCGCTGCCGGAACCGGGTGGGAGACTTCTCGTCGAAATCGCGGATCACATAAAAATCCATCTTGTCCCGGTAGTTCGACGAGAAGCCGTACACGGCCCATTGATCGCCGATGCTTTCCAGCGCTTCGGCCATCAGCACCAGCCCCTCGCGCTCGACGTCGATGATCGTCTTGCCCGAGGGCAGCTCGTCGCCCGTGGAATAGCTCATGTCCACCAGAAAGGCTACGGACACGTCGCGCAGGTTCTTTTCCCGCCTGATATAGACCCGGTCCGAGGGCGTGATGCCCGCGTGGCGCTCGACGACCGCTTCGATCATGGCGTCGAAGTCGATATCATCGCCCCGCTCCTCACGGAAGAACCTCTGGATGCGGTCGGGCCGCAGCATGCTGAAGTACCGGCGCAGCACGCTCACCAGGCCGTACTGCTCCGCGACCGTTCGGTCGTAGTACGCGGTCGAACTTTCCGGCGTGTCCATCTCCCGCACGCGGACCCAGTCCTTCCGGTAATCCCCCATCTTCGAATCCCACTCGTCGTAGTACACGGTCCTGCGGAACCGCTTCTCCGCCTCCATCTCGTCGAGCACGGCTTTGACCTGACCGAAGAGCTCCAGCAACCGGTCCATGTCCTGCACCTGCCAGAGGAGTTCCTCGGATTCGATGACGGCTTCTTCCTCGATGCGCGTGAGCGCGGCGTTCACCAGTTCCGGCTCCACTGTTGATTTCCTGTCCGCGAACCGCTCGACGAATTCGATCGTCAGGCGCTTCATGCCCTGGCGGGCGTTCTCCACGAGCTCGTAATCGATCACGCCGCGATAGAACAGGCGGTTCCCCGCTTCCCGGTTCTCCGAGATCTCACAGGCATCCGTCCCGTCCAGCGATCGAAGAAGCTCCACGGTGAGCTCGAGCACTTCGCGGGAGGAGCAGCCCGGACGCAGCACGCGGACGAGTGAATCCCTGAGCAGCGCGCCCAATTTGTCCCCTGCACCCGGCGAGGCGTCGTAGCCCTTGACGTCCCGGAGGCCGAGCTGTTCGAAGATCGATCGCTCCGTCTTGCCCAGCGCCCGTTCCCGGGCAAGGTAGGCGTTCATGATCAGGTCCCGGTCCTTCCTGAGGCCCGGGTATGCACTCATCATCAGGAAATCCACCCGCTCATCTTCGAGAAATTCGAAGACGCGAAACGCCTGTCTGGGGTTCGGGAGGGCGCCAAGGCCGGCCCTCACCTCGGAAGCCGGGAGTTCGAAGGTCCCGTGCAGCAGATGGGCCATTTCGTGGGTCAGGATCCACTTGTACGTCGTAAAGTTCGTGTCCTCGTCGGGGAAGGCCTCGATCCGCGCCGGCAAAAAGATGCGTGCCCCGTCCGTGACGGAGAAAAACCGGCTCAAACCGGGCAGGTTCTTGTAAAAGACCGACGACGAGCGCAGCATGATCTTCGCGCCTATCAGGGCTTCGGCATAGTCCCGCAGGACCGTATGGATGTCTTTCAGCTCCAGACCCTTGACGAGGCTCTCCATCGTCGTTCGGCTGGACCCGGTCTGGAGCGAGAAGAAGGATTGCCCCTTGTCCGCCTGACTGTCGACGTTCTCCAGGCCCCGGGATACCCACTGCTCGAGATCTTTCATGGTGAGCCTGCCCAGGATCTGCGGCGCCGACTTGAAGTACTGCAGGGCCAGGTCCGCCTTTTTCGCTTTTCCCGCTGATGCGCCGGTAGCGAGCAGGCTGTGGGCCGAGTAAGCGGCCTTGATGTTCGGTGCCTTGTCGATCAGCAGCAGGCCGAGAAGTGCCCAGCGGTCCAGGTCGCAGACGTCGATCTTTTTCATCACCTCGGGACTGGACCGGAAATATTCCCGGCCCGTTTTCCAGGATTTCTGCGTGATCTCCACGCCGCGCACTGCCCAGCGTTCGAACGCCTCATCGCCCACGCTGTCCAGCATCGAGGGGCTCGCCTCCAGATATTGCAGCGCCACGTCCTGGTCCTTGTCAGCCAGCGCAGCCGCGATCTTCGCCCATTCCAGGATCACCGCGTCAGGCCTTCCTTTGAGGCGCGGCAGCCCGCGGAAGAGACTTTCTACGACGCTCCACTTTGACTTGCCCATCAGGGTGAAAAGAGAAAGGAGTTCTGTTCGCACGGAAAGGCCTTCCACGGTCTGTAATGCCGCATCTCCTGAGGAGAGAAGCGACAGGGGCAGCGCCCTGTCCAGCGACTGGAACTGCCGGACTATGCCGAGGTAGCACTTCAGGCCCTCGTCATCGATGATCCCGCGCAGCCGGGAAACGGCCCCGTCCACGCGTTCCTTGCCGAGTTCCACGGCGATCGATGCCGCGAGCACGGCGATCTGCTCCTGTATGGTGTCTTCGGTTGTCATAGAACCGCCGATACGATCTCCTTCAGTGTTTTCTGGATCTCCTGATCGTCGGTGATAGGCTTGATCAGGGCAACCTCGCAGGCGCGTCTGGGTTCCACCCCGCGGGTGACCAGCACGCCGGCATAGATCAGCAGACGCGTGCTCACACCCTCGTCGAGCCCTCGGTCCTTGAGCCCGCGGAACTTTTCCGCGATCTTCCTGAGTTCGGATGCCGTCTTGTGATCGACCCCGCTCTCGTGCACCACGATCTCCTGCTCCAGGCTGGCGGACGGATAGTCGAATTCCAGCGTGATGAACCGCTGCTTGGTGCTCTGCTTCAGGTCTTTAAGCACGGTCTGATAACCGGGGTTATAGGAGATGGCCAGCATGAACGAGTCAGACGCCTCAAGGATCTGCCCTCGCTTTTCAAGGGGCAGCACCCGGCGGTCGTCCGTCAGGGGATGGATGACCACGGTGGTGTCCTTCCTTGCCTCGACGATCTCATCGAGGTAGCAGATGCCGCCGTGGCGGACCGCAAGGGTAAGGGGGCCGTCCTGCCAGCGCGTCGATCCGCCGTCGAGCAGGTATCTGCCCACCAGGTCGCTTGCGGTAAGGTCTTCGTGGCAGGCGATCGTGATGAGCGGCTGCCCGACCTTGTATGCCATGTAGGACAGGAACCGCGTCTTGCCGCAGCCCGTCGGTCCTTTCAGCATGAGCGGCAGCCGGTTCTCATAGGCGATCCGGAAAAGCTCCACCTCGTCCTGTATGGGCAGGTAGAAGGGCTCTTGGGTGATCTTGTAGTCCTGCATGCTCTTTTCCGTCGCATGTGTCGTCATCATTGATTCTTGCATATCCCCGCCTCCCCTTCGCTCACTGATTCTTCTCTTTCGCCTGATCCCGGTTCAGGCCGTACTGTACCTGGACCGCCTCGATCGCCTGTTCCGAAGCCTTCCTGATGGACTCTTCGGAAAGACCGTAAATAACCGCATTCATCACCAGCCGGAAGCGCTTCGTTTTATTGCCGTCCCGCCCCGCGACCATGATCTCTCCGTTGCCGCCGACCGTATCGGCGTGAAGGAACCCGGAGGAATGCTCTATGAACGCCTTTACGTGACTGACGTCCTTTGCTCCCGCTGCCTCGCACCCCGAGGCCGTCAGATGTACCGCGTCGCAGGCAAGGGACCTGAGTTCTGCGGGATCGAGGCCCTCAGGGGATGAGAAGACCCTTTCCAGGCTGTGGCTGTTGATGTCCTGATGGGCCGGATTCTCAGGCTCGGCAAATTGAACCTTGAGTTTCATGTCGTCACCGTAGCGCTCTGGATCCGGCCGGCAAGAGATGACAACCCTTCTCCCGTGACGGTCGAGATCCGGACGACCTCAGCTCCCTGATTGATCTCGCGCACAGCTCGCGAAGCCGCTTCGAGCTCCTCTGCCGTCACCAGGTCGGATTTGCTCAGCCCGATGATGGTTGCGTCCTTTATCTGGAGCGACACCAGGCGCTTGAGCGTATCGTAGGTCAGGAGCTTCGCGGCCCGGGACGTGTCGAACAGGACAATGGTGTGGCCCATCTCCACCGGGTTCTTCCGCGCCGACAAAAGCACGGTCTGGCGGATCGCGTCAGGGACGGCTATGCCCGTGGGCTCGATGATGACGACGTCGGGACGTACGTTAGCGGCGAGGGTCTCCAGGGTCTTCATGAGGTTTCCCGCTACCTGGCAGCAGATGCATCCGCCCCCGATGTCCTTGACCGTCAAACCGTATTCCTGCATGACCGCCCCGTCCACGGGCACAACACCCACATCATTCACCAGGATGGCGATTTTCGCCCCGCCTCCGGCCAGCTTTTTGCTCAGCGCGATGATGAGCGTTGTCTTCCCCGAGCCGAGATATCCGGCTATCAACACGATCTTCATGGTTCGGCAGCCGCCTCTACACCTTGGTCAAGGCCTTCATCAGGGCTTCCATGTTCTCCCGCGGCACTTCAGGCCAGAGATCGCAGCCGGGCCAGACCGCGTTCGCCCCACCCTTGAGGGAGTCGAGCGCCGCCGGGCCCACGTCCTTGGCCGCGCCCTTGTGGAGGACCTTTATGGGATCGAAATTGCCGAGGATGAGGGCCCCGGCGCCGAGCTTCTGGCGCGTTTCAGCAATGCAGTTCTTTTGGTCAACGCTCACCGCGTCCGCTCCGCATTCGAACATATCCGTGATGATGGCATTCGTATCGCCACAGATGTGCAGGATGCTCGGTCGCGGCATTTCTGCCAGGATCCGGGTGAGATGGGGCTTGATCAGGCTCTTGAAGCTCCGCGGGCTCATCACATCCGAGGTTCCGCCCATTTCCCGAAGCGTAAAATAGTCAGCCCCGGCCTCCTGGTATACTTTGAAGACCTCCACGATGAAACCCGAGATCTTTTCCAGGAGTTTGGCCGTCTTTTCCGGTTCGAGAAAGGACTCCTCGAACAACACGTCGAGCTCTTTTATCTGGCCCGCAAGGGTAAAGGGGCCGAGGACATAGGTACCGATCGCAACGTCGTTCCCAAGCTCCCTTCTCAAGGCCTTGATGGCCTTGACCACCACGGGGATCCTCCCGGCGTTCCTGATGTCGGTGGGGATCTTGAGGTCGTCGGCGCTGGTAACGACTTTCTCCTTGACCGTGGGATAGAGGAGTCCTTCAACTTCATCATAGAAGTTCATCTTCGATCCCAGCGCTTCAGCCTCCACGCCGAGGTCAAAGGGCACCACCGCGCATTCGAAGCCGAATTCCCGGTACATGCCGCCTGCCGCCCTGGCCATGAGCTCCGGGTCCCGGTGAACCTTTGAAAAAACTATTCCATTTTTGTCCAGGACCGGCTTGATGACATTCCCCATCCCGCTGAATATGGGCGGACGGTCAACCTTTTCTCCTTTGAGAAATTTCATAACCCGCTCTTTTGCCGTCAATGACGCCATAACTTCTCCTTTCGCCTCTCGCGCCGATGCCCCGGTTGCTCCGCAAGCGTCGGCATTTGTTTTCTATTTTTTTTGATGTATGCATACTTCCATGATCGCCGTAAATCGTCAATCGGGGAAACCCTGATTCTCCAGAATAAAATACCTTAGCCATCCTATTTCGGCTCTCTCATCCGTGTAAGACTTCAGGATGACGAATACAAGGGTAACAGGATAAAAGTGATAGAATAAAATCGTACAAAAGTAACCTATCAATCGACAACACTCTGCGTTTTATAGAGATAACTCGCTCCTTCCGCTTTTGCCGAATCACAGGTTCTTGATAAGGTCGAGAAAATGGTCAAGGGTAATGGACATCCGCTCCACAGGCAAGCCGGTAAACACGCTGAACCTTTGCACCTTTATCTCGTCGAGGGGGATAACGCCCGTATCAAACACGAGAATCCGTTTGTAGTGTTCGAACATTGACCGGAAATTAAAATCAAAATCTTTTTTCCCCGCTTCGAACATCTTTTCCCAGTTATTGATCCACCCCGCGGAAAGAAAAAAACTGATTGCCTCGTTGTTGAGACGCGCTACCTCCTCCCGTCCCACAAAGGCCTCGAGACAGTTTCCTGCAGCCAGTTTCTTGGCCCCGTATCGTTCCAGAATATCCATGATGTCGGGGTGGCAATGTCCGTAAAGAACCTTCATGGTGACCCCCTCTGCCCGGTTTTTTTCCAATGCATCAACCAGGTTCGCCTTCAATCTGTCGAAGTTCACATGAAGGGCGGCATCAAGGAAGATGACCCGGTGCGGAAATTTATTTTCCCTGATCAAATATTCAATTTCTTCCTTGAATATTCCGCAGCTGATAAAGATGACGGGGTCCTTTTGCATGATTTCAACCTTTCTCCGCACGGCAGGCTGAGCGTATCACTCAGGCGAGCCTATACATCAAAGGCGATCTCCCTCCGTTTTGCCAGGATATGTTCTTCGATCTCTTGAGCTGCCTTGACCGAATCGTCTTGCAGGAGCATTCTGCCGCCGGTAACATCGACCATATCTTCGGTGAGGTATTTTTTCACGAGGGGACTGCCGCCGATCATCGGCTCAGGTGAAACATACGTCAGGAGTCCGTAAGCAAGGGCGGTAAAGATGTCGGCGATCGCCTTTTGCTCCATGTACTCGGGCACGGCCGCGGCTACGGGCAACTGGCTGGTGTCGCAGCCGATGGTCCAGGCAAGCGCCGCCACGGTGTCAAGGATCTTACCCACGTCGGTGCAGGAGCCATAAGACACGATCGGAGGCACGTCGTATTTTTCACAGACCGACCTGAGTTTCCTGCCTGCTTTTTTTGCCATCTCTTTTGTCGACATACAGAGGTTCTGGTGCGTAGAGGAGCAGCATCCGGCCCCGATAACCATGATATCGCGCTTAATGAGTTCCAGCGTCAGCGTCTCTATCGAGCGGCCTCCCTGCTCATGCCGGGCGTTCGTGCATCCGGCGACGGCCACCGCGCCCTTGATGTTCCCCTTCTTCAGCTCATCGATGTACGTGTTGATATTGTTCCCGAACATGGTGAGCACTGTCTCGGTCGTGTAGCCCGCGATGCACTGCGTTCCCTTCGCGCTCTTCGGGATATTGACGATTCTCTTTTTGTCCGCCTTCCTCGCTTTGAACTGTACCATGGCCGCATGGAGGATATGATCGGCCTGCTCGTCGGCTTGAGCGGGGTCGAAATCAACCGCATCCACGCCGGGAAAGCGCACGACGGGGTCGGTGCTGATCAGCCTTGTTCCATATTTGTCAGCATAGTCCTTCAGAGTCGGCACGGAACAGTTCAGGTCCATGAGAAAGAGATCGATCAGCCCGGTGGCGATAAAGAGCTCTTCCTGTATCCAGTTCCCCAACTGCCCTCCGAAGATCTCCCGGTAATGGCCTTTACCCGAAACGTTCATGAGCTGCTGGCCCTCGCAGAGAGATCCGTAGAGTTTGATGCCCTTTGCCCCTGCATCCCGGGCGGCGGTCTGGAACGCTTTTCCTGCGGCTTTTTCCATGATGTGTCCGGCGAAGACCGGCTGGTGGCCGTTGGATACGATGTTCACCGTCTCCGGATCGAGACAGCCGACGTTCGACGAACCATTGACCAGTTCAGGCGTGCCGAGCAGAATATCCTGGATGACCGTGATCCCCCAGAGGCCGACGTATTCGTTTGCAAGACCGAGTCTCAATGCGCTCTGCATCAGATCGACAGGGTCATTGCTGACATTGGTCATGCACTTGGTGAGCGCGGTCAGGATCTCCGAACTCGGCCCGCCTGCGTAGAGGCCCTTTGCTTTCCAGAGTTCCCTTCTCTTGTCGACGGCAAAAAGGTCCATGAGCGTCATGGGCTCGTCACCCTGTTTGCCTATCTCGCGGAGGATGAAATCGGCGAACTGTGTCGCGAGCTCATGCACCGGCCGGGTGTGGTCCCAGCCAAGCCCCTGGCACATCCTCTGGAGTTTGCCTTCGTCCCTGAGCTTCAAGGGGGACTTCCCTTCGCCTATTGCCTTGAGCGTAGTAGCGAGATTGCGGCACTGGTAGGTGTTCGCAGCAGTGCCGATCGCCGCAAGTTTGAGCAGGTTGCGGGCGACAATGACATCGCCGCTTGCGCCGCACACTCCGAGCGGAGCCTTGCTCGTGATCCTGCAGGGGCCGTCGGAGCATAACTGGCAGCTGAGCCCTTTCTTGCAGGTGCCGCATTGGGGTTGCTGGGATTCGAACCGCTCGAAGACGGTGCTCATGCCCTGACTGACAGCGGCCTGATGCAGTTCGTGGCTTTGCTTGTCCTGATGACTTTTCTTCACAACGGTGATTTTCGTCTGCATGGTCTCCCCTTTCCCGCATACCCCTGTTTGTTGTATTCATACTGGCACGAGGCCGCAACCGGGTCAATCGGGGAAACCCTGATTTAGCCCCATGAAATGCCTGATACAGGCGCGAAACTCCTGCTGCAGGACCCGTGAACGACGCTGCGCCGTGTTCAGCTGATCGCCAGGGCCGGGGCAGTCGGCAAAAATGGTTCTGTGCTTTATTGCAGGGCCTTCCGGAGGATGAGGCGTACGTCAATGAGGGGGCATCGTTACAAGGGTCGACAGAAAAAGGGCTGGTGCAGGGCGGAGGTCGTTTTCCTGTTCATGAGTGATCAAAGGGATGTTAATCCCTCGCGGATCGCGTATTTCGTCAATTCAGCGACGGTATGGATATTGAGCTTTTCCATGACTTTCATCCGGTGCGTTTCGATGGTCTTGATGCTCAGGTGCAGCTGAAAAGCTATTTCCTTGGAGGTCTTTCCTTCAGCCATGAGCTGGAGCACCTCCCGCTCCCGGTCGGTTAAATGGGAGAAAACGCTCGGTTCTGATTTCGATGAGTTTCGCACGAAATGGTCCACGACCACTCCTGAGATGCAGGGGCTGAGATAGGTCTGGTTCTTCAGCACCGTCTTGATGGCGGCGAGCAGTTCGTCGACCGCGCATTGCTTGAGAAGGTAGGCCGTTGCCCCCGCCTTGAGCATTTCCGATACGAAATGCCGGTCGGAATGCATGGAGAGCGCGATCACTTTGACACCGGGACGGTCTGCGACGATCTGGCGGGTGGCTTCGATGCCGTTCATGTCGGGCATGGCAATGTCCATGACGACGACGTCGGGCGACAATTTCTTCGCAAGGCGGACTGCTTCCCTGCCGTCCTCGGCTTCGCCGACCACCGCGAGCTCCGCATTCTGTTCGAGCACCATGCGCAGACCCCCGCGCATCATGACGTGATCGTCTGCGAGAAGTACCTTGATTTTCATTCCCTGACAGCCTCCGCGTTTTCTTCCCGGTCGAGGGGCGAGGTCACCGTCACCCGAGTGCCCCGGCCGGGCCCGGTATCGATCGAGAGGGAGCCCCCGAGGTACTTCAACCGCTCCCGTATGCTGAAGAACCCGAAGGTCAGGTCCGTGTCGATCTTCGAAGCATCGAACCCGATGCCGTCGTCTTCGACGACGATTTTTATGGCGCCGGCCTCCCGGCTTATGCCGACATTCACTTGGTGCGCCTGGGAGTGCTTCACAATGTTCATGAACAGCTCACGCACGGTCTGGAACAGAAGAATGCTGACATCTCTCTTCAACGGCTTGGGGCTGCCGTCATTTTCACAGTAGAATAGAATGTAATGCTGTTTCTGCATCTGCTCCGCGAGCCATTCAATCGTCGCTTCAATGCCAATATCATACAGCAGCGGCGGACTCAGCTCGAAGGACAATGATTTCGTGTAACTGATCGATTGATCGATGAGTTCTACGATGCCGCCGACGGCCTCCTCGTGGGCGTTCCCGGACAGCGTATTTCTGAGGACCCCGAGCTTGATCCTGGTCAGGGCGAGCATTTGTCCGATATTGTCGTGAAGGTCCATGGCAATTCGCCTTCTTTCCTTCTCTTCGGCGAGCAGCAGCTCCGAGGCCAGGAGCCTCAGCTGCTCCTGGTAGGCGTGGAACTGCTCTTCGGTCTTCTTCCGCTCGGTAATGTCACGCTGGACCGAGACAAAGTGGGTTACCTTTCCCCGTTCGTCCCGCAGGGGGGTGATCTGCCACTCCATATTGAACTGCGTGCCGTCTTTCCGTGTGGCCACCGTCTCGATATAAAAGGCCTTGCTCTGGGATGTGCCTGTCTCCAGTTTATTCCACTGGGTGCTGTCGGTGAGCGGCCCCTGGAGAAGCGAAAGCTTGCCGGTCACTTCCTCCGCCGCATATCCCGTCATCTTGGTAAAAGCCGGATTCACGAAGACAACTCGCGACGCGGAGCGCACGGGGGTTGCTGTTGTGATGACGACCGCGTCTCCCGCCTGCTGGATCGCCGATTCGGTCAGGCGCAGCTTCTCTTCGGCCTTTTTCCGCTCCGTGATGTTATTGAAGAAGGCGAGCGTGGCGGGCCTTCCCATCCACGTGATCAGGACCGAGTTGATCTCCAGCCATTTGGTATTCCCTTCGCCGTCCAGAACCCGGCAGGAATAATAGGGAGAAACGCTGTCCCCCTTGATCCTCTTCAGGTGCCGCTCCATCACCATCTCCCGGTCGTCGGGATGAATGAAATCGGTAAAGGGACGAGAGGTCAGTTCTTCCTTCGAATGTCCCCAGATCTTTACCGCCTTGGGGTTCACGTACCGGAAGAAATTATCCTGCGTGATCAAAATGCCCTCGTTCGCATACTCGACCACGAGCCGGTATTTCTCCTCTGATTTCCGGAGGCTCTGCTCCATCCATTTGCGCTCGGCGATTTCCTGCTGCAGCTCCTCGTTCGCGATGCTGAGCCGGGCGGTGCCGATCGTCACCCGCTCTTCCAGGTCGCTGCTCCACTTTTTTAAAAGCTCTTCGTGGTGTTTCTGCACGGTCACGTCGTTGCCGACGCAGAGGACCTCGGTCATGGTTCCGGAATCATCGAAGAGTGCCGTGTTCGCCCAGGAAATCCAGGCGGTCTCGCCGTTCTTCCGGATATGTTCGAATTCAGCGCTTGCGTACAGCCCGGGAGCGGCCGCGATATCGTGCAGCATGGTCTCCATGTCGGGCCCGGGGTTTTCCGTTCTTTGCATGACGGTCCCCACGATGCTCTTCCCGACGAGCTCCTGCTCGCCGTACCCGAAAAATCTCTGTGCAAAAGGATTGATGAAGGTGATGACGCCCTTGCCGTCCATCCGCAGGATGATGCTGTTGGCGCTTTCGACGAGGTGCTTATATTTGGCTTCGCTCTCCCTGAGCGCCTTCCGTGTCTGCTTCTCGTTCGTGATATCCTCTACCGTGCAGATCATGCCGTCGTACGACCCGTTCTTGATATTCGGGATCAGCCATCCCGACTGGTATGTCTGTTTTCCCGCCAAGGTGCGGATGGAAACCCCGGGATAATACACAGGCCGCAGCGTTGCCTGCGCCTCATCGTAGTAGGGCTTGAACTCCTGCGTTGCGTGCTCCGCGTTTTGCGGGAAGACCCTTGACCCGATCAGCTTCTGCTGCGTCACTCCGGCGATCATCTCCATTGCCTTGTTCGCGTAGTAGATGACGTCGTTCTTGTCCGCCACCCAGACGCCGGATGTGATCCCATCCATGATGCTCTCATACAGATGCTTGCTGATTTTGTCCCTTTTTCGCGGCCCTGCTTCTTTTACCAGTGGTCTCATTTTCCCTTCTCACTGAACCCGGTCTCGGTAATGGTGTGCACCTGCGCTCTACCAACGGCCAAAATTCGTACCCGCCTGGCCGCTTCGAAGGTCGCTCCCGATGAACAGGAACGACAAATTACGTCACGCCCTGCTTCCCCTTTTCCCTGCCACGGCGGCAACAATTTTCGAAAAAACAGGGAAACGACCCGCTGCGTGCGTGGGAAAAATCAGGTCATCATTGACCGTAACCTCGAAAGCGCCTCTATCAGAAGAGTGGATAAGCACGGGTTTGATGCCATTTTCCGCCTCGATCACCCTGGCAAGGCTGGCAGCGATCGGCCGGTAATTGCAGGTCCCGCAGCAGGTGATGGAAATCTGTCTCATGGTTTACGTTAACACTGCGCATGTTGCCTGTCAAGACAGCTTTCTGCCCCCCGATGAGAGCACTTATATCCTGCAGGGAAATGGGTAACGGGGAAGACTGAGGGGTACTGATCAAATCAGGAGGGAGAACCCTGATCACGAGGGGATACCTGGATGACCACGGTTTATGAAACAGGGTCTTTTCCCGGTGCTGAGCCGTGTGTTCGCGAAACGAACCTGTGGTTCCCTGGTTTATTTATCCCTGCAGAGCTGCAGTTCCAAAAACTGGACAGACCTCATGAAATCCAGGGACTTGAGGCGCTTTCCTATAATATGGAGGAGATGTAACGAAAAGGCCCGGTCGAGTTCCTGCATGATTCCCGGCGAAGGCTTGAGCCGGCAGACCTTGTCCATGTCCATCCGGAGCGCCTGGTAGTAGAAACCGACCGCTCCCGGTGTGATCCGTACCTGCTCGTCCCCGGAAGACACCACGCAGTCCGGACAGAAGACCCCGCCCTTCATGACCTCGAAGATCATCTCGCTCTTCGGCTGCGTCCCGCACGAAAGGCAGTAGTCCAGCTTCGGCTGGTACCCGAGGAGGGACAGGAACTTGATCTCGAAGATCCTGAGCAGAAAGGCCGGGTCCTCCCCCCCGTCGAGCAAATGGAGGATGTGCGAGAGGAGCAGGAAGGCCGCTGCGTTGCGCTCGCCCAGGGGGGACATCTCGCGCACCATCTCGAGCATCACGGCGCCGGCTGCGGCGCGGCCCAGGTCCGAACCGATCAACGAATGCTGCTCGATGATGTCCGAGGACTCGATCCGGAGCAGTTCCTGGTGCTCCCGTTCGTAGAGATGGAGCCGGCAGTAGGTAAAAGCCTCGAGCGCCGCGCCGAAGCGCTTGAAGGACTTACGGGCGTTCTTGGCCACGCCCTTCAGCATGCCCCGGTCGAGCGAGAAGAAGGCGACGAGCTTGTCCGCCTCTCCCAGGTTCATGCTGCTGATGATGATGGCTTCGGTCTTGGATTTCATGGGCATGGGATCACTTGGCAGCCGCGGGCTTCAGCCAGCTCCGGAACCGGCTCACTGCTAAAAACGAGATTGTATTATACACGGTTGGAAGGAGAGAGAAAAGAAGGAATGCGCGGAAGAAACAGCAATCTGCACGAGAGAATACAATTCCGCGGCAGCGGTTAAGCTCGGACGAGCTACAGGCTGATCTCCATCCCCGCTTCCACGCCATAGCACTGCAGTGATGCGCTTTCCTTGCGGGCAATGCCGCGGCAATCGTCCACGATGCGGTCCAGCTCAACGTCGGTCCGGTCCTGGTTGTGATGGATCAGCCCGAACTGTTTTGCCCCGGCCTCCATTGCCAGGCGCAGGGCGTCCGTGTAGAGGGAATGGCCCCACCCCCTCGTGATCGTGTACTGGTCCGGGGTGTACTCGGCGTCATGCATCACGATGTCGGCTCCCCGGGCGAAGCGGACGTAGTCCTGGTACTCGCCTCCGCCGGAATGGCGCAGGGTCAGCTCGTTGTCGGTCAGGAACACGAAGCTCTTGTCGTCCTCGGTGAACTTGTACCCGAGCCCCTGGTTGGGATGGCTCAACTGCATGGGCGTCACGAGCACAGGACCGATCGTGAAGGGCTCTTCGCACAGGGTATGCGGCACGATGACCGACTGCAGCTGGCTGAAGTCGACCGGGAAGTAGGGGGCTGCCATGGACTGGGAAAGGACCTTCTCGATGGACTGCTGCGTGTAGGTGCACCCGTAGAGCTTGATGGTCGTTTTATTGCTGTAGATGGGCTTGAAGAAGGGAAACCCGATCAGGTGGTCCCAGTGGGCGTGGGTGAAGAGGATGTTGAGCGTCGACTCGCCGGACGCGATCAGCTTGTTCCCGAGCTTTCTGATACCGGTCCCCGCGTCGATGATGATGACGTCGTTGTCCCTGCTCCTGATCTCGATGCAGGTCGTGTCGCCGCCGTACTTCGTGTACTCCTTTCCCGAGACAGGGATGGAGCCCCTGGCTCCCCAGCAGGTGATCCTCATTCAGCGACCTCCGGACTCTGTGGCAATGGCCAGACTTATGCTCGCTGTTTCCTTCGATGGTTCCATACGTACACCGCGATGATCGCAGCGCTCAGGGCGATTGCGCCGAACAGCGCCTGGTGCGAATACTTCATGATCAGCTCCCGCTCGGCGCCGATGAAGTAGCCTATGGAGGTCAGGATCGTGACCCAGAGGCCCGCTCCGAGCAGCGTATAGAGAGAGAACTTGACGTGATTCATGCCCGCGAGGCCCGCGGGAAGCGAGATGAGGTGCCGCACCACGGGAAGCAGTCTTCCGATGAAGGTCGAAACCTCGCCGTGGTCCGCGAAGAACCGCTCGACCTTCGCGAACTTCTCCTCGGTGATCCAGACGTACTTGCCGTACTTCAGGAGCAGCGGCCTGCCGAGGTAATGGGCCGCGAAGTAGTTCGCGTAGGCGCCCACGAGGCTTCCCAGGGTCCCGCAGAAGATCGCGACGAACAGGTGCATCTGCCCCTGCTGGGCAAGGTACCCTGCCGGAGGCATGACCAGCTCGCTCGGGATCGGGATGACCGAGCTTTCCATGACCATGAGCAGGAAGATGCCGGGATACCCGAGCGCCCCGATGGTCAGGACCAGCCAGTTGATCAGTTCGTGCATCGTAAAAGCTCCTTTTAACCGGAGATGAACACGGATAAAGATGAAGCATGAACTTCCGCATCAGTCCGAATCATTTCCTAACCCGGACAAGCCAGATCAAAACCAGAAGCTAAAGGCGTCTCTCGCGGAGCACGCGGAGGACGCAGAGTTTAAAACCAAAACCAGAAAGTCTCTCATGGCGAATTATTTTTTTATTTTCTCTGCGAGCTCTGCGCCTCTGCGAGATATCTTCTTGCCGCTTTGTAAAGAATTTGATTTGTTAGTTACCAACTATTTATTCTAGCTGAAAGACTGAACCCGTACGAAATTATTGCCTTTGCCCGCCGCATCCTCCGCGCCTGCGGGTATCCGCCTACTCTTCCGTCACGAGCCCCAGGTTCTTGAGCATATGCTCGTCCTCGCGCCAGGCCTTCTTTACCTTCACCCAGAGCTGGAGGAAGATCTTCGCTCCGAGCAGTTTCTCGGCGTCCAGCCGGGCGAGCGTGCCGATCTTCTTCAGCATGGCCCCGCCCCTGCCGATCAGGATCCCCTTCTGCGATTCCCGCTCCACGTAGATGACGGCCGTGATCCGCGTGATCTCCGCCTCCTCTTTCATTTCCTCGATTACGACAGCTGTCGAATAGGGTATCTCATCCTTCGTGAGCTCGAAGATCTTCTCGCGGATAAGCTCGGACACGATGAACCGCTCGGGCTGGTCCGTGAGCTGGTCGTCGGGGAAGTACTTCGGACCCTCGGGGAGCCGCGCAAGGACCGACGGGATCAGCCCGCCGAGGTCGCTCCGGAGCGCCGAGACCGGGATGATCTCGGCAAAACCATACAGCCTGCTGTACTCCTGCATCAGGGGCAGGAGGCGCTCCTTCTCGACGAGGTCGATCTTGTTGATCAGCAGGTAGACCGGGGTTTTCACGTTCTTCAGGGTTTCGATGATGTACCGGTCCCCTCCGCCCGGCTTTTCCGTCGCCTCCGCGAGCATCAGGATCACGTCCACCTCGTTGTACGTGGCGAGCGCGGTCTTGACCATGACCTCGTTCATCCTGTGCATGGGCTTGTGGATGCCCGGCGTGTCCATGAAGACCATCTGCGCATTGCGCTCGTTCACGATCCCGAGTATGCGGTTCCGGGTGGTCTGCGGTTTGTCCGAGATGATGGCGATCTTCTCGCCCAGGAGCGCGTTCAGGAGCGTGGACTTGCCCACGTTCGGCCTGCCCACGATCGAGATGAAGCCGGACCTGAATTTCTGCCCTTTGGTCATGCCGGCTAGAATACCCGAAAACACCGGCTCACGCAACAGAAAAGCCGGGAAACGCGACGAGAGAAGGTGGGAGGAACGTGACAATCAGCGGGCGGCACAGTAGCCTTGAGGGTGCTTTGCGAAGTAGGCCTTCAGTTTGTCGAGGACCTGCGCCTTTTCCTGCTCCGTGAGCGGCGCATATCCCCGTCCGTACTTCCAACCATAGGCCCAGCGATACCACGCGGGAAATGCCGGATTACCGCCCGCCCGGACGCCGTCATACATCAGGTCCGCCAGAACCTTGCTGTGGGTGCGCTCGTACACGCACTCGCGCAGTTCCCGGTCGGCGTTCAGGCGCTCGTCCTCGGTGCCGCCCTGCCAGTAGGCCTTGTCGTGGCGGAAGCAGCACTCGCACCACAGCGTCCGGTCCTGGAGATTCCCGTCCGGGAACAGCGAGCAGCCGTCGCTCGTGAAGCCGCTGATGTCCGCGGCATGATAGGTCGCGCAGCCTGCGGCGAGGATTGACAGGCAGAGAAGCAGGAGTATTGTTCCTGACAATGATCGTCCCTGCATTCTTCTGCCGTTGATGGAAAATTCCGGAAACAATGTCACCCCGTCCCCACGCTCTTCACCGCCGCAACAAACTCCTCGGCCCTCTCCACCTGCGGCATGTGGCCCGCGCCTTCTATCGGTATGAATGCCGGGTTGTTGAGCCATTTTCGTATGAGTTCGCGCTGATTCACAGATACGAGCCGGTCTCCGGTGCCCCAGATCACGGTTGTGGGGACCTTCGGCACGCTCTGCGGACGAGGCTGGTTCATGGCCGTATCGAACACGATCCGGCTGTGCTTGTCCTCGTATCCGCGTATCCGCTCGATAAAACCCGGCGGCAGGGCCGCTGGACTCGGAAAAGCCCTGGCGAACGCCTTGTTCGAGTACACCATGTTGCGCATAAGGCTACGGAAAGGCTTTTCGATCATCGGGACACTGATGAGCTTTTTCAGGAAGGTCGGAACATAGGGAAGATGACCGCCGTTCACGATCACCAGATGTCTGGTGCAATCGGGGAACGTTGCTGCAAACTCGATGGCGTGCGCTACACCAAAGGAATTTCCGATCACAAGGACCCGATCGGCTCCAAGGCTCTCCACCAGGCTTTTCATCATACGAGCGCTTTCAGCAAGGGTCGGGATTGGCAGGGGGTCCGACTGAGCAAAGCCCGGCATGTCCGGCGCGATGATGGTGAAGGATCGGCTCAGGTCCTTCCAGACTGCTGACCAGCTCATCTCCGCATCGCCCCAGGCAGAGTGAAACAGCAGGAGCGCCGGGCCTGTCCCGCCAACCCAGACATGAACACTCCGTCCCAAGACCGTCAGGTCTTTCGGCTGTGGTATATTGTTTGAGGCAGTCATAAGGCTCGTTGGCAAAGAGTTTCGCCGAATCTCGCGGCGGTTTTGATAAAGCCCCTGGTGAACCCGCCTTCGCTCAGAAAACGTTCTCCCAGTTGTCCTAGCCGTTGGTCTAGCAGATAGTTGGTCTGATGAATCAGGCAAACGGGCGTGTTCACCGCGATCTCAGGTCCCTGCCCTTTCTATATAAGTCCTATAGGTCATAGACGACCTATCACTCGCCTACGCGAGCCTTCTTAACTGCCTGCGCTTGCAGGTTGTCCTGGTCCAAAGGTCGTGCCCGCGCTGGCGAAGATGATAATTACTTAGCGCACCGAGAATATCACAGCCACCAAGAAAAATAAAGTGCCCTGATGGCTTTATAGGATCAGAATCCCCGAAGGTTCCTGCCTGCTTCGACATCTTCTTATCTCGACAGCGTTACTTCCCAGGAAGTCCAGAAAGCGAGATTCTTCGCTGTTCTCAGTCAGAATGACAGCCCATTCGCTGTCTGTATCAAAGGCTACTCCTTTTGTCTTATTTTACAGACACCCGTCTTGACATCTCAGGCCTTTGAGATATATTTGAAAGTGAAAGGGAATAATTGAACCAACAACGAAGGAGGCCAAACATATGAAAACGGTAAAAGGAGTAGTATTCGTTTTGTTCGCAATCCTTCTGACCACATCGCTGGGAATGGCGGCAGGAGCCGGTCATTTCAAGGCCAAACTCAGCGGCTCGGAAGAGACCCCCGCTGTCATGACTAAGACAACGGGCGAGGCGATATTCAAACTGAGCAAGAACGGCAAGGAGCTGACGTACGAACTCAAGGTAAAGGAAGGCGAGAACGTCACCGCTGCGCACATCCATGCCGGCAAGAAGGGCGAGGAAGGACCGCCGGTAGTCCCGCTCTTCGGCGGTAAGAAAAAGGAAGGAATGTTCTCCGGCGTACTGGCGAAAGGGACCATAACGGATAAGAACCTTGTCGGTCCGCTGGCCGGGAAAACGATCGAAGACCTGGTGAAGATGATTAAAGAAGGAGGCGCCTATGTGAACGTTCATACGCCGGCGCATCCGGGCGGAGAAATACGCGGCCAGATCGAGTAGCAGAACGTACGCAGGCGTAAATCGGGAAGATTACAAAGCGTAGCCGGGCAGAAGTCCGGCTACGCTTTTTTATGCGTTGTGATGGGGCAGAATCCCCGCCACCACCAGCGCGCGGTACTTTCCATTTGACAATTCACCGCGCTTATCGGTATTATCACACTACAATGACCCCGGAAAAGATCGACAGCAGCGCCCTCCGCGACAAGATCCTGAAGCTCAAGAAAGACCTGAACGCCATCATCCTCGCCCATAATTACCAGCGGCCCGAGGTGCAGGACATTGCCGACATCACCGGAGATTCCCTTGAGCTGTCGCGCGCGGCGGCGAAGACCGGTTATGACGTGATCGTGTTCTGCGGCGTCCATTTCATGGCCGAGAGCGCCTCGATCCTGTCCCCGGACAAGACCGTGCTGCTCCCGGAGATCGGCGCGGGCTGCCCCATGGCCGACATGGTCACCGTCGAGGGTCCGCGCAAGACGCGGCGTCAGCATTACACCGACGTGCTGGGGATAACCTTTGCGTTCGCCGACGACTTCACGCTGCTGGACATGAAGAAGAAATACCCGGGCGTACCGATCGTGGCCTACGTCAATACCTCGGCCGCGGTAAAGGCCGAGAGCGATATCTGCTGCACCTCGTCGAACGTGGTCAAGGTCGTGGAGTCGCTCAAAGAGGACACGATCATCTGCATCCCGGACCGGAACCTCTCCGCCTATGCGGCGAAGAGGACGAAAAAGAAGATCATCTCCTGGGACGGGTTCTGCAATGTCCACATGGCCCACCTCAATGTGGATGACGTGAGAGAGTCAAAGGCGAAGCATCCCGACGCGCTGCTGATCGTGCATCCCGAATGCCCTCCCGAGGTCCAGGACATGGCCGACCACATCACGAGCACCTCGGGCATGCTTCGGTATTGCCGGGAGTCGAACCACAAAGAATTCATCATCGGCACCGAGGAGGGCATCCTCCACCGCCTCAGGAAGGAAAGTCCCGGCAAGAAGTTCTATGTGCTGAACAACGAGATGGTCTGCCCGAACATGAAGCGGACCAGGCTCGAGAGCGTGGCCGCGGCCATGGAAAAGATTCAGTACGTGATCAAGGTGCCCGAAGACATCCGCGTCAAAGCCAAGCGGGCGCTGGACCGGATGCTGGAGATCACGTAAAAAGGTTGGGGTGCAGTGTTCATTCCGGAACTACTGCACTCCGAACTACGAACTCTTGACCCCGAACAAGGCACTCCGAGCTCACATGCAAATCGCAATCCTTATACTGCTCACCCTCGTCCTGCTCGTCCTGATCTGGTTCGTTCTCCAGTCCCGGAACAAGGCCGTCGATCCCGCCGTCTCGCTGCTCCAGCAGGAAGTCGAGTCCCTTCGAGGGCAATTGACCGAGTCCATGCAGAGAGGCCAGGAAAGCGTCAACCTGCAGCTCGGCGTGATCACGAGCCAGGTGAACAACCAGCTCGGCCAGGTGACGACCCAGGTGAACAACCAGTTGGGCCAGGTCACCACGCAGCTCCAGAAATCCACGGGAGACCTGAACGCGCGGCTGGACAACGCGGCGAGGGTCGTTCAGGAAGTGAGCAAGAGCCTGGGGGGGTTGAACGAGGCCACGAAAAAGGTGTTCGACGTCGGCAAGGACATCGCAAGCCTGCAGGAGATCCTGAGGTCCCCGAAGCTGCGCGGAGGGCTCGGCGAGCTGTTTCTCGGCGACCTGCTGGCCCAGATCTTCCCCCCCGCCTACTATTCGCTGCAGCACAGGTTCAGGAGCGGAGAGGCCGTGGACGCGGTCATCAGGCTCGGCGACAACCTGGTGCCCGTGGACGCCAAGTTCCCGCTGGAGAACTTCAGGCGCGTCGTAGAAACGGGTGAGGACGAGCAAAAGGCCGCGAAGAGAAAGTTCATAGCCGACGTAAAGAAGCACATCGACGCCATTGCGGGCAAGTACATCCTGCCCGATGAGGGCACCTTCGATTTTGCGCTCATGTACATCCCGGCAGAGAACGTATACTACGAACTGATCATCAAGGACGAGGCCGTGGACACGGAAAAGGCGCTGATCAACTACGCCTTCACGAAGCGCGTGATCCCCGTGTCTCCGAACAGCTTCTACGCCTATCTCCAGACGATCCTTTTGGGCCTCAAGGGCCTGCACATCGAGGAGCAGGCCCAGGATATCCTGAAGAACCTTGCCAGGCTTTCGGGCGATTTCAGAAAATTCCAGGAAGAGTTCGAACTGGTGGGGAAACACCTGTCAAATACGAAGGCGCGATATGATGAAGCGGACAAGCGGCTCGAAAGGTTCGGCGACCGGCTTCAGGCATTGAGCGGAGCCGAAGCGACCCCCGTTGTGGAGGAAATAAGAAAACTGCCGCTCTAACGCCAGCGGCAGCCCGTCCCCGCCGCGGTCCTGCTCACATCCACGCGGTCTTGCAGCGCTGCATCCATTCGGATTGCTTCACTCCCCCGCTGTGCATGCCTCTGCTGGAATCCCTTTCTCTTCGCCGTCTTTCCCGAAAGCCGATTGAGCATCATGGCCGGGACGTCCGCCAGCCGCGCTCTGCATCAAATCTCCACGCGTGTCACGACGCCGTGCAGTTTGTTGTACGGCAGCTTGTAGAACTGCACGATGTTCGGGGTCAGGCGCTTGATGAACGAGAAGATACCCCAGATGATATTGCTCGGCTGGATGTCCTCGACCCCGTAGAAGATCGTCTTCTCGTGGATCCCGGCCTCGCGCAGGATCTCCTCGACGTCAGGCACTTCCATGTATCCCATCTGGATCTCGAAGGAGCGCAGCCCCGGGGCCAGGTCATCCTTGAAATACCCCGTGACGCCAAAGGGGTCCTCGCGCTTCAGGATCGACACGATAATGTTGTCCTCGTAGATGATGTTGTTCTTGAACATGGTGTGCACGATGTAGGGGGGGATTTCCGCCGCAGTGCGGGAGAAATACAGCGCCGTTCCGCCGATTTTGCTCGCCTGTTGGTAGATCTGCCCGTAGCTCAGCAGGAACACATCGATCGGCAGGGGCTGGAGCGCGATGTACAGTTTGCGCTGTCCCCGGCGGTAGAGCATGATGATCGAGAACGGAATGGCTGCGATGATGAGCGACCAATAGCCGCCGTGCGGTATCTTGTAGGTATTTGACAGGAGAAAGAGAAAGGAGACAAGGGTCACGAAGACCGATACCGCCGCGCGGACGTATCTTTTCCTGAGCGAAAAGATCCAGGTCATGAATATGCCCGTCAGCGTCATCGTGCCGGTCACGGCAAGCCCGTAGGCAGCCGCGAGACTGCTCGACTCTCTGAATTCCTTGATGATGTAGAGGACGGCCAGGAGGAGGAACCAGTTCACGAAACCGATGTAGATCTGGGAATGCCGTTCCTCCGACGTGTAGTCGACCTTGAACATGGGCATGATCCTCGTCGTGATGCCCTGGTAGACGATCGAGAACATGCCGCTGATCATCGCCTGAGAGGCGATGACCGTGGCGATGATGGAGAGCACCAGGAACGGAACGTACAGGAACTGCGCCTGATGGTAAACCATTTCAAACAGGACGTTCCTGGCTCCGGGATGTTCGACAAGAAAAGCACCCTGACCGAGGTAATTGAACACGAGGGCCACGAACACAAAACGCCATGCCCGCACGATCGGCTCGCGTCCGAGGTGGCCCATGTCCGCATAGAGGGCCTCTCCGCCCGTTGCGCAGAGAATGACCTCGGATAGAACGAAGAATCCCGTGAGGCCGTGTTCGATGAGGAACCGCACCGCGTAGTAAGGATTGATCGCCTTGCACACCGAGGGGACATGGAGGATCGAGAGGAGGCCTGAGATCGTGAGGGAAAGGAACCACGCGATCATCAACGGACCGAACGCTCCTGCAACCCGCTCGGTCCCCCTCTTCTGGAATGAGAACAGGAGGACCGCGATGGCCCCGGCGATCACGATGAGGGATTGCTGACTCATTCCCTCGAATCCCTTGATCAGGAGTATGCCTTCCACCGCGGAAAGAATGCTGATGGCGGGCGTAATGACGCCGTCGCCGATGATGAGGGAAATGCCGATGAAGGACAGCAGCGTGACGAGCGCGACCTGCCGGCTCGATTTCAGGAGCGGGACCAGCAGTTCCCGCAGGACGATCGTCCCGCCCTCGCCCCGCCTGCCCAGGCTCATGGCAAGCCAGGCATACTGCACCGTGACAAGGAGGATCAGCGTCCAGACGATCAGCGACAGGACGCCGATGACGTTGCGTTCCGTTCTGACGATGGTGGGAAGCAGAAAGATGACGGTGAGGGTGTAGATGGGGCTCGTGCCGATATCGCCGAACACGAGGCCGAGGGAACGTACAATTCCTTTGACCGGAGAGGTTTTATCGGGCATCTGAGGGGGAGCTGTTGAGAAGAGACAATGAGAGTTCCCGCCTGCGTTGCGGACAGCGTGGTCGTGCGACCAGCACCATTGAAAGGGATGCAATAAAGAACACGGATCGGGTCGTTACGCCGCAATCCGTGTTCTCTGTCACCGCTCCGGGCGCCGAAGAGGACGCCCAAACTATGCCTTTTTTTCTTCGCTCTTCTGCTCCGCCATGGGTGTCGCCTGAGTCTCGTCCCTCATGGCCTTCTTAAAGGACTTGATGCTTTTACCGAGACCCTCTCCCAGTTCGGGAAGCTTGCCGGGACCGAAAATGATAAGAACGATCACCAGGATCAGGATCAGGTGCATCGGCTGGAAAAGACCTTCAAACATGGTTCATCCCTCCCTATCGGAATGGGTTCATTATACGCACGGTCCCCCGTACTGTCAACAGGAATTCAGGCGCCCATGCCCTCCCGGCGCGTTTCCTGCGACACGGCGCTCCCCGCCAGCTCATAATTGCCGTTCATGAACTTCTGCGCGAATGCCCTACATCGCGGTCGTCCTTCAGTACGGCGTCGAGCTGACGGGTATATCGTGGGCAGAGGGAAGATGAGGACGAGCGCATGGATCAGATCGTGCCGATATCGCCGAACATCGAACAGGGATTTTAAGGGTACCTTTGAATGGGGAGGCGTTGTCAGGCATAAAAAAATGCGTAACGGGCGGTTCGCGGAGTGTCGCTGCGATCAAGATTAATACGGTTGCCGGGACAAGACAGGGTAGAACAGCAAAGGTTCAAGCCAAAATAGACATATTCTCCAGCTGGCAGAATAGTGCTGCCGGTTTGAGAGGGGGGTTCTCCTCACCCTGAAAAGAACCTTGACTCCGGCATATGTCCGCCGTATAATTCGGGGCATGAAGGGAACGAAGAGAATAGTCATTGGCATTATAGCAATACTCTTCATCCTCGCAATCATTCCTGCTTTTTACCCGGGTGAGGATGATGCCCTTGGCCGGGACTGTCCTTTTTGCAGGGCCTATGGTCAGCTGTTTACCGCAACAATAAACACCTTCAATGAATTCGGCTTTCATCTCTGCTGGATCATAACTTCCCCGTCCGTCGAAGATTCGTGCAATTTGCCGAAAGCACTCCCCTCATCCGCAGTAAGTCGCGCTCCTCCTGCATAGTGACCCCTTGATTTCCCGATTCATGTACTCACGATAGACAGTGCCGTCAACAACCGACTTTTTTGCGAACCCGCTACGCAAAATTGCGGGGCGAGCATCATGGCTGCTACCCGCGTGTGGTCCCGCGTCGAGCGATTGCGTTTCCCCCATTAATAATAGGGTTGTCCTGTTGCAGCATTGTCGTCGGCCTTTGCTTTCCATGCATGGGGGTGAACCTATGCCGACCATTCAGGCTGAAGCTTACAATAACGAAATCTTTCATTGTGCGCGTTGCAGGTGTCGTTATCGGGCGAGGGTCGCCACCTGGGTAGACGTTTCCCGGTCGCCGCAGGTAAAGGCCCTCATGCAGCGATGGGAATTCAACACGATCACCTGCCCTCGCTGCGGACACCGGCAGTTTTCAGGCACCTTTTTTTTCTATGAAGACTTTTTGGAGGGGATGCTCGTCGCCGTTTTCCCCGACGTCCCCGCCGATCCAGGGTTCCAGGAAGAACAAATCAAACAAGTGTACGGCTACTATCCTACACTCGATTTTTTCTACGACATGACCCAGCTGTGGTTCCTGATTTATCTGCAGGAGCACTATAAGAATAACAAGCCGCAGAGTACGGCATCGGAAATCGGCCGGGGGAAACAGCAGCTTCAGACATTCCTTCGGTTCGTCAAAAGGGACCCGCTGATGCTTACGCTCCGCAAGACGCTGACGGAGACGGTTTCCGGGAACAAAACAAGCGACGACCTCCAGAACATAATATGGCGCGCTCTTGCCAAGATAGAAGGGGTATCTCCCGGACGTCGCGGCCTAGGTGACGCCGCCGTGCGGATGAGCCGGCGGCCGGCCACGTCTGCATAGATCGAAGCGGTCTCGGGATATGTTGCTCCTCTCCGATGCCGCGATTGCCGCACCCTTACCGGATGCCGGAAACCGGAGCCCCTCGGCGCGCTTCTCTTTGCTGTCATGACCGGTGGGTAGCCGGTACAGTTTAGGAGGGAATTTTATGCACCTTATGCGCCTGAAGAAGTACCCTGTGCTACTTATCGTGGCTCTTACATTTGCCATCACGTACCTGCACTATTCCGCCGCGGTGGCAGTCCAGACCCTTCACAATATCTACCGAGAATTGTACTATATTCCTGTGCTTCTGGCCGCTCTCGCGTATGGCCTGCGAGGGGCCCTCTTGTCTTACCTCCTGGTCTTTGCTCTCTATCTTCCCTACGTTATCATGACATGGCCCGGCTCGGCCCTGAACGAGACGAACCGTTTACTGCCGCTCCTTTTGCAAGGACTGTTCGCCATGATAGCGGGATATCTGGTCGATCGTGAAAGAAAACAGAGAGCGCAGTTGGAACAAGAACGGTATCTCGCGGACATCGGACGGATCACGACGGTCATCGTGCATGATCTCAAGAACCCGCTCGTCGCAATAGCCGGGTTTGCCCGACGCATCAGGGAAGGCAAGGGAAGGACTGAGAACGCGGCAACGGTGATCATGGAAGCTACCGAGCAGATGGAGAATATCGTGACCAGCGTACTTGATTTTTCCAAACCAGTATACCTGGATTTCAAAAGGCTCGATATAAGAGACCTCGTTCAACGCGCCGGCGACTCGTGCAGAATGAGGGGCGATCAGAGGTCGGTGGCCCTTTCAATTGACCTGCCGTCCCTTCCTGTGAACGGATGGGCCGACACTTGTCAACTGGAACGAGCACTCGTCAATCTTATTCTCAACGGTATTGACGCATCGGAGAGGGGGCAGAGCGTTTCGATCAGCATGACGGCGCATGGCCATGAACTCACCATCAGGATTGCTGATCAGGGTTCGGGCATGACCACGGAAACCCTCGAGCATATCTTCGTCCCCTTTTATACAAAGAAGCCCGACGGGACGGGCCTCGGTATGCCCATCGCAAAGAAGATCGTCGAAGCCCACGGCGGAAAAATCCACGTCAGCAGCACGCCAGCGCACGGGACCGTGGTGGCGGTAGAATTGCCACTTGAGGGAAGAGACAAGGTGATTGAATAAAAACGGAGCAGACGAAGTTATTGAACCTGCGACAGATGGACCACGATCCATCGGCCGGCTTGAAGAGGAACTCGCTTACGCACTCGACTTCGCAGGATCAGCCGCGCGAAGGGATGGCATTTTTAACAGAACGTTTCATCAAAAGAACAGTTTTTTCGGTGGCCCGTGCAGGTTTCGTCAGGTATTGAGTTTGCTGATCCAAAGCCGGAAAAACCAAGATCGGGGGCAGCAATGACCGCAGGAAATAACGACAGAAAGAATGTATCGAAACACATCTTGCCGGCGTCCTCAAACCTCCTGGGGCTATGTTTTTTGATCCTTTCGCTGAAAAAGCTCTGGAAGGGGAACGGCGTGGGGCGGATTATTGACAAGATGGACGGCGTAGTGATCCTGATTTTTCTTACCGCCAGTTTGCTGTCATATGCATCAATGAGGGCGACCCGGCATGGAGATCGGTACGAAAAAACTGCCGACATCTTCTTCCTGGCCGGCTTGCTTCTGTTGTCTCTCATTGCGATCGTCACGGCTTTTGAACTGACCTAGCAGAGGCCCCCCTCCCGCTGCTGCCGATACGATTTCGGGAACAAGACAGACTGATGCAGTACCTTCCTTCACCGGGATTGACGGTCCACCTCGTCATAGATGAGCGTTGTGATATCACGGATGACGGCTACCAGTTTATCGGCATCTTCCCCGCGGGCCATCACCCCCATGAGATAAGGCCGGCTCGGTTGATAGACGATCCCGAACGCATGGAGCTGCGTCAAGCGTCCATCACTGTCTGCGCTGCCCGGGCCTTCATCGATCATTCTCCTGCCGAACTTGAACGCGCAATCGACGTTGGAGGGGATGCCTGCGACCATCCCGCTCTTGAACACCGACCGGGAGAGAGTGTGCAGCGCTTTTTCCGACGTCTCCTTGTTCAGATACGAGGCACGGTACAGAACACGGTAGAACGATGCATAGGCGCTGAAAGGCACCGGGGAGTCTTTTTTCCCCGGATCGTAGTTCACGTAGATATCCTTGAATATCCTGTCCAGGTAGCCCGGGGACAGATTGGCCGCGAGCAACGCGTGGGCATCTGCGTCGTCATGGACGATCATCCTGAAGATCAGGTCATCAACAGTATAGGACTTTCCCGCCTCGAGCGGCTGGTAGGAACTCTCGACAGGCCGTTCTTCTCTGACGATGTTCCCTGTGTAGGCGACCCTTCTCTTCAGAACGAGAGGATCCGACTCCGACCATTTGAAGTAGGCGATCATCAAGGGCAGCTTCAACAGGCTTTCGGAGGAGAAGGTTTCGTTTTCCCGGATGCCGAAGTGGTGGCCGCCGTTCAGGTCGCGGAAATACACCGACAGGGCTGACGCGTCATGTGCCCGCAATTTGCTTTCAATAAGCGCGGCAACCTTATACCGGAACGGCTTGAGGTCCCCGCGGGCCTGCACCCGGTCCGGGTTCTTGCGTCCCGATAAGGGGTGTACGAACCTGAATTCTCCGGGCCTGTCCGTCGCAACTTCGTCACTCTCGTCGCTGCTGTTCTCGTATATGCCGCCGAGAATCCCGGTGGCCCTGCCGATAAACGCACCGGATGAAAATGCCGCCAGCAGGAGGACGGCCATGAGAGACCGCCTGATGGTTACACTTTTTTTCCGTTCCTGGTCAGACATTTCTTCTCAGGCCGGTTCCGCGAAGGTCAGAAGTCATAGACCCCGTCCAGAAAATCACGGGCATAACGATCAACGGCGGCATCATCATACAGCACAGCATCCAGCTGCCGGGTATAGGAAAAAAGCCTTCCCATCTGGTCCAGCAGCCCCTCCGCGTCCGCCTGTGGCACATTCGCGAGCCGGGCTACGATCAGGTCCCCTTTGGTCTTGATGTTGAACCCATACGCTCCCAGAATTGCGGCGAGAAGCTGCAGCCGCCTCGATCGCTTGGTCATGTCCGTGGCTCCTCCGGCGAACCTGAAATAAATATGGTTATTTCTGGTGTTTTCGCTGCAATAGCAGTCGAGGATGATGAAGTGGTAGCCGAATTTAAGGCTGATGTTCGCATACTCCCGCGAAATGACGGCCATGTTCGCCTCCACCCGTCCGCCAGTCTCGGTCGTAATGTCCGGCACCCGCAGCATGCTCGCCATGAAATCGTTGACCTTGAGCGGCACCGCATCGGAGCGCCAGAGCCCCGGCCTGGTCATGCCGGTGATGATCGCGCGCAACGGAAGAGACGTGACCTGCTCCGCGGCGACCTGCTTCTTCCCTTGCGGATTGTCCAGACCGCCGCCGATATCGATCAGCAGAATATCCGCCGGTATTGGCAGGTCCAGTTTCACGGCTCCCGCCTTGACCCCGCGTTCCGCGCCTTCGATCAGCGCGGCTACCGCTTTCTCATGGATGAACCGCAGGATGTCGTGCATCGTCCTGCAGGCCCTGGGCGTAAACTCGTCGCGGAGGGGATCAACAAGATTCAGTGGCGCGATATAACGGAGGAGGTACCGCTTCTTGCGGAACTCGAGGAGTTCTTCCAGTCTCACGCTGTCATCCTGCGCCCGTTCCAGCACCGGTTTGGCCAGACCCTGGTACAGCGTTGCGCCATCGCCGTCCACCTGGACCGTGATCTCCTGCCCCTGGCTCAGCACCTGGGTCGCATTCCCGGCGTTGACGACCGTCGGTATCTTGAACTCCCGGCACAGGGTTGCCATGTGACTCGTGGGCGTTCCGCTGTCGGTGATGATCGCGGACACGCCGGTCATCACTCGGACAAAATGAGACGAATCGTGGCGGGCAACCAGGACGGCCCCCCGGGGGATGGCATCCAATTCACTGTCCTGCTTGAGAATGAAAACGCGGCCTGCAGCCGCGCCTTTGTACACGGCAAGACCGCGGTTGCGCAGAACGATGCGCGCGGCGGGCGGGCCGGGAACCGCGTCCGCTGGGCGAGCCGTCTCGTGGGACAGCCTGAGCGGACGCGACTGAAGAATATAGGGTTCCCCACGGCTGTCAAGGGCCCACTCGATGTCCTGCGGGCCCTTGAAGTGTTGTTCGACCCGGAGAGCGAGGCTGGCCAGTTCCGTGACCTGCGTGCGGGACAGGCTCGGCCGGCTGCGCTTGTCCTCCGGCGTTGCAACCGACGTAACGCCCTCGTTCCCCATTACGACCATCGTGTCCTTGGCGCCCGTTCTTTCCTCGATCAATTCCGGGGGGTCGCCCTTTTTCACCCTGAAAAGATCAGCGTCCGTCTCTCCTTCAACGATCGCGGTGCCCAGACCCCAGGCTGCGTTGATGACCATGGTTCCAGGATCTCCCTGGGGATCTGACGTGTACACAACACCGCTTGTCAAGGCAGGCACCATCGCCACGCAGGCCACGGCCATTTTCATGCTCCGGATGTCATGGCCCATCCTGCGTCGATACGCCGCAGCCTTCTCCGAGAAGAGACTGGCCACCACCTCCCGGTAGGCCTTGTCCACGGCGGCCGTCTCCAAGGGAACGTTCAGGACCGTCTCGAACTGTCCCGCAAAGGAGAATTCGCCATCCTCCTCAACGGCGCTGCTCCGAACGGCCAGTGTGCAGCCGGCGCCGCAGCGCGACTTGATTTTTCTGACGGCCTTCTCGAGGGCGCGGCTGAGCTCCGGGGGCAGGGCCCCTTTCCGGACCCGCTCCTGCACTTCGGGAAGGGAAGGCTCAGCGGCAAAACCTTCGTCCTGAGATGGGTCGAATATGCCGTTCTGGCGCATGAACGCGTCGAAGGCGCGGGTCGTCACCGCGAAAGCGTCCGGGACATGCAAGTGGAGGGCATTTTTAATCTCGGCGAGGTTGTTGTTCTTGCCGCCCAGGGCGGCCGACATGTCGCCGCTCACCTGTTCGTAGAAAAGAACGAGTGCATCCGGCATGGGGACCGTCTCGTCGATAACACGCCGTATGTGCGCGTCTATTTCCATGAACCGTTGCCGGAGCCGAGGATACCGGCCCCGCGTGAGCGTGTCGAAGCCATTGACCGATTCTTGCACAGCCGCGGACAGTTCGCCGTAGGAACGCCTGACATACTGGATGTCGAAGAGATAGTCCCCTCCCAGCGTATCGCCCATTTCGGTGATCACTTCGAGCGATCGGTTGTTCCGGTCGAGGACCTCGCGGAAGTCATGAAACAGCCGGCCGAACTCATCCTGACTGCGACCGCGGGGGCCGGCAAAACGGAACAGCGATTTTAATTGTGAGGTCAGTCGGTGCATTGCCATCATAGCTCAAAATAATAAGTGGGCCGCCTGCAAACGGATGGACGCGGACCGGTGCCATGGCCAATGCCGCGCCGAGATGCCTTCGGGACAGTCTTTCGACTTCATCCGCGTCCGGATACAAGGCTCAGGCCTGCTTTTCCAGTGCCCGCTTGATCGACGCTTTCAATTCCTTGATCTTGACCGGTTTCGGGAAAAAATCATGCACTTCCCGTCGCAGCGCTTCGATGGCGGCGTCGAGGTTGGCGAAAGCGGTGATCATGATGACCTGGGTAGCGGGGTAGCGGTCCTTGACCGTCTTCAGCACCTCCATGCCGTCGATCCCTTTCATTTTATAGTCGGTCACCACGACGTCGAATTTCTCGTCCTGCAGCCGCTTGAGCGCCGGCTCGGCGTTCAAGAAGGTTTCGACCACGTAGCCGTCCTGCTCGAGCGACAATCTTGCCATGTCTCCCACGATTTTTTCGTCATCAATGACCATGATTCTGCTCTTCGCCATGTATGTCTCCTCTCCTGTTTGGTCAGCCAAACGTGCAATCCCGGCAGAGCGGGTTCGCCGGGACCTTACTGATGCCAATGCTGGTCTCTTTTACTTTTGCCTCACCCCTGAGGCCGCGGAGTAACCGGAGGGGGCCTCTTCACCCTTCTCGACATACTGCGGCAGTTCCACGGTAAAGGTAGTTCCGACCCCCACCTTGCTCTCCACTCGGATTTCGCCCTGATGATTTTTGATGATGCCATAACTGACCGAGAGACCGAGCCCCGTTCCAGCGTCGCCCTTGGTGCTGAAAAAGGGGTCGAAGATGTGGGGCAGGAACTCGGGGGGTATCCCCCTGCCTGTGTCCATCACGGTCACCTCCGTGGACGCGCGGCTCTTTCCCGGCCTCGACGAAATGACGATCCTGCCGCCCGGGGACGTCGCCTGGACGGCGTTCGTGACGAGATTGACGAGGACTTGCTGTATCTGGTGCTCATCGACGAAAACATGCGGCAACCCGTCGCCGAGGCGGATGCTTGTCTCGATATTGGAGACATCTATCATGTTCTGGACCAGCGTCAGCGTCTTCTGGATCACGACATTGATGTCGGCCTCCCGCGGGTTCGCGTCCTTGGGCTTGGAAAAGTCGAGCAGGTTTTTTACGATCTGCCGGATCCTATCAGTTTCCGCCTCCACCTTCTGCATCAAATCGATCCGGTCCTCTTCCCCCAGATTTTCGTACACCTCCGCGTAGGTCTGGGCGATCATGGAAATGTTGTTCAGCGGATTGGTCAGTTCGTGCGCCACGCCTGCCGTCAGGATGCCGAGGGACGCAAGCTTCTTGGACTGGATGATCTCTTCCTCGCGATGGGCCAGTTCCTCGGACATGGAATTGATGGCCGTGATGACCGCGCCGAGCTCGTCTCGGGTACGGAAGCCCTCTATCTTGTGGAAGTTGCCCTCAGAGATGGACTTCGTCATCGTTTCGATCGCCCTGAGCGATCGCACGATCTTCTTTGAGATGAAATGGCTGATAAAAAGGGCCGAAGCAAGGATGGCCCAGAAGGAAAAGATCAGGATGTTCTTCGAACTCAGGATGATCTCGTTTACGCGCCGCCGCTCCAGCTGGGTGATGGAATCGGAGTATTCCTTCAGTTTGCGCCCTGCCGACCGAATCTTCGCCTCCAGATAGGGGTCCGGAAGGTTCTTGCTCGGCGCTTCGCCGATAGTATCGGAATAGGCCTTGAGCAGGGTCTGGAGTTTTTCCAGGTCAGTCTCCCCGATTGCCGGAATGATGTCTTTCTTCGCTGCTTCGAGGGTTTCCTGGGTAGCAGAGATCTTTTCCCGTATCTCCCCCAGCGCCATCCGATCGCGGTAGAGAAAGTAGTTCTTTTCCGACAGCCTCATGGTGAGAAAGGACGCGTTCAGATCGTCGGCGATCTCCACGAACCGGAGCTTCGTGAGGACGAGCGTCATGTTCTGGAAGGCGAAGAAGCCGATCAGAATGATGAACGCCGCGTTGATACTGTTGGAAATAATGAGTTTTTTCTCGATCTTCATGCTTCGAGTATTATACTCTATCACCGTTTTTTTGGGAACCTGTTAATTTGCCGCGGCGTGGCGCCGTGTCAGGAAGGCCCCAGCCCTTTCTTCTGCTCCACCGTTCTTCGTCACTTCAGGGATCAACCGGGATTTGCGTCGTAAAGCCCGCGGGAAGGAGGTACGGGGACGCCCGACAGTTCAAGCGGATAGGCGCTCAGGTTCCTGTGCTTCTCTGGTGTTCGGAAGGAAGATCGGCAATGTACATGGTCTCCGTAAGGGACAGGTCTATCTGGTAACCTAATTCCTGGTTCGCCCGTCTGATGAAACGAATTATTTCCCTGATATCTGCCGACTCCCCGAAGAATATTTTGCGAATTCCTTTCTGAGCGTTGATCAGGAGGTTGTACCGCCCACGGAAGACCCCGATCAAAAGCCACAGACCGACCCCGACCATGAGCCAGATGACGAGAGGCGCGATGGGGATTCCCAGCGTAAGAGATCTTATTTTGACGAGATAAACACCGCCTTCTGCCATGATGAATGCCGCGATGACAAGGACAAGGCCGGTCACCACCAGGACGAAACCCGAAAGAAACCGCAGAAACGGGTGTCGTGATTTTGAATCGTGGCGCAGTTGGACCCCCCGGATCTCCTCTTTTGGCACGGTGACCAGGATCTTGTCCCCTTCCACTTGACTGATACCTGATGGCGAAATTTGTACCGTTGAGCATCTCATGCGAGTATGATAAAAACTCCGAATAAAATAAATTAAGAGCACGCCTCAGAGAAGTCCCGCCCCCGGAATTTTCGGCCGGGGGGCGGGATTCAGGAGCCGGCAATCACAATCAAACTTCCGCGAATTCCTTGGCTGCTTCCGCGGCTTCCGCGTCCACCTTGGTTTCCTTCTTGGCAGTTGAAAGAACCGCGGCGACCACGTTCAGCACCAGGAGGACGCCCATCACCACGATAAAGCCCCGCATGAAGGCGTGGTCCTTCATTTCGACGGGGATGCTGCCATTGCTGAAAATATGCTGAACAGCACCATACCCCTTATCAGCCAGGTATTTATGCTCCAGTTTGGTGAAGATCAAGCCTGAAATATCAACACCGAAGATCAGCCCGAGGGACCGCATCATGTTCAAGACACCGCCAGCAAGGCCCAGTTTTTCCCTGGGAGCGGCGCCCATGATCGCGCTGTTGTTGGGAGGTGTGAACATGCCCATCCCGACGCCCAGGAGCACTAATTCACCGATCAATAAGATAAAATGTGAGCGAACTCCCAGGAACAACAGGGCAAAACAAGCGAGTGCAGACACCATCATGCCCGAGGCCGTCATGATCCTCGAACCGTATTTGTCGGAGATATGGCCCGAAAACGGCGCAACGAGCGCCATGGCGAGTGGAATAGGCATAAGAAGGGTGCTCGTCAAGACCGGGCTGTAATTAAGCACTTTTTCGAGATAGAACGGCATCAGGAAGAGGACGGCAAACAGAACGTAATACGACATCATGCCGGTCAGATTGCCGATCAGGAATGTGCTGTTCTTGAACAATTTCAGATCGATGAGCGGATGCGCAACCCGCAGTTCCGTCAGCACGAACAGGCCGAGCAGGACACAGGCGTGTATGAAGTAGACAATGATGGTGTACGAACCCCATCCCAGGCTTACTACTTCGTTGAATCCCAGCACGAGAAATGCGAGGCCCGACGCGAAGAATATCGTTCCGAGATAATCGATTGACTCTTTTTTCTCGGCTTTTTCATTGGGCGGCAGAACAAACAGGGCGGCGACCGTGCCAAGGATGCCGATCGGAATATTGATGTAGAACACGGAACGCCAACCGATCGTGGAGATCAGCACGCCTCCCACGAAAGGACCAACGGCCATGGCAATCGCCTGTACGGCTCCCTGAATGCCGATTGCCTTGCCCCGCTCAGTCCCCGGAAAAGCCTGGGTGATCAACGCGACGGAATTCGCCTGCAAAAGCCCGGCGCCGATTGCCTGGAGGACACGAGCGGCAATAAGGAATATGGCAGATGTAGCCATTCCGCAGAACAGCGACCCTACGGTAAAGACGACAAATCCCGCATTATACAGCCTCGATCTGCCGAACATGTCGGCGAGCCTTCCGAAAAAGGGAAGGAAGATAGTCAGAGTGAGCATGTACGACATTGCCACCCATTCGATGAGGGACATGGAAACATTGAACTCGCTTTTCAGGGTCGGCATGGCAACGTTGACAATGCTGACGTCCAGTGCGGACATCGTCGCGCCGATCAGAACATTAATCAGAATGAACCACTTCCAGGTAGGCCTGGCGGAGAAAATCGGATGGGGAAACTGCTTAAGACTCTTAATGGAAAACATGGTAAATGCCATCTCCTTTCACGTTGTGCACATAATAATCCATACATCCGGACAGAGAAGAGGAGATGCCTTCGCCGGGCGCCCTTGCAAAAAGCCGATACACGCTTTTCGGTTTGGGGGTCCGGTTCATACGCGGAACCAGGAAGATCCCCGGCTTGAGCCGATAGAAAACGCTTGTATGAGTGTCCTTATTTATTGCAACCGGGGGGAGCGGATCCGTTCGATCCAACCCGCGGTATTTCGTATCCGTGTCCGGATCAGACTCCCCGCGTATGCTCACCATGCTGCCGTAAAAGGAAAAGTCGATGGTGATATGGCGGTCGTCCTTTGCTTCGAGCATGGCCGGCGCCGGTTTGGCGCTGACAAGCTGAAGCAGGCTGAACAACAGCATGAGCAGCGTCGTTCCGAGGAAACGCGTACTGCCCATTAGTCTGGCATATCGAGCATAATGTATGAAATGTAAGAATGAATGGATATACATTAGTGTTCCCCCACCTGTGAAAACGCCGATTCCGATACCGCCGGCACACTCGTGCGCCGGTCACTCGGGATAGGCAATCCCCCTGGGAATCTCTGCCTGTTCCTTCCTGACGGGCCAGTACCACAGCATCCCGTCCACGAGCATCAGGACACCGGCCGCCATGAGCCAGAGATTGAACGATGTGAGCAGGCCGAAGCCGAAATAGCTGATGATACCGATGCCGATGCTCAGGAACGATATCCCCGTCCTGATGAAGGCAAGCCCGGTCCTTGCCCGGGCGTAAATGGTCCGGTAGCAGGCCGCGATCGTCCGCTGGGCCGCCAGAACATTCCGCTCGCGCGCGAACATGGTGCGCGTCTTGGAGGAAGGCGTCGGATTGAGATAGGTACTGTGTTCGGCAAGGTAGTCTCCCATCCGCGCAAGCATCGTTCCCTGCGTTTCCCGGCTGATGCCGGTGTCCTCCATAAAATGATAATTCTCCAGGAACTGGATCGTCGCAGCCGTGACCTCGACGAGCGTCTGGTGCCCGGGCGGTGTAAGACGGGATTTCCGGACGTTCAAATAGATCGGCAACCCGTAAAAGGAGATCGCAACACCGAGGATGAGCACGGAGAAATACAGGACGGGGTTATAGGCGATGTCTTTCGATCTCAAGAGCATGTTCGAGATCGCGATCGTGCCAAGGCCCCACCTAAGGAAGGCGAGGCCGGTCCGGGCTTTTGCCAGGTCGGTCCGGTAGCAGGCCATCCTCGTGCGCCACTGGGCCATCGTGTTCCGCCAGGAGGCAAGGCCCGTCCGCTCGGTGCCGATCAGAAGCCCCACCTTCGCATGAAGAAAATCCTGAATGTACCATTGGATATCGGAATCAAGGGTTACCCTGAATTCGTACCGGTCCGCCTTGATGTACTTTTTCACGTCCTTCCGCATCGCGGGACTTTCGGGATTTCTCGCGGCGATTACCACGGTCCCCGATCTCTCTTTCATCACCGGCATCCACTGGTACGATGAAAGGGAGTCCTGGCTGACGGCGGAGAGCAATTCCGGAGGAATGGGCAGGCGCTCGTCGTATTCAATGGACTTGCAGCGATAGTATGCCGCGAGCGCATCGAGCAGGTGCCTCTTGGTCACGCCAAACTCCCGGAGCAGTACCCTTTCGAGATCGACTCCCCTGGCCTGAGCCATGCTGACCGCTTCTTCAAGCTCCGTCCGGTTCAGAATCCCCCGGTCCACGAGAAGGGAAAACTCCGACTCCTGCCGGATCACGGCGTTCGCGAATTCGTCATTTACGAGATCATTCGTCATAGTGATTAAAAATAATCGTCCTCCAGGAAAAGGCCGGCTTGCCGTAATCGGGAACGGTTATCTCCATGTCTCCGTAACAATAGGGGAATTGTTTCCTCATGCGTTCGGCGGGCAGAATCCAGCGATATCCGTCAGCGATGAGCACAAGACCGACGACGATGAGCAGCGTGTTAAAGATCGTCCAGCCCGGGGAAGCCGTGCCGAAATAGGCCATAAGGCCCGCGCCCACGGAAGTGATGCTCATGCCTGTCCTGACGTAGGCCAGACCCGTCCGCGCGACTGCCATGACGGTGCGGAGTCTGGCCATGACGCCCCGGCGGTCGGCGAGCACCGTGCGTTCGAGGGCGACTCCTGTCGTGGCCCAGATGCCGGGCAGCTGGGTTGCCGTGACCGGCGGCCCGTTCCTGTCTTTCTTCGAACCCGAGCGTTTGTGACCGGGAGGAAACGTCAGGTCCCAGATGGTATCCTTATCGAGCACGTTGAGAACGGACCGGTATCCTTCGATCCCCGCCATTCTGCCGCCGAAATACCAGTGGAGACCCTCCGCGGACATTAGGACACCGGCGATGACGAGGGAAACGTCGAAGACCGTCCACCCGCTTGTTTGAAATTGCCTCATCAACCCGATGCCAAGACCGGTGAAGGCAATGCCGGTCCTGGTAAATGCCAGTCCCGTTCTTGCCTTGGCAAGCTTTGTACGGTGGCCGGCCAGCGAGGTCCGCTCCTCCGCCATGTCGGTCCGGTCGCTTGCCAGATATCTCCGTCTCATGACCGGTGACAGGTTCTCCCAGTCGGCCCGGAGCTCCGTCGCTCCCTGCATCTCTCCCGTGCGGCTGAAAAGAGCGTGTCCGCTGCTCAAATCGTCACGCAGAACGCGGGAGCCCCAACTCGCCGGCGTGCGGGTCGCGTCGATCGGCTTGCCGGCGATCCCTCTCGAGGGCAGATACCATTTGATCCCGTCATAAACCATGACGATCCCGGCGACCAGGAGCGGTGTTTCCAATATAACGTACCAGTTAGCGCCGAGCATACGCAAGAAAAGGAGGGCGATGACGATGAAGGCGACGCCGGTCCTGATAAAAGCCAGACCGGTTCTGCCCTTCGCGAACAGCGTACGGTAATGCGCATATGTCGACCGCCGGTAGGCGAAGAGGGTCCGTACGCGCGCAAGCGGCGTCCGTCCGCCCGAGATGCTGAAATTGGGGTTCACGTCGAAATTGTGCTCGATAATGCGGATGAGGTCGGCTGCCAGGGCGACCCGGAAATCGATCCGATCGACACCCAGCGTCTTCTTGATGTCCTCCGCCACCTCCGGATCTTCGGGGCGGCAGGCGACGACCTCGGCCCGGTTCTCTCGAACGGAAAGGGGGAACCAGAGCGCCTTCTTTTGATGCTCAAGGTCGAGTCGCAGGACGACAAAATAGGACGCGACAACGCTTTCATCGTATTCCACGAAGGGAAGGCCGTAATACTCGGAGAGGCAGAAGAGGACCTCGTGTTTAGGCACACCCTTCCGGACCAGCAGCTCTTCCACAGAGACGCCCGCTTCGCTCGCCTCCCGGTGCAGAGTCTCAAGCTCGGCAGCGCCAAGGAAGCCGCGCATCACCAGGCGATTGAATTTTGTCATTATCATAGTCACTTTCACGAGGCGAAAAACATCCAGAAAGATCGAGTTTGCGGGACCGGGTCCAGGGATTCAACAGTGGAGGAAGCATGACCTTCGTGCTTCTTCGGGAAGATGAGGGCGGGGTCTCTGCTGAGATCTTTCGAACAAACTTCAGAAGCGGCACGGCTCGTGCTCATCCCGAGCGGGGAACTCGCAATGCACTTTCTTGCCGGCCCGTTTCCGTCTTCGTGTTTAGCACCTTCTTTTCTTTATATCAATGCTCTCGCCGTACTGCATGCAGGGCAGAGCTGCGCTACGGGAACCCGACTCGCAGCCTCTGCTGCGGATAGCCACGGCCTCCTACACTCCCACGACAAACACGGGGCAGGGAGCGCGGTCAATCACCTTCTCGACGACATGGTCGCCGAAGAGCCGGCTGAAGAGCCCCTTCTTCTTTTTCGAACCCATGATGATGAGGTCGCACCTTTCCTCTTCGGCCACCTCAACGATGCGCTGCGGTACGTCGCCCTGCTCCAGGCGGGTCTTGATGAGCGCGCCCTCCCGCTCGGCGATGCTCTTGATCTGCCTGGCGGCCTCCGAACCGCCGTCATCAAGCACGTCTTGCAGGTTCTTGATGCCGGTCAGGTTGAGGTCGCCGTCAAAGGGCTGGACGACCTTGACCACGGTGATCCAGGTCTTTTCGTCCCGGGCGAGCCTAATCCCCTGTTCGAGGACCTGCTTGTGTCCGTTCAATGCGATCAGGACCTTCCGATAACCTTTCATCTCTTCAGCTCCTTAATCCGACAGCGTGCACGCTTGCAGGCTTGTCAGTTTGTGTCTTACTTCACGATCAGGATCGGGCACGATGCATGGGCGATCGTGCGGTCCGCGGTGCTTCCCATGATCGCCTTGTTCACGCCGCGCCAGCCGTGGGTCCCCATGACGATGAGGTCGCTCTTCAGCCGTTCGGCCATCTCGACGATCTTGTCTCCCGCGTGCCCTTCCTGGACGACTGCCTTGATCGGGACGCCGATGTCGGCTGCCAGCTTTTTCGCGACCGACGCGATCTTCTCGGCCTCCTGATACAGGCTCTTGCTGATCGACTCGGTCTTGAAGAAGTCCATCATCTCCTCGTACCGCGGGATGACGTACAGGACGGATACCTCGCCACCATCCTCCTTTGCGAGTTCGCCGGCCCGGATCAGCGCTTTCCTGCTCGAAGCCGACCCGTCAAAAGGCACCAGCAGGGAGGAGTACGTTCCCGAGCACCGGGTGCAGTCCTTTTTCACGACCAGCACGTCGCAGGAGGCGTTCAGGATGATCTGGGAAGTCACGCTGCCCATCAGAAGCCGTCTGAGCCCCTTCCTTCCGTAGGTGCCGAGCGCGATGAGGTCGGCGTTCTTTCCCCGCGCCGTTTCCAGGATCACCTCGGGCGGCTCGCCCTGGCAGACGTAGGACTCGACGCTCCCGTTCAGACCGAATTCGTCCTGCAGGTTCTTCTTCGCGGTCATGCAGACCTGCGTGCCGAATGCGAACCGCTTGTCCACCTGCTCGGGAAGGATAGCGAACTCCTCCTGATCGAAATAGACCGCGTGGACCAGGCAGAGCTTTCCGCCGTGCTGCTTCACCCGGAGCGAAGCCTCTTTCAGCGCCGCTTTACTCGATGCTGATTCATCATATCCGACGACAATCGAGCTATACATATCAGTGAGAGCCTCCGCCCTTTCTGAAGATCATGCCGACACCGAAACCCGCCGTCAGCGCGATCCCGATCGAAAGGAAGCCATAGACGGCGCCGCTGTCCTTGGCCATGTTCGCCAGCATTTTGACCGTGCCCACCTGCTCCACATTGACCTTCGACTCCGCCTGCTCCACCACGCTGCCGTTCTTCACGGCATAGACCGTGACGAGGTAATCGCCGGGCGCCGCCTGATAGGGCCAGTCCGTCAGGATGTAGTACTCCTGCCTGCCGGCAGCCGTTGTCTTGGTCGTGATCCCGCCGAACGCGGAGGTATAGACCTTGGAGTCCTCCTTGAACTTGACGAATTCATCGAACCACTTGGCCTTCTCTTCTTCATTGGTGACCGGGGTCACCTCCACATGTTTTTCGAGCGCGGGATAACCGATGACATGTTTTTCCTGCTCTTCCTTGCTGAGCATATCGTCGAGCTTCCTGGTGCTGTACACGGCGTAAAAATTAGGCGTCTGCTCGAACTTGAGCTGCCCCACGTTCATCCACAGTACCCCGGCGACCTTGCCCTTCTGCTTCAGGACCTGATGGCCTTCGGGGGAGGTCATCTTGATGACCAGGTCGACATTGGGGTCCGACTCGCCCCGTACGCTCACCGTGCTGCCGTGATAGAAGAAGTCGATCGTGATGTGGTCATGGTTCGCCTTTGCCGTAAGCATGGCGAAAGCGTCATGGGTAATGCCGAGTTGCAGCATACAGATTGCAAATAAAGCTGCTATGATAAATTTGAAATTCGGTTTCATTAGTGTCCCCCTGCCTGTGAAAGTAGTAACGAAGGTGCAAGCGTTAGTTCAAACACGATCTTGACGGTCACGGCGAGCACGATCCCCGCCAGGAGGATCTTGAGCTGCTCGGCTTTCAGCTTCCTGCCGAAGACGGCGCCGACCTGCGCGCCGACCGTGGAGCCCAGGAGCAGGAGCACGGCGAGGACGAAGTCCACGCTGTGGTTCGTATAGGCCTGAAGGAAGGTGACCTCGATGCAGGTGAACAGGATCTGGAACAGGCTCGTTCCGACCACGACGTGCATCGGCATCCGGAGGATGTAGACCATGATCGGCACCATCAGGAACCCGCCGCCCACCCCCATGATCGCGGCGAGCACGCCCACGAAACCGCCCAGGACGATCGGGACGAGGATCGAATGGGTGATGCCAGATTTTTCAAAGCGTGTCTGAAAGGGCAGGGACTTGAGGAACCTGCCCACGGCGGACTCGGTCTCTTCCTTCTCATCCGCTGCAGCGGTATCCTTTTTCTTTTTCATGCTCTGCAGGCTTTCGATGAACATGTACACGCCCACGATGCCGAGCATGAACACGTATGTCATCTTGATGACGAAATCGGCGTTGCCCATGGCGTGGAGCAGCTTGATCGCCTGCACGCCGACGATCCCTCCGGCGAAGCCGCCCACCAGGAGGTACAATCCCATTTTGAAGTCCACGTTGCCGACCTTCCAATGCGCGTACGTGCCGGACGTCGAGGCCGCCACGATCTGGTTCGAATCGGTCGCCGCCGCCACCGTCGAAGGAATACCGAACATGATGAGGAGCGGCGTCATGAGGAATCCGCCGCCCACGCCGAATAGGCCGGAAAGCAGGCCCACAGCGAGCCCGAGCCCGACAGGGATCAGGATATTGATGCTGGTCAGTGCCACAGGTAGGTACAGGTACATTTGTCTTACTCCTTTTCGCAGGTTAAATTTATCTCTCAGCAACCGAAATCACCGAGGGTTCAGAGAACTGCTCCCTCGTGAAAGATGAACATCTTCCTCGGTGTGCTCTGTGTCCTCTGCGGTAAATCCTTCTTCACGTTCCTCTGGATGCCCTTGTGAAGATCCCGGTCCCGGATTTTCCGTATTACACCAATGCCGCCTGGCGGGTCATGGTGACGATCGGCCGCGAGGCGGTCCTGACCAGCCTGTTCAGGTCCTTCGCGGTGACGTTCCCCGACTCGGTGATCAGCGGGCTCAGCACAACCTTATCGATCCCCGCATGGCTCTTCAGATAAGTCCGGATACCAGATACCGCGTCCAGGTCCGTGTCCTGGACCTTCACGGTAATCCCCTCCTGAGCGCATGTCACCACGAGCTTTTCGACCAGTTTCCTCGACCGCTCGGTCGCCTCAGGAGCAGGGCCGGCCATGATCTGACGCGCCGTATCATGCTCGCCGGCCTCGGCGAAGGTGACAGCCGTCATAAGCGTCTCGAACTTGTCGATTAGGTTCCTCTTCTTCTGGACAAGCAGGAGCGTGATGTCCTCATACATCGCCTTTGCGAGTTCGACGGCGTAGGACACCCCCTCTTCGAGATTCTCATCACGGTAGGTCACGAACAGCAACTGTCTCTTTCCCATGTGTCCAACCTCCTTTACCAGCGCATTTCTGTATTATATGTTAGCAATAGCGATGCCAACGCATAACATACTGTATTTATGAACTATTTAATATTTTATGGAATTTGTTCCGTTTCAGAATTGAACGCATGTGAACACTGATGGAGAAAACA
>Ga0335081_10000432_pt1 | contig 74407 bp, 64 predicted proteins | sample Lox_Sample_35_FD_206713 | JGI IMG/M metagenome (GOLD analysis project Ga0335081, IMG submission 206713) | Soil microbial communities from Loxahatchee National Wildlife Refuge, Florida, United States - Lox_Sample_3.5 | ecosystem: Environmental > Terrestrial > Soil > Wetlands | place: USA...
ATGGAGTACGATCTTGGCTATATTGATCTGGAGGAAAAAACCTTGCAGCCCCTAGAGAACCCCTTCGGGCCAAAAGTGTAACCCATGTCTCCGGAACGTTCTGTTACCCATGTCTCCGGAACGGACATGAAAGAAATGGCTCCTCAGGTAGGACTCGAACCTACAACCCTCCGGTTAACAGCCGGATGCTCTGCCATTGAGCTACTGAGGAGTGTGTGGGCCAAACACTAACGGCTCGGCCATCGATTGCCCGCAGTCATCATAGCATCCGGCTGTCATTCCTGAAAACTTTGTCGCTGCACGGCGGGACAATCCCTTCGGCTGCGCGCATCTTACTTTCTGATACGCTGGCGTGGCAGCTACGCTGCACGCACTCGAGGTGCTCATGTCGGGAGGGCTTCGCTTGTCCTTCTTTCTTTCTCTTTCTTCTTTAATTGCAGCCGCCATCTACGCGACGGACTCATCACCCCAAACGAAGCCAACCGCCCCTCCCGTTGCCGAGCCCAAGCCGATAGTCGACATCTTCCACGGCACCAAAGTTCTCGACAATTACCGCTGGCTCGAAGACGGCACCAGTCCCGCTACGCAGAAGTGGGTCGCCGAGGAGATGGCGTACACCCGTTCCGTTCTCGATCCGCTCCCCGGACGCGACGTCATTCACAAGCGCCTCACCGAACTGCTCTCGATCGGCACCGTCACTCCGCCGCAGCTCGCCGGACGACACTATTTCTACACGAAGCGCGAAGGCATGCAGAACCAACCGGTCCTTTATGTGCGCGACGACGGCTCTTCCAATAAAGAGCCGGGCGCCGACCGCGTCCTGGTCGACGCCAATGAACTTGCCGCTGACGGCACCATCGCCCTCGACTGGTTCCAGCCCTCCGACAACGGAAAATACGTCGCCTACGGAACTTCGCCCAGCGGTTCGGAGATGTCGACGCTGCACATCATCGAAACCAAAACCGGCACTGCCCTTCCCGACACGATCGAGCGCACACGCGCCTGCTCCATCGCATGGCTGCATGACAATTCCGGCTTCTACTACACGCGCTATCCGAAGAAAGGCGAAGTCCCCGCCGGGCAGGAGATGTACAACCGCCACGTCTTTTTCCATGAACTCGGAACCGATCCGGAATCGGATGATCCTGTGTTCGGCGAAGGCCGCGATCCCGAGGATTGGCCCAACGTTCATCTCTCGAACGACGGACGCTGGCTGCTCATCCAGGTCGAGCAGGGATGGATCACATCCGAACTGTTTCTGCAGGACCTCAAGTCTGACAGGCCTCCCAGCCGCCTGACCACCGGCAAGGCTTTTCTCTACAGCGCCGACGTTTACGACGGAAAGGTCTACATCACGACCAATGAAGATGCGCCGCACGGTCACGTCTTCGTCACCGATGCCGGCGACTTCGATCGCAGCGACTGGAAGGAAATCATTCCGCAATCGGACGCCGTGTTGCAGAGCGCGGTCGTTTATGGCGGAAAACTGTTCACGCAATATGAGCAGAACGCGACGTCGCAGTTGAAGATTTTTGATCTGGAAGGAAAAAAGCTGGAGGAGGTCCCTTTGCCAGGGATCGGAAGCGCCTTTGGGACGGGCGGGAAATGGAATCATGACGAGGTGTTTTTTGGATTTCAGTCGTTCACGACCCCGCCTGCGATCTATCGCGTCGATCTCAAGTCTGAACCTCAGGGGCTAAAGCCCTCGTTAAAGGCCGACTCTAGCGGCACGGCTGAAAGCCGTGCCCTTCCCAATTCGCCTACACCTGAGCCTTCTCTCTGGACCTCCGTCTCCGCTCCTTCCATCGATCCTTCGGCTTACGACGTCTCGCAGGAATGGTTCAACTCCAAAGATGGCACACGCGTGCCCATGTTCATTGTGCACAAGAAGAGCCTCACTCAAAACGGGCACAATCCCACGCTGCTCACCGCCTACGGAGGTTTCAACGTCAGCCTCACGCCCACCTTCAGCCGCACCGCTTATTTATGGATGGAGCACGGCGGCATCTTCGCCGTCGCCAACCTGCGCGGCGGCGCCGAGTTCGGCGAAGACTGGCACCGCGCCGGCATGCTCGACAAAAAGCAGAACGTCTTCGACGACATGATCGCCGCCGCCGAGCACCTCATCGCCGCCAAATATACCGACAGGAATCATCTCGCCATCCAGGGCGGCTCCAACGGAGGCCTGCTCATGGGAGCGATGATCACGCAGCGCCCCGACCTGTTCCGCGCCGTCGTGTGCCAGGTGCCGCTGCTCGACATGCTGCACTATCAGGATTTCCAGATCGCCAAGCTCTGGATTCCCGAGTACGGCAGCGCCGAAAATGCCGAGCAGTTCAAGTGGCTCTACGCCTACTCGCCGTATCACCACGTGAAGGCGGGCGTGGAGTATCCCGCGATTTTATTTATGACCGCGGATTTCGACACGCGCGTCGATCCCATGCACGCGAAAAAAATGGCGGCCGAGATGCAGGCCGAAGCGAAGAATGGCCAGAGCCGGACCCGCCCGATCCTACTCAGAATCGAATCGAAGGCCGGACACGGGGCCGGCAAGCCCGTCACCAAGCAGATCGAAGAATTCACCGACGTGTATTCGTTTCTGTTCTGGCAGATGGGGGTGAAGGAGTAGTCGTTAGTCGTTAGTCGTTAGCCGTTAGTCCGTCGGACTTCGGACCTCGGCGATACAAAACCGGGAAGGGCACGGCTTTAGCCGTGCCGAAGGCACGTGGAAAAACAATGGGCTTTAGCCCCTGAGGGCCTCGCTCGCGACAACGCGTAGCCCGCAAGATATCTTCGAAGGAGCCCTCGCCGAGAATTTCCGGGCCGTATTTGACACAAGCCTATAATTGCCTGCGAAAAGGGCACTGGAATATGGCAGCGTATCTCGATCCGTTCACCCCAGAGACCTGGCAATCTTTTATTAACCGAGGAAGCGAGGTCAGTGGCTTCAAGAAATGGACCAAGGAAATCGCATCGAAAATTCGGCCGGGTGACTTATTCGTCTGTTATATGGTAGGCCTGAGTCGATGGATTGGAGTACTCAAGGTTCTGTCCGAGCCGTACGACGAGTCGACACCGTACTTTGTTGATCAGGATGATCCCTTTTCAGTTCGCTTCAAGGTTGAACCAATTGTAGTCTTGCAGCCTATTCGCGGCATTCCAATCCGATCGATCTGGAATGCCTTGCCGATGTGCAAGGGCATAGCGCCGACGGCCGGATTTACCTACAAAGTCGGTCTTCAACGAAGCTTGAAAGAACTGAGCGCAGCTGATGCCAAGATCCTGGTTGAGTTGCTGACCCAGCAGGCAACCCCTAATGGTACCGATTACCCGCTAACCCAGCAGGAGCAGAAGCGCCTCGCGGGAAAGCGGACTGTCACGACGCAGACTGGTCCCGCACCCGTCGAGATTCCAGCCGAAGACGAAGAAGAAGAGGCTCCGCAGGCAGCAAACCAAAAACGTCGTTCTCTAGTCGTGCAGGCCAATCTCGCCAAAATCGGAGTTCAATTGGGATTCAAGGTTTGGGTGGCCGCATCTGACAGGGTAGCCGTTCTTGAAATTCTCAAACAGAACGGAAGGGACAGTTTTATAAGTAAGCTTCCCCTTAACGCCGATGAAAACACGATTGATACCGTCGAACGAATAGATGTGCTTTGGATAAGAGGACGAACGATTGCTCGCGCGTTCGAGGTAGAAGACAAAACCGCGGTATATTCAGGAATCCTACGGATGGCCGATCTTATCGCACTCCAGCCCCAATTTCAGATCAAGTTGCACATCGTCGCTCCAGAGGAGAGGAAAGACAAGGTCAGGCAGGAAATCCTGCGTCCCGTTTTTACGTGCATGGAAGGCGGTCCGCTGGCTAAGATCTGCACATATCTCTCGTTTGACGCCATTGAAGAACTTGCGGCAAACAAAGATCTCCAGTTCCTTAAAGACATAATCGTTGAAGAGTACGAGGAAGTCTTTGATTGATTCTTAGGCGGTGGTTGGGGCTGGCCCAGCCTTTCGCAAAACGAGAGTCGGGGTTGCCCCACCCTTGTCGCTCCCGGAAAATCGGGGACAGATGGAACGTTCCCCAATTCTTTGTGTGCCTCAGCGGCTGAAGCCGCAGATCACCTGGCCTCACTCCGGCACGACTAAAGTCGTGCCCTTCCCATTCGTTCTGTCGTCCCTACGGGACTTGTGGGGGGCTGGCCCAGCCTTTCGCAAAGCAAGAGTCGGGGTTGCCCCACCCTTGTCGCTCCCGGTTTTGGAGCGACAGGGTGGGAAGAGCAAGATCCGGGGAGTTGGCGACCCGCGACGGAACGGACTGTGTTTTGTTGACGTTTTCTCGATCCCACCCTCCCGCACAAAACGCGGGAAGGGTGGGGCAACCCGCAATTCCACAACTTCTATCGTGACTCATGCGCCTGCATGTACGAGCGCAGGATGGCGTTGATGCGCGTCTGGTATCCGCGCTCGCGGCGAAACCAGCGGAGCAAGTCGGCGTCCAGACGCATGGTCACGATCTCTTTCGGGGTGGGCATCACAACCTTCGCCGTTTTCCAGAACTGTTCGTCGGTAGCATGAGCGTCGGGATCGGCGACAATCCCCTTGCGGATGCTCGCGGCACTGGCGCGCCGGAGTCGAGTCCAGCCTGTGCCCGTGCGCCGATGGGCCGCCCGCTTCGCTTTTGATCCGTTCGGTTTCAATTGTGAGAACTGTTGATACGTCCATATTAATGCAGAACGCCAACACCCTTGCGAACTCGTTCTCCGCTCAGCATGACCGATTTCGCGCACGCCTCTGATACTCTTTACCTCATCAATCGAGGGGATCTCATGGCGACAAAATATCGTGTAGTACAGATCAAGGGCGCGCGTCCGGAGACATTTATTGTGGTCGGCATCGATTTTGAAAAAAGCACGATCACGAGCACCTCGGAATCCATGCGTGAAGCCGAGCTGCGAACGTATCTGCAGAAAACTGGGGCTTCGGAGAAAGACGTGAAGACCTGGATCGATCAGGCCCGCAGGTATCCCGGGAACGAATAAGTGTTTTCGGTGATTACGCCGCGCCGATCTGCTTGAGATGATGCACCATGTGCGTAAGGTAATCGTTGGCCAGAAACGACAGAGTGACCGGCTCTCCCGAACCGATGCGGACTTTAGTTTCCAGCTTCGATTCGGGCAGGTGTGCAATGATGTGCGCGAGATAGCGATTGTAGGCGGCCCACAATGAGACCAATAGGCCCCAGTCCGCTTCCTGCGGAGCCTGGATTTTGATGTTCCCGTCCTGATCGTATGAGGGAAACTCCAGCGACGGCTGCAGACTCGAGCGCACGAATCTCTGATGATTATTGGAAGCAGAGTCGATCAAGTGTCCTAACACCTGCTTGCGCGACCAGCCCCCGTGGAGTACGGGCTTCGCGCTTTCGGCCGCGCCGATAGCGCGAAGTTTCGGTTCGGCCACGTCGACGACGGATATCAGCTTTTCGCTCAGCTCTTTCACGCGCCCTCCTTGCATCGGTAGTGCCAGACGCGGGCTGCCCCGATCAGATTTGTATCCTCACCCAGCGATGCCAACGTGAGCTGCGTTTTCTCTGCAGGAACAAAACGGCAGCCACTGCGAATCAGCGCATGAATACGGTCCATGAATAATGGCGCGCTCTTCATCACGCTGCCGCTCAGCACGATGGCATCGGGCGTAAAGAGGTTGATCAGGTTCGCCAGCCCGATCCCCAGATAAAACGCCTCAGTCTCGACCGCCTGCTGCGCGAGTCCGTCGCCTTCGAGCGCGAGTTCACAGATGCGCTTCGCCGTGATCCCTTGCCGATGCGGATCATTCACCGGCGCATTGCGCTCGTACCACGCCGCCATCGCCGGGCCAGCGGCGACGGACTCCCAACATCCGCGAAAGCCGCAGCTGCATTGCGGACCGGCGGGATCGATCACTTGATGCCCAACCTCGGGATGCGCCCCTTCCACTCCGCGATAGAGCTGACCATCAATCACGATGCCTCCACCAATGCCCGTTCCGACCGTGATGTAGATCAGCCGCTTACGATTCCGTCCCGCGCCCCATCCAGCTTCGGCTAGCGCAGCAGCGTCCGCATCGTTCTCCAGTGCGACGGAAACATTGAAGACGGCGGACAAATCTTTGACGGGACTCTTCCCGCGCCATCCGGGAAGAAAATCGACATCGCCGAATTCGCCGCGCAGGGGATCGACCGGGCCCGTTGATCCCATCCCTATCCCATTGATCTGCGCCCCGCAGCGTTGCGCAGTGCGGCGGAGCATGTGCGCGATCAGTTCCAGAGAATCGGAGTAGCGCTGGGGATCGGTCGGCGCGTCCATACGGGAAAGGACCTTGCCTTTCTCGTCGACGATGCCGACCGCGATTTTTGTCCCGCCAATATCGACCGCGCCGATCATGAGTATTCCGGCACGTAGGCCTTGGCTTCTTCAAGCGTGACTCGCTTCTTTTGCTTATACGAGATATTGGCCATGTGCACCGCAATCGCTGACCGGTAACCGATCTCGGCCGGCGCGTTCGGCGCCTTCCGGCTGCGAATGCAGTCGATCCAGTTCTGCATGTGATTTTGATTATGAGTCTTGCCTTTCGTCGACTCGCCTTCTGGACGATTTACTTTTTCCGGCCAATACTCAATGGGATCCTCAAAGTGATGCTCCAGCGTGCCGTCGCTGCCCAGGATGCGGTCGCCAAGTTCGTAATGCTTGTTGCTGAACGTCGACTGCCACGTGACGACAATGTCCCTGGGGAAATCGAGCGTGACGGCAATGGTGTCGGGCACTTCGCGGCCATCTTTTTCGGAGAAGACTCCGCCCGACATATAGGCCGCCGAAGGCTCCGGGAGATCCAGCGCGGACATGATCCACGCGATCTGATGCACCATGTTCTCCGCGCAATTGCCGCCGGAGAATTCCCAGAACAAGCGCCAGTTGATCAGCTTGAATCCGTCGAATGGACGATCGGGACGTCCGTTCAGAAACGCGCTCCAGTCCACATTCTGCGGCGTGCAATCGGACGGTACTGGGCGCACCCACTGTCCCTTACCGTGTGGCGTATTGCGGCTCATCCAGGATTCGACATGCGTGACTTTGCCAACCCATCCGTCTTTGATCATCTGTTTCGCGTCGACCAGAGCACCCGTGCTCTCATGCTGCAATCCGATCTGCACCACGCGATTCGAACTTTTTGCTGCAGACAGGCATTTGTCGGCCTCAGGGATGGACCACGTCATCGTCTTTTCGGAGTACAGATCTTTTCCCACCGCGAGCGTGTCGATAAAGTGCCGCGCGTGGATGTGCAGCGGGCTGGCCACGATCACGCCGTCGATGTCTTTCATGTCGAGTATTGGACGATAATCGGAGAAAGTCTGAATGCCCGGGACTTTGCTCTTGGCCTGATCGCGGCGGCGGCTGTAGATGTCGGCCATAGCGACGAGGTCGACATTTGAGACCTTGACGACCTGATCCAGCAAATCGTTGCCGCGATCGCCGACTCCGATCATGCCTACGCGCACACGGTCATTCGCGCCGAGGACTTTCGATGATGGATACGCGAGGACGGCAGCGCCGATTGCGGCTTGCTTCAGAAAAGTGCGACGTGTTTGGTCAGTCATGATGCCTCCAGAAATTAGGGGGCAGGGGCCAGAGGTCAGGTGTTAACCTCTAATGGTTTACCTAGCCCCTGATCCCTGACCGCTAGCCCCTGTTTTTACATCGCTCCAGCTTCTTCCAAAAGTTTCTTCATCCCCGCCCAGCTTTTGCGCGACGACTCCTCGGGCGAGCCACCCCCGTTCCAGTGTGTTTCGAGGCTTACTGCAAGACGATATCCGTCGGCCTTCAGGGCGCGGAACTGTCCGCCCCAGTCAATCAAGCCGCCGCCCATCGGCGCCCAGTCGTACTTGCTTCCCTTCTTGACGGCATCCTTGCAGTGACAGTGGCCGATGCGGTCCTTGGGCAGAAGCTTGTAGCCATCGGGATAAGGAATCTCACCGTGGGTTGCGGCATTTCCGGGATCCCAGTTCAACATGAATGCCGAAGACTGGACTGCACTGAGCACCTTGGCAGCTTCCGCGCCAGTAGCGGTATTGCAGGCCGGCTCGTTCTCCAGAACCAGTATGATGTTCTTCTTCGCGGCTTTTTCGGCCGCTTCGCGCAGCTTGTCATTCATCGCCGCGCGATATGGCGCCTGGTCCTCCAACCGCCAGAAATCGAAGCAGCGCACGCGGTCGGTGCCGAAAGCCTTCGCCATTTCAATCGCGCGTTCGAGCACTTCGTCCTGCTGCTTCCAGTCAAACGCCGCGTTGAAGCTTTTTGCCTCGCTGTACTTTGATTTCGGTGCTCCCGGCCAGTCCGTCTTGAATAGCGGACTCGCTATGTCAGTGACTTTGAGCTGATATTTTTTGAGCAGTCCTCGCGCTTCGGCGACTTCCTTTTCATCCAGACTGACGATGTTCTTCTTCCACATGCTTCGCAGCTCGATCCATCCCATGCCGAAGTCGCGCGAGGCCACTTCGCAGACATGGCCGAAGTCTTGCGAGATTTCATCGTTGATCACAGAAACGCGAAAGGGCGAGCTGGACTCTGCAAGTCTCATGAGAGGCGATGCGGCAGTTATAGCAGTCGTGGCAGCTATTCCGGCGAGGAATTCGCGGCGGGTGGGGAACATCCCAGCTCCTTAAAAGGAAGGTGAGGCGAAAGCGTGCCCTCCAATCTATCACTATCGAAACGGAAGCGGGTAGGGTGGGGCCAGCATGTGTGGGGCCAGCATGAGATTTTGTCATCCTGAGCGAAGCGAAGGATCTATGCAACATTTGAGACTGCGTAGGTCCTTCGGCCCAAACACCTGTGCCTCGGGAGGACAATAGATGAGAGAAAAATGGGGACTGGCCATCCGGATTTTCGCGCGCAAAACAAAACGCCCCAGACTCGATTTGAGTCGTGGGACGTCTGTTGATCAGCCCTCCCCCAAGTGCTGCTCGAAAACAACTCTAAACCTGACCCCCAAGACCGTAAATGGCCCCTCAGTGCTACGGGTGGCACGAACGTGGTGGTTGGGTAAGATGCTGAAAATACGAGCCTTGCGGCATGATGCCCCGAGCGCCTTTAACAGAACCGCATATCAGCTAGCTAGGGGTTTCCTTGGTGGAACTTCCTGGCCTTCGTGGTTAGGAGTTTTTGCAAGAACCCATCGACCACAAAGGACACGACGGCCCACGAAGGAACCATTCTGAAGCTTTTTCTTGCGCGATACTTCGTGGCCTTGTGGTTTCAAGCTTGACCTTTCCTTCCTCGAGGGCTTACAGCCACGCAGTAACTGCCCCACAAAATGTCCCTTCGTAATTTGCTCACGCGCCAACTGCGCGGCAAAATAGCTCTGCCCACCACTTCGTAGTCCGGTATTGATTCGTTTAAGGATCATGCCAGGCGTTCATGCCCGATCGCAAATGAGGAGTTCATGGTTCAACCCAAGGCGACCATTCTTTGCATCGACGATCACTGGAGCGGGCTCATCGGCCGCAAAATATTTCTTGAGCAATGCGGCTATGAAGTGCTTGAGGCCACTGGCTGGGATGACGGCCTGAAGCTGTTTCGCTCGCGCAAGGTGGATGCGGTTGTTCTCGATTATCAGATGCCGGGGATGAACGGCGACGTGGTGGCCGCGAAGATGAAGAGCATGAACAGCCGCGTACCCATCATGCTGCTGTCGGCCTACGGTCCACTACCGAAGAAAAAGCTTGCTTCGGTGGATTCGTTCGTTTCGAAATCGCAGCCTCCCGAGTTCCTGCTCGCCACGCTCGAGGAGTTGTTGCAAGATCAGAAATCCTTCTTCCATCGCTTTCTCGATGGCTGGAAGAACCGTAATAAAGGAGTGACCCATTGAATTTTCTGAAACAGCTTTTGGCGAGAACGTGCCAGCACCGCTTCTCCTGGCCGCGCACCGACGGGAACGGGCGCGACTACCAAGTGTGCCTGCTGTGCGGACGTGCTTATGAATACGACTGCAGCACGATGCAGCGTGGACGTCTGCTGACGCAGGCAGTGCAGTCGAGGTGAACATTTAACTTGTGGGTGCCCCGGGTCTCGCCGTTGTTGCAAGACCCGGGAACTCGATTCAGCCAATTGACAATTCACCCATGCCTCAACATCAGCCATCACGATCTTTCCAACGCGCGCCGCGCGTAGCCCTGCGCGGAACTGTGTCGGCTACACTGCTGCTCGAAAATCGCCGCCAGTTCACGGCCAGGCTGCATACTCTCTCGCTCACCGGAGGCTTGCTGGAAGTCTCCACGTATATCGATGAGCGCAGCAAGATCGCCCTGGGATTCCAAATTGGCGGGGGATTTATCCAAGCTAATGCTGAGATGCTGTTTCCGATGCGCGTCAGCGCCGGCTATATGCAGCCGTTTCGTTTTGCAAGCTTCGCCGCCGGCGCCCGGCAGACCCTGGCGCGAGAAATCGATCTTATGCTGCGAGAAACTATGCTGCCGCACGCGAAACCAGCTCCGCAACTAAGAGAAGGACATGGCACCGGCCTGCGCCTGCCACGGTTCACCCTGGATTCACGCTAGCCGGCTCCTTCGGCCCGACCTCAACGAACTGCGTTCACTTTCTGTGGGCTGGCTAAGCTGCGGCTTCCATTGGCCGGTTCGTACCTTTTTCTTTCTCGAATGCGTTCGGGGGATTGGAATGGTCACATGCACCCGTGTTCCAGTGCAATCTGAGTCAATGGTCCCCCGAAAAATGGAGAATCTGTTTCTACCCAGCAGCTGATCCCGTCGCGGAGCGAAACCTGGCACAACTTCCTGCCTACTGCGGTTGAGGTCGAGGCCCGGTCGACTCGCGGATGATGAGCTCCGGTGTGAGCGCAATGTCTGTGACGAACGGGGTGTGGTCTTCAATGTGATCGAGAAGAGTTTTCGCGGCGACCGTGCCCATCTCGAACAGGGGCTGCCTCACGGTGGTAAGCGGAGGCGTGGAGAAGGACGCCCATGAGACATCGTCGAAGCCAACCACAGACACGTCATGAGGGACGCTGCGGCCGGCTTTGCGAAAAACAGACATAGCGCAGACAGCGGAAATGTCGTTGTAGGCGCAGAGCGCGGTAAAAGGGACGCTCGCGGCCAACAACTTTTCGGCTGGCTGATAGCCAACGCCGCACAAATCGGGCACATCTTCCAGTTGAACCACGAGCTCGGGATGAATCGACAGGCCCAGTTCGGCGGAAACTTCCTGGATGGCTTTCCAACGGGGACCAGAGTCGGAACTTGACTCAGGGCCGCGTAAGAAGGCGATCTGCCTGTGGCCAAGATCGCGCAGGTGCCCGAGGACAAGCCGGGCAGCGGAAAGGTGATCAAGGACGACATTGGTCACATTGGGTACTTCTCGGTGGCCAGCGACGGCGACAGTGGGAAGCACGGGTTGCCGGTCGATTGACGTGTCAATCGTGATCAGCCCCTCGACACCGCGCGCAAGCAGCAATTGGGAGTAGGAACGTAAAAGGTGAGGATCGTGACGATGAGCCACGGTCAGGAAGAAGAAGTTTCTTTCCCGCAGGAAAGTTTCGATGCCGCTGATGACCTTAGCGCCGTAGGCATCACCAATCTCTTCGGCGATCACACCAATCGTGAAGGTACGCCGGACGCGCAGAGAGCGTGCCGCGAAGTTGGGACGATAGTTGAACTCTCTGGCCGCCTGCAGGATGCGGTTTTGAGTGTGCAGTGGAATGGAACGGGCCGCCGCCGACTTGTTAAGCACCGCCGAGACAGTTCCTTGAGAGAGGCCGAGATGTGAAGCCAGGAACTTGAGGGTAATTTTCGCCGGCCCCGTAGCTCTGTATTCTTTCCCAGTTTTCATTTTCGTGCCCCCTTCGTTCATCTGAGTCTCGCATCACCAGAGGAGGCCTCATCAGCCCGGAGTTATGGAGTTTCTCCAACACCGATGATTCAAGCCGGAGTTGGCTCGGCAAGAATGTTGTCGATGCGTCCGAGTTCGTCAGCAGAGAACTCCACGTGGTGCAGAGCCGCGACGTTTTGTTCAATCTGCTCGACGCGGCTCGCGCCGATGAGAACACTGGTCATTCGACGATCGCGCAGAGCCCACGCCAGCGCCAGTTGCGCAATGGACTGCTCGCGCGATCGGGCCACTTCGCCGAGCGACCGGACTTTGATCATGACATCTTCGGTGACGTCATTCCTTTTCAGAAACGTGTCTGGTTTGCCGGCGCGCGAGTCGGCCGGGATGCCCCCCAGGTAGCGATCGGTGAGCAGGCCCTGCGCCAGCGGACAGAATGCGATGCAGCCGATACCTTCCTTCCCCAGAACGTCGAGAAGATCCCTCTCAATCTTCCTGTCGAACATGGAGTACTTGGGCTGGTGGATCAAACAAGGACTTCCCAAGCGTTGCAAAACGCTGGAGGCTGCCGTCGTCTGCTGAGCGTCGTAGCTGGAAATTCCGGCATAGAGCGCCTTGCCCGAACGCACGGCATGGTCAAGGGCCGCCATGGTTTCTTCAATCGGCGTCTGCGGATCGGGGCGATGGGAGTAGAAGATGTCGACGTAATCGAGCTTCATGCGCCGCAGGCTTTGGTCCAGGCTTGCCAGCAGGTATTTTCGCGAGCCCCAATCGCCGTAAGGTCCCGGCCACATCTGCCACCCGGCCTTGGTGCTGATGATCAGTTCGTCACGATGGGTGGAGAAATCTGCATGTAGGATGCGGCCAAAATTCTCCTCGGCCGAGCCGGGAGGAGGTCCGTAATTATTCGCGAGATCGAAGTGCGTGATGCCAAGATCAAAAGCGCGGCGAAGCATGGCGCGGCTGTTCTCGAGAGAATCGACGCCACCGAAGTTGTGCCACAAGCCGAGCGAGATCGCAGGCAGAAGTAGTCCGCTCTTGCCGCAGCGGCGGTATTGCATGGAGCCATAACGCGAACTGGTCGGTACGTAGGTCATCCGATTCACGTTTTGGATCGTTGCCGCAAGGATTTGTTGCCTCGCAGTGAAATCCGCTAATGCAGAGTCGCCCTGACGGCGACGGTTTCCGTTCCCACCGGCGGCAAAGGCACAAGGTTTCCGGCGATCGATGCTCCATTCGCTTCGAGAGTGACCTCATTCCCCGGCCCGCTGCGTTCGACCGTGATCGTGTAAGTAACGCCGCGGAACTTGCGTGTGACTTTGAAACCACTCCAGCCTTTTGGTACTGCGGGTGCGATCCGCAAGCCGTCATAGTCGGTGCGAATTCCCAGAATCCACTGGGTGATGGCGTAGTAGTTCCAGGCAGCGGTGCCCGTGAGCCACGAGTTCTTGGCTTCGCCGTGAGTGGGCGCGTCGCGCCCGGCGATCATCTGCGCATAGACGTAGGGCTCGCAGCGATGGAGGTCGCTGATCTCCTCGCGCGCGGAGGGATTGATCCGCGAGTAATAATCATAGGCGCCGTCGCCGTTGCCGACGCGCGCTTCCCCAATCATGACCCACGGATTGTTGTGGCAGAAGATGCCGGCATTCTCCTTATATCCAGGTGGGTAAGAAGAGATCTCGCCAAGTTCCAGGTAGTACTTTGAGTAAGCGGGTTGTTGCAGCACGATCCCGTGTTTGGTGGACAGCATGTCGCGCGTGGATTTGAGTGCGCGCGCGGCCAGCCCGTCTTCGAGACCGACTCCTGCGAGCGTGCAGAAGCCCTGCGTTTCGATGAAAATCTTGCCCTCAGCACATTCTTTCGAGCCGATCTTGCGGCCGAAGTCGTCGTAGGCCCGGAGAAACCAGTCGCCATCCCAGCCGTGTCGGCGAATGGTGGCCTCCATCTTTTTTACTTCCTCCAAATACGAACTGGCCTCGGCTTTGTGACATCGATGCCAGGCAATCTCCGCGAGTTCCCGTCCGGCCAACACAAACAAGCCGGCGATGAATACGGATTCGGCGACCTTGCCGTCTTTGTTCGTGGTGGTCTGGAAAGACTGTCCCGGAGAATCAGAAAAGCAATTCAGGTTGAGGCAGTCATTCCAGTCCGCGCGTCCGATCAGCGGAAGGCCGTGGGGACCAAGTCGTTCCAGCGTGTAGCTGAAGCTGCGTTGCAAGTGCTCGTAGAGCGGCATTTCCGATCCGGGTTGATTATCGTAGGGCACCGGCTCATCGAGAATGCCCCAGTCGCCGGTTTCCTTGAGATAGGCGGCGACGCCAATAATCAACCAATGAGGATCGTCGTTGAATCCGCCGCCGATGTCGTTATTCCCGCGCTTGGTCAAAGGCTGGTATTGGTGGTATGCGCCGCCGGTAGGCAACTGAGTTGACGCCAGGTCGAGGATGCGTTCGCGAGCCCGCTCCGGAACCATGTGGACGAAGCCGAGCAGATCCTGATTCGAATCGCGAAAGCCAAGTCCGCGGCCGATGCCCGATTCGTAAAACGATGCCGATCGTGACATGTTAAAGGTCGCCATGCACTGGTAGGCGTTCCAGATATTCACCATGCGGTTGGTGTGTATGTCGGGCGTTTCCACCTGACAAAGACCAAGCAGACCATCCCAGTACTGACGAAGCTGCTCAAACGACGCATCGGCATGCGCGGCAACCAGGTAGTGGGCCAGGACGGATTTGGCATTTCTCTTGTTAAGAGTCTGGGAAGCCAGCGGATCGAATTTCTGATCCCGCGGATTTTCCTGGTATCCCAGCAAAAACACAATCTGGCGCGATTCCCCCGGTCGCAGCGAGACCTTCACCTGGTGCGACCCGATCGGCGCCCATCCATGCGCGACGGAATTACACGCACGGCCGCTCTCCACGACCGCCGGACTATCCCACCCGCGATACGGGCCGAGGAATAGATCGCGCTGCGTGTCGAAGCCGGCGAGTTTTTCCGAGCATGCGAAGAACGCGAAGTGATCGCGACGCTCGCGATACTCGGTCTTGTGGTAGATCACGCCATCTTTGACTTCAACCTCGCCAATGCTGAAATTGCGCTGGAAGTTCGTTGAGTCGTCCTGGGCATCCCACAAGCAGAATTCAATCGAAGAAAAAATCGAGAGTTCGGCCTGTTTCTCCCGGTGGTTGGTAACGGTGAGTTGCCAGATTTCGAGATTCTCATCGAGAGGCACAAAGTAGCGCGTACTGGCCGCAATGCCGCCGTACAGTGATCCGATCGTCGTATAGCCCATTCCGTGGCGGCAGGAATAGTTCTCCAGTTTGCGGCGAGTGGGTTGCCAGGAAGGAGACCAGAAATCGCCGGAAGCATCGTCCCGTAGATAAATGTATCGCCCGCCGAAATCGAAAGGTGCATTGTTATAGCGATAGCGCGAAATGCGGCGCAGGCGCGCGTCGCGATAGAAGGAATACCCGCCCGCGGTATTGGAGATGATTCCGAAATACGCCTGGCAGCCGAGATAGTTGATCCATGGCAGCGGCGTATCCGGCCGGGTGATCACATACTCGCGGTTCTGGTCGTCGAAGTACCCATATTTCATGAAGACGACTCCCGAACAACAGACTGGAGAAATTGAGGGTCGGGGCTAGTATAACGATTTTCTACTAGCGTTCAAGCACATTCGGGTGTAGACATGTAGCGTGCAAAACGCCAGAAAGTCTCACGGCGAGGAGCAGCGTGTGTCGAGGTTCACGCCCGCTTGTGAGGATGATCACAATCCGAGTCGCGCCACCTGTGAGACGCTCGCAGCACACATCCCAATCGGAGCCAACGGAATGACTCACTGCGAACGTCGCTCCTGCAGTTTTGCGTCAGTTCTGAGAACGGCCATTTGTCTCCTCTCTGCTTCTCTTGCCATGACTAGCGCCGCTCGCGCGGCGGAAGGCCGGAGCCTGCAAATCAAAGTGGATCAGGTCGGCTACCTTCCGGAAAGCCCCAAGATAGCGCTGGTCACCGCCCAAGCGAGCACATTCGAAGTCAAGCGAGTCTCGGACAACGTGACGGTTTTCAAGGGCGAACTAACATCGCCGAGCCACGATGCGGACACGGGTGACGCGGTTCAGATTGCCGATTTCTCCAAACTGAAAGAGCCAGGAACGTACTACCTCGATGTCCCAGGCGTGGGAAAGAGTTGGACGTTTTCAATTCAGCGGGATGTTTTCGCCCGAACCTACTATCTGGCAATGCGTGCGTTTTATGGGCAGCGATGCGGCACAACCGTCGACTTGGGTGCTGAGTTTCCGGGATATTCCCACGCCGCATGTCACCTGAAGGGAGAGTTTCACGCTTCTTCCGGTAAACAGGGAGAACGCGACAACGTTGGCGGATGGCACGATGCGGGCGACTACGGGCGATATGTCGTGAACTCTGGCATCTCGACTGGAACCGTACTGTGGACGTGGGAGATCTTCGGTCCCAAACTCAAAAACATCAAGCTGAACATTCCCGAGACCGGCAACGGCACGCCCGATATCCTCAATGAAGCACGCTGGAATCTGGAATGGATGTTGAAGATGCAGGACGATGACGGCGGCGTCTGGCACAAGCAGACCAGCGAGCATTTTCCCGGATTCGTCATGCCCGAAGAGGACACCCTGCCAAGCGAAGTAATCGGCACTGGGCAGCGGCCGTACAAGAGCACGTGTTCGACAGCCGACTTGTCAGCAGTTGCAGCAATTGCTGCTCGCGTCTACTTGCCTTTCGACGCGAAATTCGCAGCCAGGAGTCTCGAAGCCGCCCGTCAGGCCTGGCTTTGGACCGAGAAGTTTCCCAATGTAACTTTCAAGAATCCTCCGGGAATCAGCACCGGCGAATACGGCGATAGTTCCTGTTCTGACGAGCGACTGTGGGCTGCGGCGGAGTTGTGGCGCACGACCGGCGACAAGACTTACAACGACTACTTCATCAATCACTATCCCGATTACCGTTGGACCCTCGACGCAGCTTCACCGGAGGGCTGGAAGGACGTTGCGCCGATGGGACTCTGGGCTTATGCGCTCAGTTCGGGCAAGGATGCCGATACAAAAATAGTGGCCGACATTCGACAGCGCACGGCGCAGGCTGCGCACGGAATTGTCGATAGAACTCGACAAAACCCTTATCGGGTTAGCCTTCGCGCCAAAGACTACGTTTGGGGCTCGAATGGAGTAGCGGCGGCCTACGGCGTCGAACTGCTGGTCGCAAATGCCCTCACACCCGATCCACTTTTTCGCGATGCCGGCTTGGACGATCTTCACTATCTGCTGGGTCGAAATACATTTTCGCTTTCCTGGGTCACACAGGTGGGAGACAATCCCTATCGTCACCCACACCATCGTCCCAGCGGAGCAGACAAGAATCCAGAGCCGTGGCCCGGTTTGTTGTCTGGAGGTCCCAATGCCGGGAGACAAGATGCGGTCCTCGCGAAGCTGCCTGCAGATGTGCCGCCAGCGAAGGCATACGCGGACGATCAAGGTTCGTACGCGAGTAATGAGATCGCTATCAACTGGCAGGCCTCGCTCGTATTTCTACTGGCGGGCGCTCTTCCGTAATCGAGTTCGTAGCTCCGAATCACCGACTCTGTAAGGGTCGGAATCGAGCTGTAGCCGTAGATATGACAGACCGATCGGCAGCGCAGGCGCTTGCGCCCTGATCGCCAAACCCGAGGTGAACCGTGCATCTGCACATTGTTGATATCGCAATCATCGTTGCCTATCTGGTTTTGTCAGTTCTGGTCGGTTACTGGGTATCGCATCGTGCCTCGCGCGACATCAAGGCATACTTCCTCGGCGGTAACGTCATGCCGTGGTACATCCTGGGCGTCTCCAACGCTTCGGGAATGTTTGATATCAGCGGCACCATGCTGCTGGTCTACTGGATGTTCGTCTACGGCCTCAAGAGCGTGTGGATCCCCTGGCTCTGGCCGACGTTCAACCAGGTCTTCCTGATGGTTTATCTGTCGACCTGGCTGCGCCGATCGAATGTGATGACCGGTGCGGAGTGGATTCAAACACGCTTCGGGAAAGGCCGCGGAGCGCAACTGGCGCACATTATCGTCGTGATCTACGCCTTCTTCAGCATCATCGCGTTCTTCACCTACGGATTCAAGGGCATCGGAAAATTTGCGGCGACGTTCCTGCCCTGGCACCTGAGCGCGAACGAGGCGATGAATGTCAATCTATACGCGATATGTCTCATCGCCATCACCGCCATTTATGTGATCAAGGGCGGAATGTTCAGCGTGGTTATTACCGAGGTTCTGCAGTTCTGCATTCTCTCAGCCGCGTCGTTTGCCGTAGGAATTATCGCCATGATGAAGGTAGCGCCCGGCACTTTACAGCATTTTGTTCCCGCCGGTTGGGAGAACGTGTTCTTCGGATGGCACTTGAACATGGATTGGTCCGCTCTCGTGCCGTCGGCCAACGCCCGCGTGGCGCAGGATGGCTATGGGCTGTTCGGCTTTTTCGTCATGATGCTGCTGTTCAAGGGGATCCTGATCAGCGCCGCCGGACCCGCGCCGAACTATGACATGCAGCGCGTTCTCTCCTGCAAGAACCCGCGCGAAGCTTCGATGATGAGCGCGTGGGTGAACGTCGTGCTGACGTTCCCGCGCTATTTCCTGATCACGGGCCTGACGATACTGGCACTTGTCTTCTTCAGCCCGCAGATCCGCGGCATGGGCACGAACATCGACTTCGAACGCATCCTGCCGGAGGCCCTTGGCCGTTTTGTGCCTGCAGGCCTGCTCGGCTTTCTGATTGCCGGCCTGCTGGCAGCATACATGTCGAACTTCGCCGCGACGGTCAACGCGGCGCCGCCGTACTTCGTAAACGACATCTACAAGCGCTACATCAATCCCAGCGCTCACCCCAAAACTTATGTGCGGCTGAGCTATCTCAGTTCCTTCGTGGTTGTGCTGCTCGGCGTGCTGCTGGGATGGTACGTTCAGAGCGTCAACGGCGTTGTAATTTTCATCGTCACATCCCTGTGGGGCGGTTACACCGCTTCGAACGTTTTGAAATGGTATTGGTGGCGCTTTAACGGACACGGTTACTTCTGGGGCATGGTGGCTGGCATGGCCTCGTCGCTCGGCGTGCCGCTTCTGATCGACCATATTCCTCCGTTGCAGGCATGGGCCCATGAGCACTCGCTGAACTTGCAGGTCTCCGTGGGATTCGGCTTGGTTTTCCTGCTCTCGCTGATAGCGTCGCTTTTGGGAAGTCTGATGACGAAAGCGGAAGATGACGAAGTTCTGAAGGACTTCTACCGCCGCGTCCGCCCGTGGGGCTTCTGGGGGCCAGTCCTCAAGAAAGTCCAGCAGGAAGATCCGTCGTTCCAGCGCAACAAAGATTTCTTCCGCGACATGTTCAACATTGTGGTAGGCATGGTGTGGCAGATTTCTCTTGTAGTTCTGCCGATGTACGTCGTGACCTGGAGACTGGGGCGGGCCGCCATCACGTTCGCGGTCGTGCTCTTCACATCTATCGTTTTGAAATATTTCTGGTATGACCACCTGAAGGAACTCGAGCACATCAACCAAGTCAGCAGCGCAGCCACTTCCGTATTGGAGAACAGCGTTGCAGGCTAGCGCCAAGCAAGATGGATCACGGCGACACCAATCCTCCATCGCCCATGTGAAGTGAGCAGCCGTAGCATCGTGGCTGCTACGGCGACGTCAACACTAACATCGCGGTAACTGCGGTGGGCAGGCGATTACACTCAAAGCCAGAAGACGGTGCTGTGAGGAATATGCGTAAGTGGTTGAAAATCTGGAGCCGACGATCGGACTTGAACCGATGACCTGCCGATTACGAATCGGCTGCTCTACCAACTGAGCTACGTCGGCCTTAATCACACGCGAAGGGAATCCCGTGGTCGCCCGCGGAACGCAGGACGCGCTCCGCTTTCCGATTCTACCAGACGCCGCCGTTCTAATCGGCTCAAGTCGAAGCTCGGTCCACAAGATTCGCTTTATTACGTTCACTCTGCCTGACATAATCTAACGCCTGTCGGTGGCAAACGTTGCCCCGTGTAAATTTGTCTGCTGGTTCGGTCGCCTGCTTTCTCTCGTCCCGGCCCAATTTGGTGAAACTGAAGCAGCAAGCGGCGGAAGAACTGAATCTGGTGGCCGACTTGAAGAAGGTAGGCGGTCCATTCACTCCGTTTAAGGCGTTTTGAAATTGAGAACGGTTTCTTCTGTGTTCCCGTGGTCAACGACCTCTCCTTTTTCACCACAGCAGGCGCCGGGGATCACAGAGGAATTTCGCACGCCGGTGTGCATCGGTGCTACTCCCTGCGTTATCTTCCCCGCCGGCAGTTCACGCGCCTAGCATTTTCTCAGCAAGATTTGAAAGCGGGTGAGCTGTTGGGGATGCCGCCGAATAGGAGCAGAATCAGGCGGGGACAGTCCCGAATGGGATGGCCTGCGAGAATCCTTCGCTCGACCGGAAACAGCTCACATCTTTTCTCTTAATTCTTCACACCAGCCGCGCGCCTCTTACAAATCATCCACGATTCAGCGGTCTGCGGACTTTTCCCCACTCAACGAAAGACGCGTTGAGTGGGCCACCCTCGGCTCTATGCTGCGCGCGACTTGACCAATCCTTCATACTCCTGTTCCGATTGCGCCGGCAGCAACACCCACATCGTGTAGACGCCGATCGCCGTGCCAAACGGAATATTGGTGAACAGTGAAATGAACGCCAGGATCAGCGTCAGAACGCGGGCCCAGGGGTCGCGGTGCAGCAAGCCCCATCCGGCGATGAATCCGAAGGCTGCTTTCGCCAGGACAATGATGCCCAGCGTGCTGAACAGCGCCGTAAGAAATCCGACAGGCACATCTCGAGGGACATCCGGCATCTCGCGCAGATGCGGAAACAACGCATTGCCCAAAACAAGAAGAACAAGACCTCCCAGTGTATTGAACGCGGAGTACGCCAACCAGAAGATCCCCAGCAGATGAATATGGCGCTGGACCTTGCCGGGATATGGCTGCACCGTCGTGATTGGCCCAATGACCTGCTTCCCGCATTTGCTGCAAAATGCCTGTCCCGGGTGTAACTCGACACCGCATGCATCGCAGAACATGTCGCCTCCCCTAGGTTGCTCGCATCAGAACCTAAGAAATATTCAATAGAGAATACGAAACGGTCGCATAACAGTTCCATCTGCGACTCGAGAGTAGATAGAAAACGAAAAGGCCACCCGGCAACTGGGCGGCCTCTTCTTCAAGGGAGAATAGTTCCAACGGAGGCTTTAGGTCCCGTCAAAACTTTCTGCCGAAATCTTAAGAGCCCAAAAACGGGGGTGTCAAGGGAATTTTGGGAAATAAATGCCTTTGTTTTCAATAATTTACAAAATCCGTCAACAGCACTCATATACGTGCCAAAATGAGACAAAACCACCTGTGAATTATCCTAACCCGATACTTTTAAAGGTACTTACCATGCATCACGAGCGGGCTGGGGGCCCCTGAGCCTCGTTCGGCGGCGCTCCCTTGACCACGATCTCGGTCAGGTGCAGGGATATGAATTCCATCTGCTCGGGACGATCGAAAACCTTGTCGGGATACAGTCGCTTCATCAGAATGCGAAACCCTCCGAACGCAATTCCAGCGATAATCGCCAGCCCGGCAAGGATCGCGCACAGGACTACTACGTTCAAGATCAGCAGGTAGAGGTCGTGCACGTCGCGGTTGCTGGTGGGTGTATTCCAGGTAACGGTAGCTTCGTAGTTCACCATTCCGAGAAGAGATTTCGCATCACTGTCGGAAATCGGTCCCGTAGCGATGGCAACGATCGGTCCGGTGCGCTTGTCGAAGAAGGAAGGCGCGACTCCGACCGACGACACGCCGGGTTGCGGCGCGGGAATCTGATGCGCTGCGTCAATGCGCTTCAAATGTTCGGCGGCGAGCTGCGGCGTTGGATAGGAGATCAGAATCAATATCGCCTCGCCGCTGGGCGTGTTGTAACGCGCGGTCGAGACCTCCGCACTGGCGCCGAAATCCACCAGATCGGCGGAAACCGGCAATCCCAAACTGCTCAACGCCAGCGGCCCCATCACATACTTCTGCGTGAGTGGGATATAGCCACGCGGGGGCATGTATTGAATAAAGGTCGGAAGATTCGCCGCTCCGCCGCTGGGACGTGGTAAGTCTCCGGCTAGTTCGGTCAGTTGCGCCGCTGACATGGGCGACTGCTGGCTGAACGTCGCATCCACGAGCACGGTCCCGCGGTAGAACAGGACGTGTTCGCCTGCGTTGGCTCCCTGATCTCCGATTTCCTCCCTCGTCATCTCGGGCTGCACGTAGAAAAGATATGCGCCGAATGCGCCTGAAGTGTCCGCAAATCGCGCGGCGCGGATCTTCAACATGCGCCCGTCGTCGCGCGTGTAGGTGGCGCTGGCCGAATCGGTGAAGCGATATTCCTTCAGGACCTCGGCATTTGTGGGATCGGCCGAAGCGGGATTCGCGCCCGTCTGCGCCTTACCCTGCATCTGCCATCCGCCGAATTGTTGGGGAAGAATCGCCGCATTCTGCGGCGCGGGAGAATTGTCCGCAAACGCCGCTCCCATTAGGCAGCCCAGCATCACGCAAACAGAAACACGACGCGAAAATCTCATAACCGGAAAGAAGGACACAACTTCTATTAATTAGACCACAGCGCAGAGGCAAAAGTTTCCGGAATCGCGGGCCATCGCCATAAGACTTGGTCTTCCAATTCAAACCCACTCGTGTTGTCATCCTGAGCCGCAGTGGTTGGCGGCCGAAGAATCTATGCACTTCGCGGGTTGCAGAGATCCTTCGCGGCAACTACTGCCGCTCAGGATCACAACATTTCTTGGTTCTTGCTCGAACATGGAGGCGCAGCCGACGTCACATCTGTTTTGGCGGGATCTGGTAGTGCAGAAACTCTTCCGCGGCTTCTGTGCCCTCTGTGGTGAAGATTCTGAATTTACTTCCCGAACTGCACCGTCACCCTCGCCCCCGCCGGCACGTGCGATCCCGCAGCCGGCGTTTGTTGTCGTGCAACTCCGCTTCCCACAGCGTCGAGTTGTAGGCCGGCGTCCTGCGCGGCTTCGATGGCTCCGCGCACAGTTTTTCCGAGGAACGACGGCACTTCGATTCCTCCCTGCTCAACGTCAAGGACAACGGTGCCGCTCACAGGCGGCTGCGGCTGGGGCGATGGACCGGATTGGGGTGACGAGGCTTGAGCCGCGGCCGGCTGATTCGCCATCGGCTCGCGAATCGCAGCCTGGACTACGTTCGCGTTCCGGGCAGCCGCTGCCGGTCCGGCCGCCTGCGCCACACTCGCCGGCTTTGATCCTTCATTCACCTCCGCTGTCTCAAGCGGTTCGCCTGGATGATCCGGCGTATCGTCGGCCAGGTCTTTGTCTTTGATTTTGGATTGAGCCAGTAATAGCTGATGCTTCGGGGTGAGCGGCAGGTCGTGGGGCACGTGCAAATATTCGAGCACCTGCTGCGTCACGCGCTTAAACACCGGCGCAGAAACCTGTCCGCCCTGATGCGGTCCCACGGGCGAGTCGAGGATCACCGCAACGACGACTTGGGGACTGTTCAGCGGCGCAAATCCCGCAAATGTAGCATTGTACTTCGTCTTCGAATAGGCGCCGGTCGTCGGATCGATCTTCTGTCCCGTGCCCGTCTTTCCTCCCGCCGTATAGCCGTCGAGATTCGCCCTGCGCGCCGTTCCTTCGAGAACGACCTTCTGCATCATGCCGCGCATCTCGGCCGCGGTGTACGAAGAGACGACTCGCCGCCCTTCTCGCGGATGAAATGCTACCGTCTGCACTCCTCCCTCGGGCGGAGCAGTCCCGGCGACGATTCGGGGCGCGACATAGATTCCGTCATTCGCAAACGTGGACATCACGCTCGCGATCTGGACCGGCGAGACGCCGATCTCCTGCCCGATCGAGATCGCCGCAATCGAAACCTTCGACCAGCGGCTGGGAGGCTTGGTGATCCCGCGCGTCTCGCCCGGCAGTTCGATACCGGTTTGCTGTCCGAGTCCGAACGCGCGAATGTATTTGTAGTAACGCTCTTCGCCCAGGCGGAGCGCGATTTTGATCGTGCCCACGTTGCTCGATTCTGCAAGCACTCCCCACACCGGCAGCAGCCCGTGCGCCTTCGAGTCGCGGATGCGCATGCCGTTGTAGACGATCGCTCCCATCTGGCAGTCGAACACTTCATTCGGATTCGTCAGCTTCTCTTCGAGCGCCGCGGAAATCGTCACCACCTTGAAGGCAGATCCGGGCTCGTACACGTAGCTCACGGCGCGGTTGGTGAGCGCGGCCGGCGTGATGTCCTTCCGCAAATTCGGATTGAATGTTGGACGATTTGCGAGTGCCAGAATCTCGCCCGTGTGCGGATTCTCGACGATCACCGTTCCCGCAATCGCCTGCGTGTCATGAATCGCCTGGTCGAGCTCCTTCTCCGCGATGTACTGAATGTTCTTGTCGAGCGTCAGAACCAGGTTCTCGCCCGCGTCGGGCTGCTTCTCCACATCCGAGAACCACTGCTTGCGCGCGTCGACCGAAATCAACATCTTCCCCGGGCGCCCGCGCAATTGTTCGTCGAACTCGTGCTCGATCCCGCTCTGCCCCGAGTCGTCCATCCCCACCGAGCCCAGCACCTGCGCGGCCAGGTCGCGCGCCGGATAAAAACGCTTCGGCTCTTTCTGGAAATGAATCCCCTGCAGCTTGAGCGAACTGATGCGTTCGATGGTCTGGTCGTCGGCCTTTCGCGCGACCCAGCAGAAGGTTTTGTGCGCGCGGCAATCGGCGAGTACGACATTGAAATCTTCACCCGTAATCCGCGTGATGAGATGAATTGCCGTAGGCAGGTCTTTCACTTCGCTCGGCACCGCGAACGCGGAATCCACCATGACGGACATCGCCAGTTCGCGGCCGGCGCGGTCGTAGATCACCCCGCGTTTTGCGGTAAGAGGGATCGCCCGCTGCTGCTGATGTCCGGCTTGTTTGACGAACGATCCGTAACAGAAGATCTGCAGATAGACGAGCCGCGCGCAGATTGCAAAGCACCAGAAGAACAGCAAAGCGCCGAGCAGATACAGGCGCGAATTCTTGGCGAGCGTGGAATCAGATGACGTCATAGCTTCAATCTTCACCGCTTGTCATCTGAAGGCCCGCGCTGTTTGCAGGCCGAAGGACCTATGCATCTGGTTTTCTCCGCGTTCTTGCGGCAGTTCTTTGCGTCCTCCGCGGTTAAAGCTTTTTCATCGCAGAAATCGCAGAGACATCATCACCGTAGACAACTTCGGCGGCCCGTGCACAAAGAGGCCGCCGCTTGCAGCCGGGCTTTGCCCGGCCTGTCCGGATCAGAGATCCGGACCCACACAATCGTTTACTGTCCCGCGACCACCATGATCGGGCCGTTGCTGGCCATCACCGGGCCTTGGCCGTCCGACGACGCACCTTCGAGGCGAATCACCTGTCCCGGCTCCGGCGGCACGAGTCCCATGCGGCGAGCCAGCACGTCGATGCGCTCCGGATCGCGAAGCGACGCGTCTTCGAGCCGCAGCGCGCGGTTCATCTCGGTTTTCTCGCTCAGTTCGCGTTTCGCGGCCTCGATCTGGTATCCATACTCAATAGCCTTGAAATGCTGCCAGGCATAGGTGAAGACGATCAGAAACAGGCAAGCCAGGGCGGTACCAAACTGCTTCATTTCACGGGTGCGGCGCGGATCCTCCATCTTCACCAGCCGTGAATTGTCGATCGCCTTGGCGAAGTAGATTTCGGGCGTGCCCGTCCATAAAGAACGGCGCTCGACCACCGGAACCACCCCGTGAAATGTCGCCGTCGCAGCCGCCATTATGCCGCTCCCATGAACGCCCGATCGGTTTCGATTGGAATCTGCATAGTGAAGATCTCATGCAGTTCTTCCGTAATTCGATCCTGCTCTGCCTTCCGGCCTACCCGCTCGGCCGTTTGCATCAAGTCGTTGATCAAAGTGCCCGTGTACATTTCCGCAACCTCAATTTGGATTCCTACCACGGAACCCGTCCACCCGCCCCAGCGGGCGTCGTTTACGAATCGCGCCCGCATCCGGCCCTTACTTCTACTCAACCTGATCTCTAATTCCCGGCACCGCCATGACAGCTAAATGCCGGGTAGTCCGGCAGGTTTTCCGGAACTAAACTCTTTCCGCGGCTCTCAACTTCGCGCTTCTCGCCCGCGGATTGCGATCGCTTTCCTCTTCCGATGCCGATACCGGCTTCTTGGTCAAAATCCGGTAGTACTTGTACTTCTTCTCGCCTTCGCGGAAGGCATCTTTTACGATGCGGTCTTCCAGCGAATGAAAGCTGATCACCACCACCCGTCCGCCTGGCTTCAGAATCCGAGGCGCCGCTTCGAGCAGCGCCTTCAGATCGTCCAGTTCGCGGTTTACGAAGATTCGAAGAGCCTGAAAGGTTCGCGTCGCGGGATGAATTCTTCTCTGCTCAGAATTCATTGGCCGGGCCGCGGCTGATATCACCTCCGCAAGTTGTGCGGTAGTTCGTATCGGCCGCGACCGGCAAATGGCTCTGGCGATTCTCCGCGACCTCCTTTCCTCTCCGAATTCGTAAATCACATCGGCAAGCTCACGCTCGTCGAGGTGGTTTACCACTTGTTCGGCGGTTCGCTCGCTCGTCGGATCCATCCGCATATCGAGCGGGCCTTCCGCCTGAAAACTGAATCCGCGCGCCGCATCGTCCAACTGCAGGCTGCTGACGCCAATGTCGGCAAGCAGGCCGTCCACACTTCCCGGCCCCGCTGCGCTCGCAACTTCTGCGAACGAGCGATGCAGTAACGTGATCGTCGGCCAATCCCTCCCCGCCTTGTCATCCCGAGCGGAGGATTTCGATTCGCTTGCCGAATCGAAATCCGCAGTCGAGGGACCTTGGGTTAGCCTTTTTGTGGCGATTTCCAGCGCTCGCGGGTCCTTATCGAGCCCAATCAAATGTCCCGGTGCGCCGAGGCGTTTTGCGATTTCGTAACTGTGCCCGCCCAGGCCCACCGTGGCGTCGATATAGGTCCCACCGCGCCGCACGGCTAAAAAGTCGATCGCTTCTTTTAAAAGAACCGGAACGTGTCCACCACCACGTCCAACCCCCTGAGGGGTGTCTGTTGAACCCTCGCCCATAAGCGGGCTGCTTAGATGCCCAGTTCGTCGAGCGTCTTCTCATCCTCTGGCGTAAACTTCTCTTCTTCGATCTCCCGTTTGAACAGCTCCAGGTTCCTGACCACGAGGTACGTCAGATTGCCCAGAACCGCTACCTCGCCCTTGATCTGTCCCGACTCGCGCAGCAACTGCGGCAGCAGCAGCCGGCCCTGCCCATCCATCTCCACCTGCTGCCCGTAATAGTTCGTCCGATCCAGGAATTTCTTCTTCGTAGGATTGAAATTGGAGAGCCCGGCCAGCTTCTGCTCGATTCGCTCCCACTCCTCGAAGGGATAAACTTGTGCAACCTTTCCGTCTAAGCTCGTGATGTAAAATTGCTGACCGTATTTCTCGTCGATCACCCGCTTGAACTCGGCCGGGATCTTGAGGCGTCCTTTTTCGTCGACCCGGGTTGGATGATTGCCGCGAAACATGTCGAATAATTAGCGTTAGGGGGATCAATACCGCGCAAAACTGGGTCAAACTCGAGTCTTTCGGGCTGTCCGTCGTGTTTCTGGGTCGGATTTCCACCGGCTCCTCGATTTCAGCTCCTGACTCCCACAGACCTAAACTTGTTCGCCACTTTTTACCACAATATCCCACATCTTAGCCCTAAGTCGTTTATTGTCAAGCAGAAACTTGGAAGTCGAAGCTCCACTCGGACACCGTTCTGGGAAACTACGAGAACTTGTGGTTTATCACTTGAGCGACCACAAGGAATTGCGTTTACGGTAAAGGTTCTTTCGCTATTCTTTCGCTACGAATTTGCTTGACCTCCGCGACTGGCGCGCATTTTCTTGTGGAAATTCGAGTGCGAGCACCAGACAGTGCTCCAGAGTTGGGCCATAGGCGCGCGAGACGTGAAAAAGGCGGAGCTTTGTCGGCTCCGCCCACTTTCGTACTTTATAAGATGCAGATTCCGGCCATTAGGCTGGCTGCAAGTTTTTCATCCGTTCTTTCATCTGTTCCGGGGAAACGTCTTCCACGTGCGTGGCGATGCCCCACAGGTGTCCGAAGGGATCCTGAAAGAAGCCGTTGCGGTCCCCATAGAACTGGTTCTCCACGGGCTTCAGGATCTTGGCACCTTCATCCTTGGCGCGCTGGACCACGCGATCCACATCCGGCAGATATACATAGAGGCTGACCGGGCTGCCGCCGACCGTTTCAGGAGCGGTGTGGCCGGGTCCCATCTGCGGACTTTCATCGGCCAGCATGATGTGCGAGTTTCCGATCTTTAACTCTGCGTGACCGATTTTCCCATCGGGACCGGGCATGCGAACGGTCTCGACGGCACCAAGAACCTTTTTGTAGAAATCAATGGCGCGAGCTGCGCCACGAATCACCAGATAAGGTGTGACGGAGTTGTAGTCTTTCGGAATATAAGAGACTTTACTCATGATTTTCACCTCAGAATTTGGCTAAAGGTTGGGGTTTGCGGCGCGCAACCGAACCGCAATCGGGTCCGGCCTTTCCAGTATGAGAACACATCGTCAGGCACCGTTCAAGCCGCTGCGATAAGATTTGTTTTCCGGCTGATGTCCTCGACCACCATCTCGCCTGATGTGATCCGTCCAGGTCTGATGCTCAAAGCTCTGGCCGCGGCCCGTCACAATCCGTTGGCGGCGGTCGGCGTAGTGTTAGTCATTATTTTTGTAATTTTTGCCGTCTTCGCGCCGTGGATCGCGTCCCAGGATCCGGCAGCGATCGATCTTCCCTCCCGCCTCGATTCCGTTTCGCGTGCGCATTGGTTCGGCACTGATGAACTGGGCCGCGACATTCTGTCGCGAGTGATTTACGGCGCGCGAATTTCCATGCTGGTGGGTGGCTCTGTTGTGCTTACGTCGTTAGCTTTAGGCCTTGTAATTGGCTCGATTGCCGGATACTACGGCGGAGCGATCGACCGCTTCGTGAACGTTGTGGTGATGAACGCGTTTCTATCTTTCCCGGGGATTCTGATTGCGATCGCATTCATCGCATTCCGCGGGCCGGGAATTTTCAATCTGGTGATTGCTTTATCTCTGGGTGGATGGGTCGGATATGCGCGGCTCGTCCGTGGCCAGGTGCTGGCAGCGCGCGAACGCGAATTCGTCGAAGCTGCGCGGGCCTTGGGAGCAAGCGATCTACGGATTATCGTGCGGCACATTCTTCCCAACATCATTCAGCCAGTCATCGTGCAGGCCGCAATCGGTATGGCGGGCGCTGTTCTAGCGGAAGCCACCATGAGCTTTCTCGGGCTGGGCGTCCCGCCCCCAACAGCCAGTTGGGGAACCATGTTGAACGACGGGCGCGTTTACCTTTTCGAAGCTCCGCATCTGGTGCTGTTTCCCGCAATGGCCGTAATGCTGGCCGTGCTTTCCTTCAATTTCATCGGAGATGCTTTGCGCGACTACTTGGACCCACGCTCGCGCATCGAAGCGGGGCTGTAAGAAGTCCCAACAACGATGTCATCCTGAGCGGCGGCGAAGCCGGCGAGAGGGACCGTACGACCGTGTGCCTTTTCGATGCTATTGGTGGGAACGCCAGCGCCGCATGCAGCACCGTAACAGCCTCGCAACGTCATTGATGAAGCCGACCGTCGTGCGGTCCCTCGGAGCGCTTGCGCGTTCCTCAGGATGACAATGCTTTGGATTTACGTGACCAAAGTCATCCTCGCAAGTTCTTGAATTCAATCCCACGAAATTCCACGAAACATTTCTTTACAGTGCGGGTTTCATCCCACGAGTCGGCAGTTGAACGACAGGGGTTGAAAACAGACGAACGGAGAAAATCATGAACCGCACGATCAAGATTTCGTTTCTCAGCGCCGCGCTGGCCATCCTGGCGCTGCCAGTACTGGCCCAGAACGCACCCGTAACCGGTCAGACGATCCAGGAGCGCAAGGAAAACCAGCAGGACCGCATTGCCAATGGCGTAAAGAGTGGCGAACTCACCGCAGGCGAAACCGCCAACATCGAGAAGAAAGAAGCGGACGTCAACGAGGAAGAGCACGACATGCGCAAGCTCGATAATGGCAAGCTCACCACTGCCGACAAGCAGACGTTGAACCAGCAGCAGAATCAGCTGTCGAAGCAGATTTATCAAGACAAGCACAACTCCGCCGTGCAGAACACGAATCCGAAGAGCGAAGTCGGCAAGCGCGCGGAAAACCAGCAGGACCGCATCGCGCAGGGCATCAAGAGCGGACAGATGACGGCCGGCGAAGCGGCGCACGTGGAGACGAAAGAGGCGAAGATCAACCAGGAAGTGCGCACCGACCGCGCCGCGAACGGCGGCAAGCTGACGCAGCAGGAGAAGGCACAGGTGAATCATCAGCAGAATAAAGTGTCGCGCCAGATCTATCGCGACAAGCACAACGGACGGCGTCAGTAGATTTCTTCCTCAGGCAGTCCGACAGTGAAACGCCCTCGGCGAAGGCCGGGGGCTTTTTTTCATCGCCCCTGCGGGGCCGCATGCGCGTGATCGTGATCACGCCACTCCGAAATCCGACCTAAGTTATAGAAGGCGTTTGAGATTCTCTCCTTGACATGAAATTACAAATTGCAATATAAATATAGCGATTTGAGATTGAGGCTGGATGTGAAGCTGGGCGAAAAAATCCGGTACCTGCGTGAGGTGGAAGGCTCGCTGCGCGGGCTGGGGCGTCCCATGACGCAACTGGAGCTAGTGCGAGCCCTCCGTGAAGAACTGGGGCCGGGCAAGACGATCAGCCAGTCGTATCTGTCGCAGATCGAAAACGGGTCGCGGCCGCACATGACGCAGTCGTCGCGCTCGTTGCTGGCAAAGTTTTTCAAGGTGCATCCCGGATTCCTGGTCGACGATCCGGAGGGGTATCACACGGAGCTGACCTCTGATTTGCGCACTACCGAAGGGCAGCTCGATGTGTGGATGTTGCAGGGATCGGAACGGTTCGCCAGTGATCCCGAGGTCAGCAATGTGCTGATCAAGGCCGCCCGAGAGAAAGATACGCGGCGGTGCCTGCTGTTGCTGGGAGCGATTCTCGATACGCCGGGGCTGGCGGATCGGCTGCTCGAAGCCTTGCGACCGGATGTGGCGGCGAACGGGAATCATCATCATCGAGCGTTGAGTGCGGAAGGGAGGCGAATGCGATGACCTGGTCAGACTTTTATTTGATCTGTTTCGCGGTCGGCTTTTGCTTCAGCTTCTTTTCATTCATATTTGCCGGCTCGCGCCAGGGCCCTGGCGGACATGGAGCGATCGGACATGCGTCCGGAGTGGGTCACGCCACGCACCTCGCGGGTGGACATGGGTCAGCGCCGAGTAACGGACAGGGAGGAGCGAGCGTGTCTCCGTTCAACCCGTCATCTACGGCTGCTTTCCTGGCCTGGTTTGGAGGGACTGGTTATTTGCTGACCCGCTTCTCGGCGTTCTGGGTAGGCACTGCCCTGCTCTTCTCTGTGATTGCGGGCCTGATCGGTGGACTGATCATTTTCTTGTTCCTGAGCAAAGTGCTGATCTCCGACGAAGAATGCCTCGATCCCGCGGACTTCGAAATGGTCGGAGTGCTGGGAAAGCTTTCCGTTCCGATCCGTGAAGGCGGCACGGGCGAGCTGATTTATTCGCAGATGGGCACGCGTCGCGTCTGTGGCGCGCGCAGCGAAGACGGAAGCGCTATCGCAAAAGGAACCGAGGTTGTAGTCACGCGCTACGACAAAGGAATCGCCTACGTGCAGCTGTGGAGCGAGATGTCAGGCGAACTGGACGAAGCCGGCGCCGGAACGAAAACCGCAGAGTGATCGGAGGACATGTGAACGCGTACAAAGCATTGGTCACGCTGTTGTGGCTGGTTCTTCCGATCACCGCCTGGGAGTACTACGGACACTGGGATCAGTTTCCGGCGCGCATGGCGGTCCACTTCGACGCCAACTGGCAGCCGAACGGATACACGTCGCGCGAAGGTGCGGTGATGCTGGGGTTGGGGATCATGGCCTTCCTGCTGCTGGTCTTCACGCTGGCGGCACTGATTCTTCATGCGCTGAAGCCTGCGGCTGCGTGGCCGGCGCTGGTGATTTCCTACATCGTGCTGGGAGTCTGCTGGTACGGAAATCACATGATCGTGGATTTCAATTTGCATGCATCGGCCCATTCCGAGTTGGTGGTGCCGACTTCTGCTGAAGAGTGACTCGCAAGATCTTGCTTTGAAGCATTCGTAACAGGAGGCGTTATGTTCGAAGGTTTGTCACATATGGCCGTGATCTGGATCTTCGTATCCCTGGGCGTTATGGCGATTCTGTTTCTGATCAGCGGATTGGCCCGGATTTATCGGAAAGCAGGTCCGCACGAAGCCCTGATCGTGTACGGATTCGGCGGAACGCGCGTCGTGAAAGGCCATGGCACGCCTGTCATGCCGATGTTTCAGGTCTGTCGCGGGCTTTCGCTGGAACTGATGTCGTTCGACGTCGCGCCGCAGCAGGATCTCTACACGAAGCAGGGCGTAGCCGTCACGGTCGAGGCCGTGGCGCAGATCAAAGTGAAATCAGATGACGAGTCGATTCGCACCGCTGCGGAACAATTCCTGACCAAGACTGATCAAGAACGCGAAGGCCTGATTCGGCTGGTCATGGAAGGGCATCTGCGCGGCATCATCGGGCAGTTGACGGTGGAAGAGATCGTCAAGCAACCGGAGATGGTTTCCGACCGCATGCGCTCGACCTGCGCCGACGACATGAACAAGATGGGACTGGAAGTCATCTCGTTCACGATCAAAGAGGTGCGCGACAAGAACGAGTACATCACCAACATGGGACGCCCGGATGTGGCGCGCATCAAGCGCGATGCCGATGTGGCCGCGGCGGAAGCGGATCGTGACACAGCAATCAAACGCGCGCTGGCGCAGCGGGAATCAGCGGTTGCCAGGGCTCAGGCTGACCAGGAACGCGTACAAGCGGAAACGGCATCGCTGGCGAAACAGGCCGAGGCGCAGCGCGATCTGGAGGTCAAGAAAGCGCAGTTCCTCGAGGTCACGAAGCGTCAGCAGGCACAGGCTGATAAAGCGTACGACATCCAGACCAACATCATGCAGCAGCAAGTTATCGCTGAGCAGGTGAAGGTGCAGCAGGTTGAGAAAGAACAGCAGGTGAAGGTGCAGGAAGCCGAGATCAACCGCCGCGAAAAAGAACTGATCGCGACCGTGCTGAAGCAGGCGGAGATCGAGCGTCAGCGGATCGAGACGCTGGCTGCGGCCGAGAAGCAGCGCCTGATGGCCGAAGCCGAAGGCCACGCGTCGGCGATACGCCAACAGGGCGAGGCCGAAGCCGAGATCATCTTCAAGAAGGGCGAGGCTGAAGCCAAGGCGATGAACGTAAAGGCCGAGGCGTATCAGGAGTACAACCAGGCGGCCGTGATCGACAAGCTGTTTGCCAGCATGCCGGAAGTGGTGAAGGCGCTAGCGAGCCCGCTGGCGAACGTGGACAAGATCACGATCGTCTCAACCGGGAATGGCGAAGCCGCCGGGCTGAACAAGATCACCGGCGACATCACCAAGATGGCGGCGCAGATGCCGGCACTGTTCGAAACGCTTTCGGGCATGCCGCTGTCGGAGTTGCTGGGCAAGATCCGGCAGATCGGCGACAAGACGCCAAAGACGCCCGAGTTGCCGAAAGGCAAGGCATAGGTGAGGGGTCAGCAACGCTCGGGTGGGACCGGGTCCTCGTATCCGGTCCCGCCGAGCGAGGCGGGTTGTTGGCAGGTGAGTTATGGAACGCAAATCGAAATACGCGGGATTGGGTATCGCGCTGGGGGTGGGGCTGGGCGCGATCGCCGGAGTTCTCGCCGGCAACGTCGGCGTCTGGCTCGCGATTGGAGTTGCGATTGGGGTGGCGCTGGGCGCATCGCTGCGGCGCAAGCCCGTGGCTTGTCCGCAATGCGAAGCGATACATCGAGTGCATGAAGCAGTAAAGCGGTCGGCATGATAAGGAAGCGCGCCAAGCGCGCGATTCTTGCGTCGCGGCTTTTATGAATAAGAACTTCGCGACGCATCACGCGGGGCGCCCTCGGCGACAAAGCACGTCGCCTCGGGATGACGACATTTCGGAAAGGAGTTCACAATGGCACTACTGGAGCGGGTTTCCACATTGGTAAGAGCGAATCTCAACGACCTGATCGATAAGGCCGAAGATCCGGAAAAGATGATCAAGCAGGTGATCCTCGACATGCAGAACCAGCTGCTGCAGGTGAAGACACAGGTGGCGATCGCCATTGCCGACCAGCATCTGCTGGAAAAAAAGCAACAAGAAAACGACGAGAAAGTGGCGGAGTGGATGCGCAAAGCCGAACTCGCCGTCGACAAGAAACAGGACGACCTGGCGCGCGCGTCGCTACAGCGGGTCGAGAGCTATCGCGAACTGACCGAGAACTTCAAACAGCAGCTCGCCGATCAGAAAGCGCAGGTGGAGAATCTGAAATCCGCACTACGACAACTGGAGCAGAAGCTGGCCGAAGCCGAAGCTAAAGCCGATGTGCTGATCGCGCAGCAGCGGCGGGCGCGGGCCGTCTCGAAGGCGAGCGATGCGCGGCTGGCGTCAGGTGACGGCTCGAAAGCCGCGGCATTCGATCGCATGAAACGCAAGGTGGCGCACTCGGAGGCGGTCAGCCAGGCCAAGGCGGAGATCGCGGCCGACAACCTCGATGATCGTCTCGCGGCGCTGGAAAAAGAGGACCGGATCGAGCAGTTGCTGGCGGATTTGAAGACGAAGCGCGGGGCGTAGGGTGTGGCCGGCACCCCGACCACACCTGAGAATTAGGAGTTTCGTAATGGCCGGCCCGTCAAGCACTTAGTGGTCTGCCCTACGATTCCCCAAAATCTTCGGAGCATAGTGCCAAGCCATCCGCTCGCGCCGGATTTCCCGCATCTACTCTGTAGTCTGGCGCGCCCCTTTGGACTTTAAACCCGGGGGATTTTCTTTCATGAGGCAGTTTGCAGTTGCGCTTCTAGTTGCTGTGGGGCTGGTTCTGGCAGGATGTGGTTCGAATCATAATGCAAGCAACATCAACGGGACGTGGAACGCGACGCTGCTCAGCAATGGCAATTCAACGAACTTTAACTTTGGCACGTCTCTCACAGCCAACGGCAACGGAGGCGTCACAGTTGTCAATTTCAGTTTCACGACCAATTCTCCTTGCTTCGCGAACAGCGAAACCGAGACCGGATCGTTCACGCTGAGTGGAAACTTCAACGGCCAGGTGAATGGCACGTTCGGCATGACGATTCAATCGAGCGGATCTGCGCAGAACACACTGGTGCTCAACGGCACCGCAGCCGGAAACACGATCAGCGGCAGGTGGACGCTGGTAGGCAGCGCCGGCTGCACCGGGTCGGGAACGTTCGTGATGACGAAGATGTAGGGCAGAACCGTCGTCGAGATTTCAGCTTCCCATGTCTCGCAACAGCGGCGAGACATGGGGCACCCCTCTTGTGAATCTCATGGCGCCACCATGCATCCATTGACGATTCAGGCCGCATCTCTCTATTCTCATAAAGACCAAAAAAATGCAGAGACGGCTTATAAGCACGCTAGCGGTGCTGCTGCTCGTGGCGCTCGGGATCGCCCTGTGCGCCTGCAGCAATACCCCCAACACGAATACGATCAACAACACGACGACCAACGGCAACTGGGAAGCCAGGCTGATCGGGGGCACCGAGCAGGCCAGCCTTCTGGATTTTGTGGTCACTTTTTCGGTCACCAACATCGGGCCGCTCGACATCACAGGATTTGGCTTCATCAACAACGGGGCCTGTTTTGCCACCGGACTGAACCAGGTAAACTACAATGGAAACGCCTCGTTTACCACGGATAACGCCGGCAATGTGACCGGTACGCTGTCGCTAAACGTGATCTCGATCAATCCTCCGGGGAACTCGCTCAGCCTCAGCGGCAACCTGACTGGTACCTCCAACGGAACTACAACCACGGTTGGAACGTTGACTAACGGCGTCGTGGTCGGCAATTGGACGCTGACCGGCGGAGCGGGCGATTCCAGTTGCGCCGGCAGCGGAAGTTTTGTGATGTGCCAGGGCAACAGCACCTGTACCGCTCCGTAATTCTCCCACCCGGGTTTGGAGTTCCTGCGTTATCGCCAAAGGGTGCGACAAGGGTTGGTCAATCGCGCCCGACGCTACCCTGCTCTTCCTTCCGGCTGCTCGCCTGCTATACAGTGAATGCGATGAAGCGATCGCTGCAGCAACTCGCTGAGGCGGTGGGCGCTCGCCTGGTCGGCGATGGCAGCGTCGAGGTTAGCGGCGTTGCCAGCCTCGCCTCGGCTGGCCCTCTGGACCTGGTCTTCGTCGAGGACGAAAAGCATCTGCCCGCAGCGCTCGCGTCACGGGCCGGCGCAGTGATTGCCGGAACCTTCGTTGCAGATTCAGGGAACACGAAACCACTGCTGATCAGCGATCACCCCAAGCTGGCATTTGCGCGTGCGGCAAGAGTGCTCCGCGACGAGAACGCGTCGAGAAGCAGCGTGCATGCCACAGCGGTGATTCATCCTTCTGCCCGGCTTGGACCCGGTGTCGTTGTGGAGGGGCGCGCGGTGGTCAACGAGAAGGCGGAGATTGGAGAGCGCTCCCGCGTTGGCGAAGGCTCCGCGATCGGTGCGGGCGTGGTGATCGGAAACGACTGCGAGATTTATCCCAATGTGACGATTTATCCGGGAACGCGGCTCGGCAGCCGCGTGATTGTGCATGCTGGAGCGGTTCTGGGCAGTGACGGCTTTGGGTATGTTCGCGACGGAAAGACCGGGCGTTACGAAAAGTTTCCGCAGGTGGGGCGATTGGTCATCGAAGATGACGTCGAGATCGGCGCCAATTCCACCATCGACCGGGGCGCGCTCGACGAAACGCGCATCCGCCGCGGGGCGAAGATCGATAACCTCGTGCACATCGGCCACAACTGCCAGATCGGCGAAGATGTCATCATTGCGGCGCAGACGGGCCTGTCGGGAAGTATTGTCATCGAAAACGCAGTGGTGCTCGGAGGGCAGGTCGGAATCGGCGAGCACGCGCGCGTCTGCGAAGGAGTGATGGTCGGCGGGCAAGGCGGCATCCTGCCAAATAAGATTCTAAAAGGGAAAGGCGTCGCATTCTGGGGAACGCCGGCGCAGCCTCTGCGGCAGTATTTGAAACAGTTGGCGGTGATGGCAAGATTGGCGAAGAAGGAATAGAAGAGACTAAGAGTAGGGCCTTTCTATATCCCAGATCTCGCAGAATCGGCGAGACCCTTCGACTTCGCTCAGGGCAGGCTCTGGGAACATCCCCGCGCTACGGATTCTTCAATGGCATTGGTCGTCATCGGCGGACATTCGCGCAGCGTGGGCAAGACCAGCGTTGTGGCTGGCCTGATCTCCGCCATGCCGGAATTCGAGTGGACTGCCGTCAAAATTACCCAATACGGTCACGGAATCTGCTCGGCGAATGGCGAGGCCTGCGATTGTGCAACTCGCGATCATTCCTGGGCGATCGCCGAAGAGCGAGACCGGTCCGGAGATGCCGATACCTCACGATTCCTGGCGGCGGGGGCCAAGAAGGTTTACTGGGCGCGCACTGAGCAGGGAAGGTTGGCAGAAGCGATGCCGACGTTGCGCCAAAGATTGGCATCGGCGCGGAATGTGATTATTGAATCGAACAGCGTTTTGAAATTCCTGCGGCCGGATTTGTATTTAACGGTGCTCGATCCGGCAACGGCGGATTTCAAAAACTCCGCACGAGAGTTTCTGGATCGAGCCGATGCCGTGATTCTGCACGAAACGACTGGAGAGTCCGCGTGGCAGGCGGTTTCGCTGAAACCGCTGGCGGATCGGCCGGTGTTCCGGATCAGGCCGCCGGAGTACGTGACAAACGCGTTGGCCGAGTTTGTGCGTTCGCGGATCAGCGTTGGATCGATGAAACCTCTATAGCCTTGTCATGCTGAGGAACCGCGTCTTTTCGGTCCGATCTATGTAGTTTGCGAGGACTGAATTCGGGCACTGAGTTGCATAGATCCTTCGCTGCGCTCAAGATGACATCCCTCCGATTGTGTTTTTAGTCACCAGCCCCCTGATTTCTCACCCCTGCTTCTTGCTATTCTTGCGCGTGCGGCAAATTCACTCGAGCGCGTGGATTCTGGTCGTCGTCTCGGCCATCCTGCAGATTCTTATCTTCCCCCTTCCCGGGTTGTACGTGCTCTCCTGGTTCGCGCTGGCTCCTCTAATCCTGGCGCTGCTGCGCGCGCGACCTGCCAGTGAACTGGAATTCGCTGGATTCGTGCGACTGCAGCCAGCGTCCCCGCTGCAAGGATTTGTGCTCGGATATGTGAGCGGCATCCTTTGGTACGCCGGGACTTGTTACTGGATCTACGACACCATGCGTCAGTATGGCGGACTCAATGCACCCATGGCGGTGCTTGTGCTTTTTCTATTCTGCTGCTATCTCGGGCTGTATCACGGGCTGTTTGGGCTCACAGTAGCGTTCCTGGCCCGGGCGCGGAATTATCGACCTGCATTGGTGGCTACGCCTTTTTTGTGGGTGGCGATTGAACTGGCGCGGACGCGCATTACCGGATTCCCCTGGAACCTGCTGGGAACCGCGCAAGTGGATAATGCCGCGCTGTGCCGGATCGCGGGTATCACCGGAGTGTGTGGCATCTCGTTCGAGATCGTGCTGGTGAATGTCGCCATGGCGGCTGCCTTTCTGGTGCCGCGCGAGAAACGGACGGCGCTGTTCGTCGCAGCGCTGGCTGCGGCCGCAGTTCTGCAGGCGGGCAGATTGATTGACGCTCCTTTTGCAGGATGGAATCACACAGCCCTGCTTGTACAGCAGAACATTCCGGTTTCAGAGGAATGGACGCCTGCGACTCTTCAGCAGACGCTGGCCGAGCTGTCGGCTCTGACCACGACAGCAAAAAGTGCGAACGCTCAAAAGGGAATCGATCTGGTCGTGTGGCCGGAGTCGCCCGCGCCCTTTTTTACGAATGATGCGCATGTTCGCGCGGCCATCAGCGAAATGGCGAGAGAGAGTCGGGCATGGATTGTGACTGGCGCGATTGGAAGCGATGCACCGACTCCAAATCCCGAGGGGGCTTTGTTTAACTCCGCTGCGCTCATCAGCCCAAAAGGCGAATGGACCGCGCGCTACGACAAAGTTCATCTCGTGCCTTTTGGCGAGTATCTTCCCTTCCCCAGCTTGTTTTCGTTTGCCGGCGGCTTAACCAAAGAAGTCGGCCAGTTCGAGCGCGGCGCTTCCCGGCGTCCGCTGGACGCTGGAGGCGAGCGGCTTGGCGTCTTCATCTGCTACGAGTCCGTTTTTCCGGACGAAGTTCGACAGTTCGCGAATCAGGGCGCGCAGATTTTCGTGAACATCTCGAATGACGGATGGTATGGCGACAGCGGCGCCTACGCACAACACCTGAATCAAACACGCATGCGCGCCATCGAAAACGAGCGCTGGCTGCTCAGCGCGACCGATACAGGAGTGACGGCTTCGATCGACCCCTGGGGAAGAATCGCCGCTCGCATTCCGCGCAAGCAACGCACCGCGCTGGTCGCTCCCTATGCCCTTACTTCCGTCACCACTTTCTACACGCGCCACGGCGATTGGTTCGCTTACGCCTGTGCGATAATTTCGATTGGAGCGCTGCTCTCGCGCTTCATCTATCCCAAGCCCCGCAAGGAAGTGCATACCGCGTCATGAATCAAGAGCTCGAACAGGAATACGAGAAGCTAAGCAAGAAAGTCCACGATCTCCGGGAGTATCTTTGACGCGGAAAAGGTGCGTCCGCAATTAGCCGAAATTGAAAAGCAGGCCTCCGACCCGAACCTGTGGTCGAATCCACAGCGCTCGCAACAGGTGATGCGTGAGAAAAAGCGGCTTGAACACGTGCTCGCGACGGACGCCGACCTGAAGCGGCGCACGGACGATATCGCCGCCTATTTCGACCTCGCGAAAGAAGGCGAGAATGTCGACGGCGATCTTGGCCGGGAAATCCATTCCCTCGGCGAACTCATTGACATGCTGGAGACCGAGACGTTGCTCTCGGGCGAGAACGACGCCCGCAATGCAATCGTCACGATCCATCCGGGTGCGGGCGGCACGGAATCGCAGGATTGGGCCGACATGCTGCTGCGCATGTATCTGCGATGGGCCGAGCGGCAAGGGTTCGAAACGATCCTGTACGACTACCAGCCGGGGGAAGAAGCGGGGCTGAAGTCGGCGACCTTCGCGGTCAATGGCGAGTACGCCTTCGGGCTGCTGCAGGGCGAAATCGGCGTGCACCGCCTGGTGCGGATTTCTCCGTTCGATCAGGCCAAGCGCCGGCATACTTCCTTCGCCAGCGTTTTCGTTTCGCCGGAAATCGACGAAAGCATCGAAATTGTCATCAAGCCCGAGGACATTCGGGTCGACACGTACCGTTCGAGCGGCAAGGGCGGACAGCACGTCAACACAACCGACTCAGCGGTGCGCATCACGCATATCCCTACCGGCCTGGTGGCGAGTTGCCAGAATGAACGCTCGCAGCACAAGAATCGCGAGCGGGCCATGAGCATGTTGCGCTCGAAGCTCTACGAATTCGAGATGGAGAAGAAACGCGCGGCAACGAAGAAAATTGAAGACTCCAAGCTCGACATCGAGTTTGGATCGCAGATTCGGTCGTACGTGCTGCAACCGTATCGCATGATCAAAGATCATCGGACGAAGACTGAGGTCGGCGACGTCGACCGCGTCTTAGATGGAGATCTGCAGCCGTTCATTCGCGCATATCTGCTGGCGCGGCGCGGGGAAAAGCAGTGAAAAAGCGCGCACCACAGAGGGCACAGAGAACACAGAGGAAGATCAAACTCGGTCCTCCTTTCCTGTACGCGTTTCAGTTTGCCGCTGAGAAGCATCGCGGCCAAACGCGCAAGGCTTCTAGCATCCCCTACATCGCGCACTTGATGGGTGTGACTTCACTTGTGCTTGAGGCCGGAGGCGATGAGGATCTTGCGGTTGCCGCACTCCTGCACGATGTGGTCGAAGACTGCGGCGGCGAGCCGATGCTGAAAGAAGTGCGGCTGCGCTTCGGCTCCCGCGTAGCGAGAATCGTAGACGGCTGCACGGACGCTTACGTGATTCCCAAACCGCCGTGGCGCGAACGCAAGGAAAGCTACATTCGGCGGCTCAAGACGGAAAGCGCCGACACGCGCCTGGTTTCGGCTGCCGATAAACTAAACAATGTTCGCTCGATCCTCAGCGATTATCGAGCGGTTGGCGAATCTGTCTGGTCACGGTTCAACGGTGGACGCGAGGGAACGATTTGGTACTATCGAACCTTGCGAGACGAATTCCTGCGCGAGAAACCGAATCGCATCACGCGAGACCTGGCGCTCGCAGTGGACGAATTGGAGGCTCTCACCGCAGGAAAGTCGATTGCCGACGATGCAGCCCAAGTTGCTCGCGAGGAATGAACCATGGGGCGCATGATTGACCAAATCCGCGCTTCGAAGTTGCCCTCCAATATGATGCAGTTCGCTGCGCGCGGCGCTCTGCAGGTGTCCCCAGCGGAGAACATCGAGATTCTGGTTTACCTCGCCCAGAACAACAAGGTCTTCGGCGACCTGGCGCGCATGACACTCGCCGGATGGGATGAGAAAGCGTCATTGAGAGCGGCAGCCGATCCGGAAACATCGAAGGACGTGCTCGGCTACTTCATGTCGCATGACAATCTTCGTCCGAAGCTTCTGCCGGCCCTGCTGGAAAATCCTGCGGTTGAAGAAGATCAGATCGTAAAGCTGGCATCGGCGGCGATGCGCGACACCATCGACATCCTGCTGAAGAGCCCGCGGGTACGGGCGGCCCACTTTGTAATTGAGGCACTGATTCCGAGTCCCTATCTGAAGAAACCGGAAGTAGACGAACTCAAAGCACTCCTGAGCGCACGGCCCGTGGCAGTTGCAGAGGAGGAGGCCGCCACAAGCCGTGACGAGGAAGAGGAGACGGACGCCGCTACAACTGGAGCCGGGCACTCCGAGATTTCCGACAGCACTGTTTCCCAATCGCCGAGCGCAACCTCCGAGGGTGCAGCTTTGGCGAGTGAAGACACTGAAGAATCTACATTTGGAGTGGATGATGAAACTGTCTTTTCGTATCTGAAAGAGCACGAGGATGCCATCGCTGCTGAGGGCGAGAAACCCTTCCAGGCAATCGGAGGAATCGTCGACGTGCTTGGGGCGGATTACTACCCCGAAGTGGACAAAGCCGTGGCGCCCGCAGATGCGCCTGCGCCGACCGCCAGCGCCCCCAAACACCCGGCAGCGGTTCCTGCCGCGCAGAAACAGCCCGTGCAGCGGCAGAACACACTGCAGAAGATCAATTCCCTGGATGTGAAAGGTCGCATCCAGCTCGCCTTGAAGGGCAATAAGGAAGAACGGTCGATTCTGATTCGCGACGGCACCAAGGTGGTCGCGCTGGCAGTGCTGGAAGCGCCGAAACTCTCCGACGGTGAAGTGGAAAAATTTGCCAGCCAGAAAAACGTGCTGGAAGCAGTGCTGCGGCAGATTCCGCTGAAGCGCCGGTTCATGAAGAATTACATTGTCATCCGGAATCTGGTGTCGAATCCGCGCACCCCTCTCGACCTGAGTCTCGGTTTGGTGAAGCACCTGCTCACGCAGGACCTGAAGAATCTCTCCTCGAACAAGGAAGTCTCGGAGGGGATTCGTAAACTCGCGCTGAAGATGTTCAAGCAGAAAGTAGAAGAACAGAACAAACGCTAACCGGAGATATTTTGGTCTCACCGCCGCAATCCGATCCCATCACCGAGTTGCTCAAACGTGCAAAAAACATCGCGGTTGTTGGGCTCTCCTGTAATCCCTTGCGGCCGAGCCATGGGGTTTCGGCCTACATGCAGAGCCACGGATATCGCATCATTCCGGTGAATCCGCAGATTCAGGAATGCCTGGGAGAGAAGGCGTATGCGTCGCTGCTGCAGATTCCAGAGAAGATCGACATCGTCAACATCTTTCGCCGGCCGGAATTTGTGGAGGAAGTTGTCGATCAGGCCATTCAGTTGAAAGTCCCTGCAATCTGGATGCAGGAGGACGTCATCCATGAAAAAGCTGCTGAGAAGGCACGTCAGGCAGGACTTTTCGTCGTGATGGATCGTTGCATTCTGAAGGAACACCGCGCGCGCCTGCGCTGATCAGCGGTTCACACCTACGAAGACAACGCTGGCATCGTCCCGCACGCCGGATCCATTTGCATACGATCTCACCTCATCGATAATGCTTACGGCGGAAGCATCGGGGCTGATGGCGTGTTCGGCGAGACGGGAAAGACCGAACTCTTCTTCATTGCCATTCACAGCTTCGGTGATGCCATCGCTGTAGAAGATCAGCCGCGATCCTTTCGACAGGACCACTTCCGTTTCCGAATAGTCTCCGCAGGAGAGACCGAGCGGCAGGCCCCGCTCGACTTCGAGAAACTGTTCGCCTCGGTCGTCAATCAGCAGCGGACGCAGGTGTCCGGCATTCGCAAACACCACTGTTCGTGTCGATGGATCGAGCACCGCGTAGACCAAGGTGACGAATTTTCCGGCGGGAAAGTCGTTGACTAACAGCTGATTCAGTTTCGTGAGCACTTCGCCGGGAGTGCAGCACGCTTCCGCCAGGGAGCGCAACATGCCACGCGTAGCCGACATCAAGAGAGCAGCCGCAGTTCCCTTCCCTGAAACATCGGCGAGCACGATGCCGAGGCGCCCGTCCGGGAACTGAATGAAGTCGTACCAGTCTCCGCCCACGGCGCGGGCCGGCACGCTGAGGCCGGAGATCGCGAATCCGGGAATGTACGGCGAACTCTTTGGTAAGAGTGCCTGCTGCATGGCGCGAGCTTCGGCCGCATCGCGATCAAGCGCAACGCGCTCGGCACGTTCGGCCTGCAGGCGGCGTGCATTGTGGACAGCAACTGCGACGTGATCGCAGAGAGCCTGCAGCAGCCGGAGTTGTTGCCGCGGGAAGCCGTCAATGTCAGGATGTGACGCGGTAAATACGCCGACCAGCTTTTCGCCCGCGCGCAGAGGAATCGCAACTTCTGAATTAATCCCTCCGTGGCACGCGATGTAATACTCGTCGCGGCTCACATCGGGTGCGTAGCGCGTCTGCCCGGTCGAGGCGACGTATCCAACCATCCCCTCGCATCCGATCTTCAGGCGATAGCCTTTGCTATGTTTGTCGCACCCATGCACGCCCGCCAGCACCATCTCAGCGCGATCTTCATCATGCAGGTAAATGCTGGACTCGAGACAGCCGAAATTGTGTGTGACTTCGTAAACGACGCTCTCAATCAGCTGGTCGAGATCGAGGATCGAGTTGATTTTCTGCGCCGCTTTCTGCACGCGCTGCAGGTCTTCGACGAGGTCCGGACGAGGAACTCGCGCCCGAATTTCAGTGGCGGCGAGATTGGGAAGAGTCGCCATAAGTGCAACTTCGCTGTCGTAACAGATGCGACCGCGCCCGTTACGATTCTTTACTTTTGCCCGCCGGAATGGGGCTTCCCGGAACCGCTTTCCGATGTATGGCGCGAATGCTGTCGTTTGATCTCGTCCAGCCGATCGCGGATGCGTTTCTCGATCCCTTCGGCGGTCGGATGGTAGTAGGCCCGGTCGCGCAAGTTATCCGGCAGGCACTGCATGTCGGCAACTTTCGCATCGAGATCGTGCGCATACTGATATCCCTTGCCGTATCCGAGTCCCTTCATCAAGCGCGTCGGTGCGTTGCGCAGGTGAAGTGGGACAGGCTCGGCTGCGGTGCGCTCGACATCCTGCTGAACATCGCCATAAGCGGTATAGAGCGCGTTTGACTTGGGCGCGACCGATAGATAAACAACCGCTTCGGCCAGCGCGAGATTCCCTTCCGGCATGCCAATGAAATCCACCGCGTCGCGTGCGGCCATGCAGAGCGGCAGAGCGTTGGGATCGGCGAGGCCGATATCCTCGACCGACATGCGGACGACACGACGGGCGATGTAGAGCGGGTCTTCTCCGGCTTCGAGCATCCGACCGAGCCAGTACAACGCGGCATCGGGATCGCTGTTGCGGACTGACTTGTGCAGGGCGGAGATCAGGTTGTAATGCTCTTCACCGGCCTTGTCGTAAAGAAGGATGCGCTTCTGCAGCGCGTCGCGGACAATCTCGTCGGTGATCTCATTCGATGCGGTTGCCCCACCCTTCTCGCGTTCTTTGCGAGAGGGTGGGTTCGTCAACCCGGCCGCAACTTCCAGCACGTTATACGCACTGCGCGCATCTCCGCTGGTATAGCTGGCAATTTTCTGCAGGACTTCATCCGATGCAGTTAAATTCAGGTCGCCGAGGCCGCGCTCGCGATCTTGCAACGCACGCCGGAGCAGCAGCACGATCTGATCTTCTGTGAGCGGTTGCAGAACGTAGACCCGGGTTCGCGAGAGCAAAGCTCCGTTGATCTCGAACGACGGATTCTCGGTGGTGGCGCCGATCAGCCGGATATTTCCCTTCTCCACATGAGGAAGAAACGCATCCTGCTGGGCCTTGTTGAAGCGGTGAATCTCATCGATGAAGACGATGGTGCGGGTGCCATATTGGCGGGCGCGTTCCGCGTCGGCCATGACCTGCTTGATTTCCTTGATCCCGGCAAGCACAGCCGAGAATTCAATGAACTCCGCCTTGGTCATGTTGGCGATGATTTTGGCGAGTGTCGTCTTACCGGTGCCGGGAGGCCCCCAGAAAATCAGCGATCCGGGATCGTCGCGCTCAATCTGCACGCGCAGCGGCTTGCCTGGGCCGATCAGGTGATCTTGCCCAACGAACTCGTCGAGCGTCCGCGGGCGCATGCGGTCAGCCAAGGGCCGGGTGGAATCGGCCGCGCTGCCGGCATTCGGAATGGGTTGAAACAGGCTCATCACACGCTATCAGCTTAGCTCATTTGCGAAGCGAAAAAGCGATAACCACAAAGGACACGAGGGGGCACGAAGTAAAGCCTGAAAAATACACCACCTTCGTGAAACTTCGTGTCCTTTGTGGTAGCAGGCTTTAGCGGACGGGGGCTTTCGCATATTCCACGAAGCGCAATCCCGGCGCGGCGGGGAGTGCCCCGATTTCCGCTGCGTATTTGTAAAACAGATTTAGTCCCTCGATGCACGCGTCGTCGAGCTGATAGTGGATGTTCTTTGTCAGATAATCCCGAACTTCGGCTTCAGTCAGTCCCAACCTTGGCGCCCACTCGCGGGCAATCTGATCGAGACTCTCAGGCTGTAATCCGTGATCCCGCGATTCGCGGAAAATCGCCGACAGATCCAGCGCCGGATCAGCTTCGCGCAACGCCTCTCCGCGAACTGCCCAGAACGCAAACACAAACGGCTTGCCCGTGCGGCGAATCCATTCTTCCGCGAGGTCGAGCGTGTGATAGCGCGAGCGGTCGGCCCTTAACGCGGGATCCCCAATCAGCAGTCCCGCATCGCAATCAGAGAGCATCGTTTCAAGATTGGGATCCATCGACTTGTACTCTCTCGCGCCCCCCAGCCATTTTTCGAACAGCACCTTCAATAGCGCTACGGACGTCATGGAAGACGTATCGAGCGCGACGGTACGAATTTTTCCCAACGGCACTTTACTGACGAGCAGAATCGACCGCACGGCCTGCCGGGACGCGATGGCTACGTCCGGAATCACCTGTAGGCCGGGAATTTCCGCATAGGCAGCGGCAGGAATAATACCGATATCCGCTTTCCCCTCAGCCAGCGCCCGTGCACAGCCAGACGGCAAGGTATAGGAGATTTCGAACTGAGCGCCCAATTCTTTCAGCGGGGCGGCCCATCCCTTCGGCAAGCTCAGGGCAGGCTCTTTGGCGTTTTTTGCGAAAGGGTGGGGATCATGCTCGAAGTCCCACATTAAAGGAGCCGTATTGAGATAGGAAATGGCGGAAATTCGCAGCGGGCGCATTCTTTCCACAATTTTAACAAAGCAATTGTGACATCTGACCTTGACGCGCTTTCGGAGTGGAAATTAGAGTCCGCCTCGGGAGCTATCTTTTTGTCGAATGCCGTCATATCGCCCGCCGCCACGCATCTGCTGGAATGGCTCGGTTTATCGCTCACGCAAGGCTTGGGGCCGACCCGTGCCCGAAAGCTGGTAAACCACTTCGGCTCGCCTGAGGCGGTTTTTGCCGCGCCACTGACCGCACTGGAAGCGACTGGAATCCAAGCCGTTTCGGCGCAATCGATCGCAACTGGAAAATCCGCCGAACTGGCGCGCGAAGAAATCGCCCGTGCGGCCGCGGCCGGAGCGACACTGGTATCGCTGGACGACCCCACTTATCCCAGCCGTCTCAAAGAAATCTACGACCCTCCTCTTATTCTCTATGTACGTGGAAATGTCGAGATCCTGAACCGTCCCGGCATTGCTGTGGTGGGAACGAGGCACCCTACGCCTTATGGCTCAGGTATGGCCGAGCGCCTGGCCTGCGATCTGGCGTCGCAAGGCCTGGTCATCATCAGCGGCATGGCGCGCGGCGTCGATACCGCCAGCCATCGCGGCGCGATCGCGGCAAAAGGCAAGACTATCGCCGTGTTCGGCACGGGAGTGGACGTAATCTATCCCAAAGAAAATTCCCGCCTCTCGGAGCAGATTCTGGCGCTGGACGGCGCGCTCATTTCTGAATTTCCGCTGGGCACGTTCGCCGCGCCACAGAATTTTCCCATCCGCAACCGCATTCTGAGCGGGATGTCGGCCGGCGTGCTCGTCGTCGAGGCGGCGGAGTATTCCGGAACCCGCATCACCGCAAGGATGGCGATCGAGCAGAATCGCGAGGTCTTTGCCGTGCCCGGCAATGTGACCACCAAGAATTCCTGGGGACCAAATACGCTGATCAAACAGGGTGCCAAGCTGGTCGCGACCTGGGAAGACGTGTGGGAGGACCTCCCGACGGAAATACGACTTGCGCTGACTCCCACTACCTCGCCTGAATCTTCGGGCTCGTCGCCGGCATCTCTATTCCCAGACGAAGGGCTGCCTCCTCACGAAAAGCGAATCCTGCGTCTGCTGAAAGCGGACGAAGCCACCCACATCGATGCCATTATCGAGAAGCTCGAGGCCGAACTGTCCTCCTCCGAAATCTTCGCGGCGCTGTTCGAACTGGAATTGACCGGAAAAGTTCGCCAGATGCCGGGAAAGAATTTTGTGAAGAGCTTCTGAGCGTTGGTGTGGTGTTCTTACAGTTTGGACGGTCCGCAATATAGACTAGGATTCACATTCAAAATTCCCGTATTCTTGTCGCTCAAGAACCAAACATCAAAGCGAGTCTGAGTGCAGACCACTAACGCAAATTATTCGGCGCGCGGTGTGACCCTGCCCGTAGTACGACCTAAGATGCCGGAACTGGATTCCGTCCGAGGCATCGCGATCCTGATGGTGTTGTTTTACCACGGGTTTGCCTCTCGTTACGGAACCGCAGGAATGAGCGGCCTTCCCAAGTTCCTGGTTTCGCTCACGGGCCCGGGTTGGACTGGCGTGAACCTCTTCTTTGCTCTCTCTGGCTTTCTCATTACGGGAATCCTGCTCGATAGCAAGGAGGAGACATCGTATTACCGTCGCTTCTATTTCCGTCGCGCTTTGCGCATCTTGCCGGCTTATTACGCGCTGCTGTTGCTCCTGCTAGCGGGTGGAACATATGTGGCAAACGGGGACAGTGTCTCCTGGAAGTTCCTGGGACTGAGCACCCTATACCTCGCAAATGTAACCGTTTTTTTCGGAGTGCCCATGCAGTTTGGTGTCCTCTGGTCCCTGGCCGTGGAAGAGCATTTTTATCTGGTGTGGCCAGTTATCGTCAGGAACCTGAGCCGTAGTGCTGTGTGTGTTTCAGCGAGTCTGATTGCCGTTGCTGCGACAATCGCTCGGGTCGTTGCGTCTCGCTTGGGCTTTGACTGCTTTGGGCATTACACGTGGCTGGTTGCCGATGGTCTCGCTTTCGGCGCGCTCCTTGCGGCATTCGTGCGCGGACGGATGGGAACACGCAAGGGGTTGCTGCTCATCTCCCTCGCGACAGTAGTTATGGCTCTCGCCTTGGTCGGGATTGACGCGCCATTTCGCCGGCCGCTTTTTGGAGGTGCGCTGCACGTCACGGCGCTCAATCTGCTCTGTACCGGAGCCGTTAGTCTGACGCTCTTTGTTGGCACCGGTTCGTGGCGCTTGCTCATGCATCAAAAGGCTCTCAGATTCTTTGGCGATATCAGCTACGGACTGTACTTAGTTCACTTGGTACTCTTCAACGTTTTCGACAACCTGTGGCGACGGCTGCTACCCGGAATGCCATCTTTCAAAGGACACTTTGAGGCTATGCTGCTGCGCTTCGTGGTTGCCGGCTCTGCTGCGGTTCTGGTCGCAACCATCTCGCGATGGTACTTCGAGGAGCCCTTTCTGAGATTGAAGGATCGCTTGGATTCAACGTCAAAGAGAGGCACCCAACCCAGCCAGGGAAGGGATCCGGTTGGGAGCGGTCCCTCGGACGTAAGTTGCGCGGATGGAGTCTATCAATGATGCAGACCACTGAGAGAGCATACAACTCGGTTGCGACCACGGTGGCGCAATTTCCCCATCCACGTTGGTCAAGCTCCATGGTCTGGGCCATCAACTATTTGGCGGTATTGACGCTAGCTTCAACACATCTTTATTTCACCCCCATCTACTCGATGGATTCCATTCAATACATGGCGAATGCTTTGTTGATGGAGGAGAGAGACCCGGTCCGGATCCATGAACAGGTTTACTCCGAACTACGCCGGTCGGTTCCCCGGGAACAGTTGCAGCATCTGTTGGGCGACGCAGGCAATACGAGTGATCAGGATCGATCACGTGCCGAACGGGCTGCGAATCCCTATCACTTCGCCGAATTTCTTCCCTTATTCGCAATCCGTCCACTGTACAACCAGGCGCTTTATTTGGTCAGCAAGACAGGAATGGGATTGGTCAAGGCAGGCATTTTTATTTCCGTCAGCTCCTATTTTCTGCTCGGAGTTTTGCTCTTTGCATGGATTCGACCGTACACAACGCCAATGCTCAGCTTTGCCGCCTCACTGCTTTGCATGATCAGCCCGCCGCTGCTCGCTCTCGGCCGGGACACAACCTCTGACGCTCTTGCAACGCTGGTCGCGTTTACGGCACTGTACCTCATTTTCGAAAAACGACGGATCACTCCTGGAATGGTTCTGCTGCTGGCATCGATTTATTTTCGTACTGATTTTGTCGTCCTGGCGGGCCCGGTGCTTCTCGTTACATGGCTTCAGCAGCGCATCCGTTTCTGGCACGCTGCGGTACTCAGTGCCCTGGCCGTCGCATCGGTATTGTGCATTAATCACTTCGCCGGCGATTACGGCATCAAGATGCTGTATTACCGGAATTTTGTCGGGACGCCGGTCGCTCCGGGAGAAATGGTGGTTAACTTTTCTGCGCGGGATTATGTGTCCGCATTCCGCTCGGGCATTACCAAACTTGTCGAAAGCTTTTTTATTCCCTTCCTGCTCCTCGGAATCGTAGGGCTTCGATCGAAACGGTTCGTTCCGCTGATGGGGGCAACACTCGCGTATGTGTTGCTTCATTTTCTGATCCTGCCCAACTGGCAGGAGAGATGGGTGGGGGTGTTCTATCTTTCCATGATCGTGGGCACTCTTCCCGCGGCCGGAAACGAAATGGAGCTGTCCCCCATCAATATGTGCAGTGTTTCAGGAGCACGAGGAGTGCTCGAACGGATGAAGAGCCGAGTTCTGAGGTCAAGCACTTTCGTACCGTAACTTGTTCACCGCTCGCCATTCGTGCTAGCTTCAAAAACGAAATCATAGAAATAGAGGATCCATTGTCAAAAGGTTTAGTCATCGTCGAATCGCCGGGCAAGGCGAAAACCATCCAGAAATATCTGGGCAAGGGCTTTACTGTGGAGGCGTCGCTCGGGCACGTCAAAGATCTGCCCAAGAGCACGCTCGGAGTTGATACCAGCAACGATTTCGAGACCGACTACATCGTCATCCCCGGCAAAGAAAAAGTTGTCGCCAAGCTGAAGAAACTCGCCGCCTCCGCGGACAACATTTATCTGGCGCCTGACCCGGATCGCGAAGGCGAAGCCATCGCTGCGCACCTGGCCGACGAACTCGACGAAAACGGCTCGAAGAAAAAGAAAGCCAAGAAGGCGAAAAAGGGAGAGCCCGAGGCTCCGCCGCGCATTCAGCGCGTGACGTTCAACGAGATCACGAAGCGCGCCGTGCAGGCAGCATTCGAACATCCGCGTTCCATTGATCGGAACCTGGTCGACGCACAGCAGGCCCGCCGTGTTCTCGATCGGCTCGTGGGATATCAGGTCTCTCCTCTTTTATGGGACAAGGTTCGGCGCGGCCTTTCCGCCGGACGCGTGCAGACTGTCGCTCTGCGCTTGATCGTCGAGCGCGAACGCGAAATCAAGGCGTTCGAGAAAAAAGAATTCTGGACCATCGATGCACATCTTGCCGCGAACAAGCCTCCGGCATTCGATGCCCGATTCCTCGGCAAAGGTGAAGAGAAGATCGAGATTCCAAATGGCGAGGAAGCCGAGAAGATTCGCGTGGCGCTGGAGAAGGCCGACTGGGTCGTCCGCTCCGTCGACAAGAAAGAGCGCCGCCGCAATGCCGCCCCGCCATTCACTACGAGCAAGCTGCAACAGGACGCATCGCGCAAACTGCGCTTCAGCGTGAAGCGCACCATGATGATCGCGCAGCGTCTTTATGAAGGCGTGGAACTCGGCGAAGAAGGCTCCGTCGGCTTGATTACCTACATGCGTACCGACTCGGTCCGTGTGGCGCCGGAAGCGATTACCGAAGTTCGCGAGTACGTCGGCAAGGAATACGGTCAGAATTACCTGCCGGAAACGCCGAATACCTACAAAGAGAAAAAAGATGCGCAGGGCGCTCACGAAGCGATTCGTCCGACCTCGGCCATGCGCCATCCCGACCAGATCAAGCAGTACCTGAAAGAAGATGAATTCAAGGTCTACAAGCTGATCTGGCAGCGCTTTGTTGCATCGCAGATCAATCCGGCGGTGTTTGACCAGACCACGGTAGACATCGACGCGAAAGGCGCGAAAGACACGTTCTGGTTCCGCGTGACCGGATCCGTTTTAAAGTTCGACGGCTTCCTCAGGGTCTATGAAGAATCGAAAGAAGGCAAAGACGAAGAAGACGAGGAACTGAAGCACAAGCTGCCGGCGCTCGAAGCCGGGCAGAAGCTCACGCTCAAGGCTCTGAAACCCGAGCAGCACTTCACCGAGCCGCCGCCGCGCTACAACGAAGCGTCGCTGGTGAAGGAACTGGAAGAGCGCGGAATCGGCCGTCCGTCCACGTATGCGGCGATTCTCTCAACCATTCAAGAGCGGCAGTACGTGCAGAAGATCGGCGGCAAATTTGTTCCTACAGAAATCGGGCTCGTCGTTACCGACCTGTTGATCGAAAACTTCCGCGACATTTTTGACGTGCAATACACCGCCCGCCTTGAAGAAGAGCTCGACGAAATCGAGGAAGGCAAAGAGAAGTGGCAAGACGCGATGTCGGACTTCTACAAGAAGTTCCAGAAGGATCTCAAATATGCGGAAAAGCATATGGAGAACATCAAGCGGATGGAGAAGCCCACCGACGAGAAGTGCGAAAAGTGTGGCGCGCCGCTGGTGATCAAGTGGGGCAAGCACGGATCCTTCTATGCGTGCAGCACGTACGATAAAGACGACCCGAACACCTGCACGTTCACAAAAGAAAATCCGATCAACCTGCCCGATCTCGACTCTGCCGACATGCAGGAGACCGGAGCGGCCGAAGAGTACTGCGAAAACTGCGGGCGCCTGATGGTGCTGAAGCGCGGACGTTTCGGCCAGTTCATGGCTTGCACGGGATATCCCGATTGCAAGACTACACGCCGTCTCGATCAGGGCAAGAAAGTGCCCGATATACCTCTCGACGAACTCTGTCCCAAGTGCGGGCGCAATATGATGATCCGCCATGGACGCTACGGCGAGTTCACTGCGTGCAGCGGATATCCCGATTGCAAATACGTCAAGCAGAACTTCATTGGCGTGAAGTGCCCCGACTGCAAAGACGGCGACCTGGTCGAGAAGCGCGCCCGCAAAGGCAACACCTTCTACGGTTGCAGCAATTACCCGAAGTGCAAGTTCACGTCGGCGAATAAACCGATCGCCGAGAAATGCCCAAGCTGTGGCAGCGAGTATCTGGTCGAGAAAAATCTGAAAGCCGGGCCGGTCATCGCGTGTCCGAACAAGGAATGCGATTACGAGCGGCCGGCGCCGCCTCCACCGCCCAATCCTGAAGCTGCGGCAGGAACCAGTGCGTAAGAGTCACAAGCCGCAAGCAAACTTTACTTCCTCTGCGTTCTTGGCGACTTTCTTTGCGGGCTCTGCGGTTAACGCTTTTTGACGGAAGGACTCCAAACAGTTTCACATTCGCAGGCACCGGTTCCAGCCTCGCAGCTCACCGCTCAGCGCTAATTTTCTTATTCTCCTCAACGTCTTCCACGTCTAAACTTGCCGTCACATCCAATTCACGGAGGAATGCATGTCCAAGAAGGCAACCGTAGCGGACGCTCAACTGATTGCTCAGCTCTATGACCTTCGGCGTGACGCCGAGATGCGTAAGGCCCGTAACTGGTGGGCTCAATTCGATCCGCAGAACGCAGACGACTTTCTCAAGGTTGCGTGGGCTCTGGGCACGCAAGAAAACGCATGGCTGCGCCAGGTCGGCGGCTATTGGGGAATGGTCGCATCGTTTGTGAACCACGGGGCCTTGAACGAACAGCTGTTTTTTGCTCCGGGCTTCAGCGGCGAGTTGTTCCTCATCTATTCCAAAATTCATCCCTTCATTAAAGACCTGCGCCAGAAACTCAACGACCCCTATGCCTTCAAAGAGGTCGAGACTGCCGTTACCCGCACCAAGTGGGGCCGCGATCGCCTTCAGTTCATGATGAAGCGCGTCGCAAGGATGCGCGAGCGGTTCGCAGAGCCGAAGAAAAGCTAGGGAACTGAAGCTGGAAGCTCTTCTTCTGTTATCCTACTCGGCTGTGCGGATGATCTGGTGGTTTCTGATCCTGGGCGTCAGTACGCTGGTCGTAGTGTGTGTGGTGATCGCCCTGTACCTCCGTTTGCGGAAACACCTCCAGAAAACCCACACGTCGCAGGATGGAACGCTGCACGATGCCGACGGCCATCGCGGACGAATTGAGTGAAAAGCCCGGAGAATTTATGGAAGTTCAAATCTTTGACACACCACAAGAACGGCTGATCGAGACGTCGAAGCAAGTCGCACTGATCGTAGGCGGAAGCTTGTTTGTGGCCTTGTGCGCGCGCATCACGATTCCGCTGATGCCGCTCACTCCGGTTCCGCTGACCGTGCAGAATTTTGGCGTGCTGCTGGTTGGATTGCTTCTCGGCAGCCGGCGCGGATTCACCGCGCTGGCTTTGTATCTCGCAGAAGGAGCGGTGGGACTACCCGTGTTCAGTCCAACCGGAGTCGGTGGCGTTGCGCAACTCTTCGGCATCACCGGCGGATTCTTACTCGCATATCCCTTGGTTGCGTTTCTTGCCGGGTATGTTTTTGAACGCGGCGCGAAGACGGTCTTGCGGGCAACGATTGCGGGCATACTCGCCGAGGTTCTTTTGTTCGCAAGCGGATTGAGCTGGCTCTACATCTTCACGCATTCTTTGGAGAAGGCCGCCTATCTTGGGCTGTACTGGTTCGTGGCAGCCGAAGTCATGAAGGTCATGTTCGCGGCCGCAATTGCAACTCGCTGGCGCCGCACGAACTAATTCTCTGGAGTCTTTCGAATGACCGTTGTATCTGCAACCGATCGGCATCAATCCGGCATCCCGTCCGACATCCGCGAAATCACAGTCGCGCACAGTCCCGACTCCGATGATGCTTTCATGTTTTACGGACTGGCTACGAACAAGATCCGTACGCCCGGACTGCGCTTCACGCATACCCTTTGCGATATCCAGACACTGAATGAAAAAGCGCGCGAAGGCGTGTACGACGTGACCGCGATTTCATTTCACGCTTATCCGTACGTACAGGATAAATATGCGCTGATGGCCTGCGGCGGAAGCGTGGGGGAAGGCTACGGTCCGATGATCGTTTCGCCCCGCCCGTTCACGGCGAGCGAGGTGAAATCGAAGCGCATCGCCGTACCCGGAACGCTAACCACGGCGTTTCTAGCTTTGCAGCTTTTTGCGCCCGGAGTTGAAACCGAGGTCGTTCCATTCGATCAGATCATTCCGCAGGTGTTGGAAGGAAAGTACGAAGCCGGCCTCATCATTCACGAAGGCCAGTTGACCTACGACAAGGCCGGACTGCACCGCATCGTCGACCTCGGCCGCTGGTGGCAAAAAGTTACGGGACTTCCGCTCCCGCTCGGAGGTAACGCGATCCGTCGGGCGCTGGGCCCGCAACTGATGCCTGCAGTTACGGCAGCGCTGCGCGAGAGCATTCAATACGCGCTCGATCATCGCGAAGAAGCGCTCGCCTACGCCATGCAGTTTGCCCGCGATCTCGACTCGCCGACGGCCGACAAATTCGTTGGCATGTACGTCAACGAGCGCACACTCGATTACGGACCCGACGGGCGCGAAGCTGTACGCCGCCTGCTCGACATGGGCCACAAGGCCGGCATCATAGGGCCGGAAGCAAGGGTGGAGTGGGTGTGATGAAATCAGAATGCAGAATTCAGAATGCAGAAGTAAAAGCGGAAGAAATCTAATGCTTGTGAATTCTGCATTCTGACTTCTAACTTCCGCACTCGCTTCCACAACATTCCGGAGCCTAGAGCATTGCCGCCCCAAACCCTTCTCATCGACGCTGACGACACGCTCTGGGAGAACAACGTCTATTTCGAGCGTGCCATCGCGCGCTTCATTCCTTTCCTGAATCATCACGAGTTCACGCCGGAGCAGGTTCGCGAAGTCTTGAATGATGTCGAACGCGAATGCATCGTCAAGCACGGATACGGGCTGCACAGCTTCTCGCACGCATTGGTGGACACATTCGAGCGCCTGAGCCCGCGCCCGGTCACTCCTGAAGTTCACAAACAAGTCCTCAGCTTCACGCACCAGATCGAAAATCACGAAATTGAATTTCTGCCTCAGGTTCCTGAGACGCTCGAATATCTGAAGAAGAAGCACCGCCTCATTCTCGTGACCAAGGGAGCGGCGGCTGAGCAATCCGGAAAAGTTGAGCGCTCGGGAATAGAAAAGCATTTTGCTGCCGTCGAAATAGTACCCGAGAAGAACGCGGCGACGTATTCGCAACTCGCGGATAAATACGAATGCGACCACGCCTGCACTTGGATGGTCGGAAACAGCCCAAAATCCGACATCAACCCGGCGCTTGCCGCAGGGATGAATGCCGTTTTCGTTCCGCACGGCGACACCTGGATTCTCGAGCATGAGGAACTGAATCCCGCTCCTCCGTCGCAGACGCTTCTCATCGTCGGTGGCTTCGCCGAATTACGCGAACATTTCTAGAGGCTGGCGCCCGCTGTCTTGCGCAACTGTTCGAATATCGGTTCGACGCGAAATCCGAATTCTTTTTGAAAGCGGCTGAAATCCAGCAATCGCGGATTCCCGACCAAGGCCGCGACGCCCAGGTCCACTGTGATATTCGCGTTCAACGCCTCTAGTTCCCGTCTTAACTCCTGTACCACGATCGACTCACAGGGTGCGTTATAGACGGGATGTTCACACTTGGCGGTCTGCAGCAGTTTTACGAGCACCTTTGCGACGTCCGCCACGTTCACCAGCAAGACGCGCTCCGACGCGACATACGGAATCTGAATTTCGACCTGGTGATCTGCGTCGAGATATTCGAAGATCTGACTTCTCCATGCCGAACTCGTCGAGTTTGCTCCAGGGCCCACCACTCGACCGATCCGCAGGCTGACGAAATCCAAACCATGCTGCTCTCGATGGGCCGCTCCCAGTTGCTCGACGTACAGCTTGGCAGCTCCGTAGAGATCTTCCGGCGCAGCGCGGTCAGTTTCAGAAACTACATGCTTTTCATCCCACGTGCCGTAGATGCTTAGCGAACTGGCAAATACAAATCGCTTCACTCCGAATTGCCGGGCGAGTTCCAGAAGATTGAGGCTACCGACGACATTGACCCGTGTCGCAAGCCCGGGATCCCGCTGGGCCGCAGTGGGCAAGACGGCCGCCAGATGAATGACACTGTCGAAGCGTTCCTCTTCGAAGACTCGCTGCAACTGCTCGCGATCGCCGATATCGCACACGACTTCGCGTGCCCGCTCGTCGGAACCGGCGACCGGCGCCTGATCCAGTGGAACTACTGTGAAGCCGGATTGCAGCAAGACCTTGACGAGGGCTCGCCCAACAAATCCGCGGGCGCCCGTGACCAGCACCGAATTTTCCTTTTCAACGTTCATCAACTCATTCCCCACTCAATTTAAAAACGCGATTGAGTGGGCCACTGCTTCATCTCACGCTCATGCTTCTGAAAGCGCCGCATCAAACTAACCAACACGCGCCTATCGCAGGGACTAATACCTGCATGTTACGCTCAAGTTGCTCTGCGATCTGGCTCCCCACTTCGTCTGTGGCGATTCAGACCAACAATTTACGGCGGCTGTTGCAGACAGTCGAGGCGCTCTCCGAACTCGGCCCGGCGCTGACGGCTGAGCGCGAGTTCACGGAAACTTCACGCCTGATGCTGTCTGCCGTGATGGAAGCGGCTGGCGCGCGTGAAGGCGTCCTGTTTCTGTTCAACGACAAGCCCGCCATGCTAAGCTCCGCGGCCTCCCTGGGCTTCGCGCTGATGCCGGATCCCGCCTTCATTCCTCTCCTTCCCAAGCATGTGCACGCACTCACGGCAGCGCGTGCGCCGGTCGTTCTCAACTCATCGACCTACTCGGTTTTCCTGAGTTCCAACGGCAACGTCGCACCCGAACTTTTCAAGTGCCTCGCGCCGCTCAAGGCCGGCGGGCGTCTGGCCGGCGTGATTGCGCTCGGGCGCCGTCCGGGCGAAGCGTTGTATCAGGATAGCGAGCTCGACGCCCTCGAATTGTTGTGCAGCTACGTTGCTCTCGCGGTGCAGAATCACGCCTTGACGCAGACCATCGCGCAGCGCGTCTCAGAAAATTTGAAGCTGATGGCTTCGCTGCATGGCTTCTACGATAACGCGCTCGAGGCCTTCGCCACGGCCATCGACGTAAAGCACGTTAACATTCACGGACATTCATTGCGTGTAGGACGTTACGCCGCCGCGATCGGCGAAGCGTTAGGCATGGAGGCCAATGACGTTGGGGCGCTGCGCAGCGCGGGATATCTGCACGACATCGGAAAAGTTGCCGTGGACCGGCGACTGTTCGGCAAGCCGGGTGCACTCGATCCTGAAGAATTCCGCGAGATGGCAGACCACACAACGGTCGGCCACCAGATCGTCAGCACGGTGCAGTTTCCTTGGCCCAAGATTCCCGAGACTGTCCGCTGGCATCACGAGCGCAGCGATGGCTCCGGATATCCCGACAAGCTCACGCAAAATGAGTTGCCCATGGCGGTGCGGATCGTCGGCGTTGCCGATTCGTTCGATGCCATGACCAGCGCGCGCCCGTATCGTGCGCCGATGTCGGTCGGCGGAGCGCTCAGCGATCTGGTGCGCATGGCTCCGGATAAATTCGATCCCGAAGTTGTGCAGGCGCTCCTGATCCAGGTGCGACGTGAGGCGGTCGGCAGCAGCCGGACTCATCTGATCGATACCTCCGTGAACATTGCGGCAGCCGATGTCGATCACCTCGCCGCGACGCTGCAGTACAAAGTGGGTCGCGGCAAGGTCTACCTCACATAAGCATAGCTGCTAACGACGTATAATCGGGACCCCATGCCGATCACGGTCGCTCTCCAGAACATCTACAACCAAAAAAAGGAGCAAATCGTTCCAGACGCCCGGGAGGTCGTGATTAACGACTTCATACCGTTTGAAGACCCAGCGTATCCGATGTTGCAGTACATCGATGAGTACAGCGACACGATCTTCAACGTATCGCAAATGCGAGGGTTCCTGCTGGAGTGGGACCGTCTAATTCAGACCTTGAGCGACCCAAAGCAACGCGAGGTCGCCCTCGAAATCCGGCGATTGGCCGAGGAATGCCAGAAGAGCCCACAGACCTATTTGCGCTTCATTGGAGACTGAAATCGGCGGCTCGCACGCCCTCAACCGCTTCTACTGCAAGCACTTCTGTACACCTGTACACCGAACCTACTCCGCCAGCAACTTTTTCTTGCCTCCGGGTTCATAATCAGGAGATCTCGCGACCCCGGAGTCTGCATGAAATCTACAGTCGAGAAGCTGTCGGCTTCCCTGCTCTGTCTGAGCCTCGCCTGCGCTGTCCCGCAATTACTCGCAAAGAAAAAAGATCAAACGGCACTCGCCAGCGCGAATGAACAGAAGCGCGCCGTGCATGCGCTCAATCGACTGACCTTCGGTCCGCGGCCGGGCGACGTGCGGCAGGTGATGGCGGTCGGCGTCGATCGCTGGATCGATGAGCAACTGCATCCGGAAAAAATCTCCGACGGCGCCATGGACGCGCGACTGTCGCCGCTTCGCACGCTGCACATGAGTTCGAAGGAAATCATGGAAGACTTCCCCGACGGCGCCATGATCAAGCAGGTGATGGATGGAAAGCGGCGAATGCCGTCGGATGCTGAGCGGCGTGCAATTTATCAAGTACAGATTGCGCGAAGGGAAGAAAAACGCGAGCGGAAGAACGAAAAGGCTGCCGTAGTGGCCCAACCTCCTGCGGCCACGGAAACTCCCGCGCCGGCGGAAGCTTCCGCGCCTGCCATGAGCCAGGCCGTCGCGCCTGAGCCACCCAGTGCCGCCGAGGGTGCGAAGACAGCCGAAGAACTCGCGGCCGCGGCTGCCGCCAGCCCGGATGCCCAGCCCGCCGCTCCTGCTGACGGCGCGATGAACATGGCGAGCGCGCCGGCAAGTGACACGCCGCCAGCCAATACTTCGGCGAGCGCGACAGCCGAACCTCCCGCGCCAGCCAGGCTGTCTCCTGCGGAGGAAGCCGAGGCGCGGCGTCGCGAAGATCGTCTCTACACTGATCTGAAAATTCAATCAATGATCGATCTGCCTGCTGATGAGCGCTACAAAAAAGTTCTGGCCATGTCAGCCGACGATCAACTCGCATTCGCCGACTCCATGCGAGGAGGCAAAGGCCAGGACTTCCTGGCGGGAATGAATCCGCGGCAGCGCGAAGTTCTGCAAGCGATGAATAATCCGCAAGGAGTGGTCGTCGAGGAATTAGCGCAGGCCAAACTTCTGCGCGCCATCTACAGCGAGCGCCAGCTCGAAGAAGTGATGACCGACTTCTGGTTCAATCACTTTAACGTCTTCGTTGGAAAAGGCCCGGAGCGCCTGTTGCTGACCAACTACGAGCAGCAAGTCATCCGGCCGCATGCGCTGGGGAAATTCGAAGATCTGCTGGTCGCGACGGCGAAGAGTCCGGCCATGCTGTTTTATCTGGATAACTGGCTGAGCGTCGGGCCGAATTCGATGCAGGCGTTGGGCATTCCCGCGCGGCCGGGCCGGGGCGGTCCGTACCGCTTCCCACGCGTGGACCGGCCTAATGCGAAGCGCAAGCAGAACAGCGGATTGAATGAGAACTACGGCCGCGAACTCCTCGAACTCCATACGCTCAGCGTCAATGGCGGATACTCGCAGCGCGACGTCACCGAGGTGGCCAAAGTCTTTACCGGCTGGACGATCGATAAGCCGAACGATGGCGGCGGATTCGAGTTCGATGCGCGCAAGCATGAACCGGGGCCGAAGTTTGTGCTTGGACATCGCATCAAGCCCAAGGGCGAAGACGAGGGCCGCGAAGTGCTGCATATGCTGGCAACGAGTCCACAGACGGCGCATTTTATCTCTTTGAAACTGGCACAGCGCTTCGTCGCGGATGATCCTCCGCCGGCGTTGGTCGATCGCATGGCAAAGACGTTCGAGAAGAAAAAAGGCGACATCCGCGAAGTGCTCAACACGCTGTTTCACTCGCCGGAATTTTGGGCCGACAATACGTATCGCGCGAAAGTGAAGACGCCGCTCGAATTTGTAGCCTCGGCAGTTCGCGCCACTGGCGCCGATGTTCAGGATGCTGTGCCGCTCGCCCGCCAGTTGAACAACATGGGAATGCAGCTCTATGGCGCTCAACCTCCGACCGGCTATTCGATGAAGGCCGAAACCTGGGTCAGCTCGGCCGCCCTGCTCAATCGCATGAACTTCGCGCTGTCGCTGACATCAGGCAAAGTGCGCGGCGTGAAGGTTGACACTGCGCAATTGGCCGGAGACTCGCCGGCAGCAGACCCGGGAGTTGAGCTTTCGGCGATGGAGGCAAAGCTGCTCGCGGCAGATGTCTCCAAGCAGACGCACGACTCCATCGTGGCTCAGTTGCAGACGCCGTCGAAAAACGCCAAGCCGCCGGACCTGAACACGATCGCGGGATTGCTGATTGGGTCGCCGGAGTTTCAGAGGAGATAGCTGTCAGCTTTCAGCCGTCAGCTATTAGCTGTTTCGAAATTGTTGAGAGCTGAAAGCCGAGAGCTGACAGCTGAAGTGGGGGTCATTATGTCCATCACTCGTCGCATCTTTCTTCGCAATACCGCGCTCGCCGTCGTGGGTACGGCGGCGGTTCCGAGCTTTCTGACTCGCGCCGCACTTGGCGCGGTCGAGAGCGCATCCAATAAGCGGCTCGTAGTCATTTTTCAGCGGGGCGCGGCCGACGGGCTCAACATCGTCGTTCCGCAGGGCGAACCGCAGTATTACGCGATGCGGCCGAACATCAACATTCCGCGCCAGTCGGTGCTCGATCTGGATGGATTTTTCGGACTACACCCGTCGCTGGCGGCTTTTCAAGCGTTGTGGCAGGAGAAACATCTCGCGATCGTGCACGCCGCCGGTTCTCCCGATTCTACCCGCTCGCACTTCGATGCGCAGGATTTCATGGAAACGGGCACGCCCGGACTCAAAGCTACAGAGGATGGCTGGCTGAACCGGGCTTTGCTCAATTTGCCCCAGCACAACCTACCCGAGCAACATCAGCCGCAGCCGAATTCTCCCTTTCGTGCAATCGGGCTTGGCCCTTCCCTTCCTCGCATTCTGAGCGGACGCGAGCCTGCCGTTGCGATGAACAACATCAACGATTTTTCGGTGGGTGGAAGAAATCCCAAGGGATCAGCGGTCGCGAATGCGTTTGAAGCAATGTACGACCAATCGTCAGATTCTGTGCTGCACGGCACGGGCGCCGAGACGTTTGACGCCGTGAAGATGCTGCGCGCTGCCGATCCCGGAAAGTACACGCCCGCCGCTCGCGCGAACTATCCCAAAGGACGCTTCGGCGACAGCCTGCGCCAGCTCGCGCAGTTGATTAAGGCGAATCTAGGCGTGCAGGTCGCGTTTGCCGACATCGGCGGATGGGACCACCACGTCAACGAAGGCGCGGTCGAAGGTCAGCTTGCCAACGTGCTCGGCGATTTCTCGCAATCACTCGCGGCCTTCTGGATCGACCTCGGCGATCTGGCTGAAGATACGGTGATCGTGACGATGTCGGAGTTCGGCCGCACGGCGCGCGAAAACGGCAACCGCGGCACCGACCATGGCCACGCGAATGTCATGTTCGTCTTAGGCGGGCCGGTTCGCGGCGGACGAGTTTACGGCCGCTGGCCGGGACTGGATCAGTCTCAACTCTACGAAGGACGCGATCTGGTGCTCACAACCGACTTCCGGCAAGTGATCGGTGAGGCTGTCGCTCGCCACATGGGCAACAGCAATCTGGCGAATGTTTTTCCGGGATTCGACAATCGTGCGGGAAAATTCTTGCGGTACTTGGGCTAATAAGAGCTTTCGGCGTCATCCCGAGCGGAGCCGATTTCTCCAGGCGGAGCGAGGGATCCCGCGCGCATCGGCTCCGGCTGCAATTTACCGCGAGATCCCTCGGCCCGCTGGTGGAAGCGCGGGCCTTCGGGATGACGCCGAGTACGTTACTGCCTGATTCTCGGATTTGCGACCGAGTACAGAACGTCCGTCAGAAAGTTGACGGCCACATACGTCAATCCGATCGCGAGAATGCATCCCTGCACCACGAAGTAATCCCTGTTCGAAATGGCGTCGATGGTGAGACGTCCGATGCCGGGCCAGGAAAAGATTTTCTCCGTCACGATGGCCCCGGCCAGCAGCGCGCCGAACTGCAGGCCCAGCACAGTCAAGATCGGAATCATCGCGTTGCGCAGCGCGTGACGGTAAACGACCGTGCGCTCGGGCAGACCTTTCGCGCGGGCGGTGCGAATGTAATCCTGGCTGAGTTCTTCCAGCATCGAAGTGCGCACCATGCGCGTGAGAATTGCGGCCAGAGCGCTGCCCATCGTGATCGCGGGCAAAACGACGTTCGCCAATGATCCAGCGCCAGAGACGGGCAGCCATCCAAGCTTGATCGCAAACAGCAGAATCAGAATCGGGCCGAGCGCGAAATTGGGGAATGACAGTCCGAAGAGGCTCACAACCGAGATCGCGCGATCGTCCCAGCGATTGCGTCGGCGTGCGGAGCGGACTCCGGCAGGAATCGAAAGTACGATGGCGACAAAAAGAGACGCTAGCGTGAGCCGCAGCGTGTGGGGATAACGCTGCAGCAGAAGTTTGGTGACGGTCTGGTTGTAGCGGATGGAACGTCCAAGATCGCCGTGCAGCACGCCTTTCCAATAATCCCAATATTGTTCGCTCAGCGGCAGATCGAGCTTATAGAGATGACGTGTTGCGGCGATGTCGGCAGGGGGCGCACCCTCGCCGAGCATTTGCGCGATGGGATCTCCGGGGACGAGATGGATCATTAGGAAGACGATGCTGACCACCAGCCAGATGACTGGGAGCGTGTAAGCGACGCGTTGGAGGAGGGGTTTCAGGGGTCGGCCCTTAATTGGCCCGTTCTAGAATCCATTGATCATCTTCATCTTCGAAGTATGCCAGCCTTCCCGGGATGCAAGAAAGAAACGCACCGATACCGCAGCCCCATACCTCTTTTAGGGCATCGAGGAGGGGCATCTCTCTGCCGTCAAGAGCACGATCTACAGAAGTGACCCAGCATGTCTGTGGCGCGCCCTTCTGTCCCAGGAATGCAGCGATCTGTTCAGGAGTGTGCACTCCCTTAGGCAGAGTAAAGCAGCGACGGGGATCCAAACTTTTGAAATGGTACAGCTCTTGTAGGAACCTTGCGCGCTTCTTTGGTTTCGCGATCATTTCAAGATAACGTTCGCGTTTGGTTGGCTGGAAGAACGCTTTTATCAATTCTTCTTCGTGATTCACTCTTGCACTCGTTCCCTCAGCGGCTAAAGCCGGTCCTCAGACAAGCCGGATATCGGCACGACTGAAGTCGTGCCCTTCCCGGTCGTTTGCCGCATTTAGCGCAGTACTGGATGTAGGATCCTTCGACTTCGCACGACCGCTCAGGATGACAAAACTTAGAAGATTTACTGGCGCGGCCTAAAGCCGCGCCCTTTCAAACCCACTCCGCGAGGGCTGCCCCACCCTACGCGGTTTTCGTAGGGTGGGAAAATCTAATCTCCGTGCCTCGCCGGTTCCGGCTCCTCTACTTTCGCCGTTTTCTCGATGCGCACGCGCGCGATACGATGTCCATCGATCTCTTCGACGGTATACCGGCGGCCCTCGTATTCGAAAGTGTCGCGCAGACTGGGAATGCGCTGCAGGCGCGCCAGAATAAATCCGGCCAGCGTCTCGAACCCGGCATCGCGCGGCAACATGATCCCATATTCCGCTTCCAGATCGCGGATATTCACCGACCCTTCGAGCACCAGCACCGATTCATCTTCGAGCGCCGGTTCACTTGGCGAGACGTCGAATTCATCTTCAATGTTGCCCACCAACTGCTCGAGAATATCCTCGACCGTAATCACACCCGCCGTCGATCCAAATTCATCCACCACCACCGCCAGATGCCGCCGCCGCTCTTTGAATTCGGCCAGCAACTCGGCGAGTACCTTGGTCTCCGGAACCACCACCACATCATGCATGATCTGCGCAATCTGCATACGGGCGATGCGCGTTGCGGTGGACTGACCCAGATTGCTGAGCCGCAGCCGCATCCAGCGCATCAGGTCCTTGTAATAAAGGACGCCCACAATGTGCTCGGGGCCGCGCAGCGGATCGTAGACGGGAATGCGGGAGTGCTGGCCTTCCACGACGCGTGCCAGAGCCTCGTCGAGCACCAGGTCGGAAGGAAGAGAAAAGATGTCGGGACGCGCCACCATGACCTCGCGAACCGTGATGCTGTCCAGTTCGATGGCGCTGTGAATCATTTCTTCCTGGAACTCGGGAATCTGGCCGAACTGGCGGCTGGCCGTGACAATCAATTTGAGTTCGTCGGGAGAGTGAACCGCGCCGCCGCGGCGGGTCGGCTGCGCACCGAACGCCCGCAGAGCCAGGCCTCCAGAACGCCGCATGAAGAAGAGGACGGGCCGCGTGAGGGTGAGAAACGCTTCCATGGGTGCGGCGACCGCAAGGGCGATCTGTTCGGCGCGCTGCAGCGCCAGTGTCTTGGGCACGAGCTCGCCCAAAATCACGTGCATGTAGGTGATCAGGGTAAATGCAATCGCGATTGCGATACCGTGGGCGTAGATCTCCAGATGAGGAAGCCGCTGCAGGAAACGGAGATTCCCCACCAGGCTGGCCACCATAGGTTCGCCAATCCAGCCCAGAGTAAGGCTGACCATGGTGATGCCAAGCTGGACGCCATTTACGACTTCATCCAGATGCTGGTGAAGGCGCTGGACGATGCGAGCGCCGATACGTCCCGACTCGATGAGTTGCTGAATGCGGGTATCGCGGACGCTGACCAGCGCGAATTCGGCGGCCGCAAAGAACGCGTTGGCCGCCACCAGGAGCAGGATCAGAAACACCCGGAGCAGCACAAAGGCGATCATGGAAGGGTAATTCTAGCATTTCAAAGCAGTTGAGCGTGGCCGGAGGTTTGCAGCCGCCGAAGCAGAAGGAGTATCCGGAATCACAAAATTCGCCGTCAAAAACAGCTATCCTTTTCCTTAGGACGCGTCTAACGGTAGTAGCAGAAAATCCACCAGTTTGGTCGATGTCTTCGAAGTTCGGTTCGAAATCAAATCTCAGGAAAGTTGGAACTAACGCAACTCGGCCCACGTACATACGAGTGAGGGTGCTATGGCTCCCAATCTCCAGTTGGCGATACATCGAGGAGGAGTCGTGAACGGAAACGGCAATAATGGCAAAAAGAAGCGTCGCAGACTGATCATCTGGGGCAGCGTGGTGGCAGTCATCGTGCTGCTGATTGCGGTCGGGGTGATCGTTGCCAAAAGCGGCGGCACCAAAATCGATCCCTCGAAGCTCGCCAAGGTAGAAAAAGGCGACCTGGCCAAGAGCGTGGTGGCGACCGGAAAGGTCACCCCGATCATCAAGGTCGAAGTGAAGTCCAAAGCCAGCGGCATTGTGAAAAACCTGCTGGTCGACTACGGCGACCGGGTGAAAAAAGGTCAGCTCCTGTGCCAACTCGACAAGATCGAGATCGAGGCGCAGGTGGCGCAGTCGAAGGCCGCTCTCGAGGCGGCGCAGGCCAATCTCAGCAGCTCTCAGGCAGATTACGAGCGCGCTAAGGTCGATGCCGAGGGCCCGGACGTTCCGCCCCTGAAGCGGGCATACGACCGAGCCGTGGGGATGGCCAAAGATGGAGTTGTGTCCGCTTCTGCGCTGGACGATGCCGAAAAGAATTACGAAATGGCGGTGAACAAGCAGAACGTCGCCAAGGCGCAGGTCACCGTGTTGAAGGCGAAGATTGCGCAATCGCAGGCTCAGGTCGCGCAGGATCAGGCGAACCTGAAGCAGTTGGAAGAACAGCTCAGCTATACCGATATCGTCTCGCCGATCGACGGCATCGTGCTTTCGCGTGATGTTCAGTTAGGCGACGCAGTCAGCTCGATTCTGGTCCTGGGTTCGACAGCGACTCTGGTCATGACGCTGGGCGACACCAGCGAAGTCTACGTCAAGGGCAAGGTCGACGAGAGCGATATCGGCAAGGTCTATCTCGGACAGCGTGCCCGCATCAAAGTCGAGTCTTTCAAGGACAAGACCTTCGACGGGAAGGTGACGAAGATTTCTCCGATGGGCGTGGAGAAAGATAACGTCACGACCTTCGAAGTGCGCGTTTCGATCCAGAATCCCGGAGGCGAACTGAAGGCGGAAATGACCGCCAACGCCGAGATCATCCTGGAAGAGCACAAGAACGTGCTGCAGATCCCCGAAGGCGCGATTATCTACGACAAGGACAAGAAAGCCTCGGTCGAGGTCCCCGATCCGAAGGGTAAAGACGGCAAGGACAAAGTGGCCGTCAATATCGGCATCTCGAACGGCGCGAAGACGGAAGTGCTCAGCGGATTGAAGGAAGGACAGGAAGTCGTTCTGCAATAGCTGAGGAATGGATTTGGGGTCTTGGGTCTTAGGTGTTAGGCAGGAAGCCTAAGACCTCACACCTGAGACCCAAATTTTTTTGGGCGGATGCAGCAGGCGCAAACCTGGACTCGCGACTCACGACTCTGGACTCAGGACTCGCATGACTCTCTCCGAAATTCTTCGGCAAGCGGTCGCCACCTTCCGGGCGCACAAGATGCGGACCTTCCTCACCATGTTCGGGCTGGTGTGGGGAATCGCCTCGGTGATCATCCTGGTGGGGCTGGGACGAGGCTTCGTCGTCGATCAGAAGAAGCACATGGAGACGCTCGGCAAGGATCTCGTGATCGTCTGGGGCGGACGCACCAGCAGCCAGGTGGGCGGACGCGCCGCCGGCCGGGAGATTCATCTGAACGTGGACGACGCAAGGCTGATCCGGGACGAGTGCTACATGGTGAAAAACGTCAGCCCGGAGTTGCGGAGAACCATTCCCGAGGTGAGCCAGTTCAATCTTGCCAACCGCGGCGTGGTTGGGATGTGGCCGGCATACCAGGAGTTCCGCTCGCTGAAACTCGCCGAAGGACGCCTGATCACTGACGAAGACGAGCAGGAAGGACGGCGCGTGCTGGTATTGGGCTCAAAGGCTTATCGCCAGCTTTTTCCCGGTCAGCCCGCGATTGGCGCGACGGTGCTGGTCAAGAGCGTGCCCTATTCGGTGGTCGGGATTCTGCTGGAGAAGAAGCAGAACTCGAACTACAGCGGCCCTGATAACGATTACCTGTTCGCTCCCTATTCCGCCGTTTCGCGCGACTTCCCTCCTCCGGAGAAGCCGGGCGCCGGGATCGAGCGCGGCTATCTTGACGACATCGTTTTCGAAGTCGCGAACCCTGAAGAGCACGAAGCGGCGGTCTTGCAGGTGCGGCGAACCGTGGCGCGCGTGCGCCATTTTGACGCGCTCGACAAAGACGCTCTCTTTATCTGGGACACGATGGATGGCGCCAAGCAACTGGCAAAAATATTCGGAGTCGTCACGCTGTTCTTCGGTTGTGTGGCCATCGTAACGCTCTGCCTGGGCGGCATCGGCGTGATGAATATCATGCTGGTGTCGGTCAGCGAGCGCACACGCGAAATTGGAACGCGTAAGGCGATGGGCGCCACCAAGCGCGACATTCTCCGTCAATTCTTTGCTGAATCCGCTATGCTCACGCTGGTAAGCGGAGCTTTGGGCTTCACCTTCGGCGTGGGCTTGTGCGTGGCGATGGAGGCTCTGCCGCTCCCCGATTTTGTTCCGCATCCGATCGTTTCTCCGATTTCCATTGTTGTTTCAATTCTCACGCTTTCGGTGATCACCGTGACCGCGGGCATGTATCCGGCCCAGCGCGCCGCGGATATGACACCTGTGGAGTCATTGCGCTATGAATAGAAATCATCGTTTTTCGCTCAAAATGGCCGGCGTCATCGCCACGATGATGGCCTTGATGCTTGCTTCCACTGCCCTGTTCGCGTCAACGCCGCAGGGCACGTTCGAAAAGACGTTCACCGTCAGCGGGCCGGTCGACCTGGAAGTGCTCACCCGCTCCGGCGACGTTACCGTGCGCGCCGGTTCGTCGGGATCGGTGGTGATTCGCGGCAAGATTTATGTCGGCGATCACTGGCTGGGGGGACGCCGCGACAGCGACGTCCACGACATCGAGCAGAATCCTCCCATCCGGCAGAGCGGCAACAGCATTCACATCGATTATGTGAATGTCCGCAACATCTCGGTTGACTACGACATTACTGTGCCGGTCGAAACAGCGGTTCGCACCCACAGCGGCTCCGGCGATCAGACCATTGAAGGCACCAAGGGCAACGCTGACGTGCAGACCGGTTCGGGCGACGTAAAGCTGCGAAACATTACCGGCGAGCTCCACTTGCAAACCGGCTCCGGTGACGTACGGGCACATGAAATTGCCGGACCGGTAAGAGGCGGCACTGGCAGCGGCAACATCGAAGTTGAGGAAAAGGCCGCAGGCGACATCGACCTTCACACCGGCTCTGGAAATCTGACCGCACGCGGCGTGCAGGGCTCTTTCCACGGCGAGACCGGCAGCGGCGACATCACAGCTGAAGGCGCGCAAAGCGGCTCGTGGGAGATTCACAGCGGCTCAGGTAATGTGCGCGTGCGTTTGCCCTCGAATGCCGCGTTTGATGCCGACATTTCGACCAGTTCCGGCAGCGTCGATGTGGGCGCGCCAGTTGAGATGACCGTGCAGGGACGAATCGGCGACACGCGCAAGTCGATTCGCGGCAAAGTCCGCGGCGGCGGCCCGCTGCTGCGGGTACGTACGGGATCCGGAGATATCCACGTCGAGTAACTTCTTTGGCCACGGATGAACGCGGATGAACCAAATTCGAGGTTCCCAGATTTGATCCGCGACAATCCGTGTAAATCCGTGGCGAGGAACTTTTAGGTATTCAACAGGCCATGTTTATCAAAGAGCTCATCTCGCAAGGCTGGCAGGCGCTGATGCGCGATCGCACGCGTTCGGCGCTGACCATGCTGGGCATCGGCTGGGGCCTGGTTTCAGTGGTGCTCCTGCTGGCCTACGGGCAGAGCCTGGGCGGATGCGTTCTGCACGCCTTCCTGAACATGGGCAACGATGTCATCGTCCTGTGGCCCGGGCAGACCAGCATGCAGGCCGGCGGCCAGAGGGCGGGCAAGAAGGTCAATTACGAACTCGAAGACGTGGAGGCCATCCGCGACGAAGTTCCCATTGTGCGCGCGGTGAGCGGCGAAATCGACCGCGACTTCGGATTCAAGATCGGCACTCGCGTGGTCTCGATCATGATTCGGGGAGTGGATTTTCCCTATGGCCAAATGCGCAAGCTTGATCTGGCGGATGGCCGTTATTTCAGCGAAACCGACTTCTCCGATCATCGCCGAGTCGTGATTCTGGGCTACGAGGCGGCGAAGAAAGTTTTTCAGGGCGCTCCCGGGGTCGGCCAGCATGTGGAAATCGGCGGTCTGGATTTTGAAGTCATCGGCACCATGAAGAACAAAATCCAGGACTCGATGTATCAAGGTCCGGACAACGAGAACGCGTTCATTCCATACGCTCTGATGCGAGATCTGAAAAATATTCGCGATCCCGACGAGATCATCATTGAGCCGACCGCGCCGGAACTGAACAAGAAAGCGCTGATGGCTGTCCGCGAAGTGATCGGACGCCGCCATCACTTTGATCCTAAAGACGACAAGGCGACTCCCGAGTGGGACACGATCGAGGACCGCGGCATGATCAACGCGTTTTCCTATGGACTTCAGGCGGTGCTCGGGCTGATCGGCGTGGTCACGCTCGCGGTCGGCGGCATCGGCGTGATGAACATCATGCTCGTGTCGGTGACCGAGCGCACGCGCGAGATCGGGCTGCGTAAGGCCATCGGTGCGCGTCCGCGGCACATCCTGGTGCAGTTCTTGCTCGAAGCGCTGGTGCTGACCTTTGTCGGCGGGATGATTGGCATGTTCTCCGCGGAGTTCCTGACATGGGTGATTCCGCCAATGCCGCTCTATGACGAGTTCTACAAAACGGCCGATCACGAAGGCGCGATTTTCCTGCACGCGTCGATGGGTGTGATGATGGTTTCGTTCACGATCCTGGCGATGATTGGAATTGTCTCCGGCTTCTTCCCTGCCCTGAAAGCCGCGCGGCTCAATCCGATTGAGGCGCTGCGGTACGAATAGGGGGTGTCGTCTCGCCAGAGTTATCCCGCCCTTGGCACCAGCCTGAATCCCTGGATCGCGATTCTCGCGCTGCGGTCGCTGCGTTCTCCTCGAAGATAGTAAGTCACAACCAACTCATCGAACCTGCTGCTGGTTGCAGGAACCGCGAACCGGAGGGTCTGCATCTTCGGATGTCCACCGCTGGGCTGCGCTACAGCTGAAACTCGCAGGAGTCCAAGAGACGGTGATCGCTTACCGGGATTCGCGCTGTCCCGAATCCGCAGTGCAATGCTCACCGTATTCGGGAAGGGATCGACATTTTCGAGCACGATTTCAATCGCGCTATAGAACCTGGGATCGACAGAAAATCCCAGGCTCTCGCGCGCTTCCATCGACATAATCTCGTGATCGGTGGAACGGAAGAATCGCGCCGACGGACTTCCGTGCATGACCACCACGTTGGGAGGCGGTCCCTCGCCCGGGCCTTTCCAGAACCGATAAACACCATCAAAGGGAATGCTGAGCGGATCAGAATGAGCGGCGCCGAAGCCAGCACTTTTCTGTGGCGGAGGAGCAACCAGCTTTGTTTGGTGCGTTATCTCAGGATAGAGTTCGACGCCGGGGAAGACCGGGCCGACCACCGGTTCGCGGTTAGGAATTCCAGTCTGATGCTGTGGGCGCGACCCAACCTCTGCTTGCGCCGTCGCCGTCTGGAACTTCGCGCCGAGGATGTGTTTTGCGGCCGCGAATGAGTCAGCGTGCAAGATCGGCTGCGGAAGCCGAAGAAGGCTTCTCAGCCAATCGAATGTGGTGGCGCGCTCCGGTCTCGCGTGGGCGCGTTTGCCTGTACCCTGAGCACCCGGCTGGCTGCCAGTCGGCAATGCACCTCCGCCGCCGGAGATTCCGGATCCGGTGCCAATCGAATTCCCGGCGAGCGATGGCAACCAGGCAAACACCGTGAGCAAGGTGACAGTTCCGAGCATTGGCGCGATCTTTTCGCGCGCTCTGACGTCTCGGGTGGGATGAGCACGAAACATTTGAAACGTGCGGTACGCCATGGCCGCCGTACCGAAGAAATAGAAAAGCGCTGCGAATGCATCATGGCCGGAGATGATCGCGAACAGGGCCGACTGCAGCAGGAGTGCTCCGAGAATACTGCTTGCATACGGGAAATCGCGCTTTAAGAGAGAAAATGCTGTCTCCTTCGTAGGGCTAACCAGCAGCAATGGCTCGCTCTCCGCCTGGCTCGTCAGAAACGCGAGAAACCGGGCCATGTGAAAAAGAAAGATCGGCCAAAGGATCAAGCCCAGCCAAGATTGCTGCGCGGTGAACATCATTAACGGTGGCAGCCACAGGATCGTCATCGCCACTTCGAACGAGATCCGCCGCACCTGTGGTGTCCGCGGCTCGCCGTAAATCAAGAATCCCGCGTAAGTTGTGATGAACGCCGTGGCGAAGACCAGCCCTACCAAAACGATGGCCCGGGCAAACAGTGCAATTGCAGTGGCCGGGAAGTGTGGCGTGGTTGTGGTAGCGATGATTGACGTGACAGCGCCGGCCGCAATCCCTAAGCCGGCGGAGACTCTGGCTAGGCGCGTCGCCATTCAGATCACCTTCAATATTTTGACACCAGAAGGCGTTCTTGGGTTTCAGGCGCGCCTGGGTGAAGCCAGTTGGGAGAGGTGAGTTGCGGTCAATTCCCGCCCAGCCGGGCCGAGGAGGAAACTCTAGGAAGGCTTGTAAAAGATAAGGCGGTCGGCAAAAACTCTGGTCAGCACCTTACGACCTCTCCTGCATTCCCAGGCGGCGTGCTCAGGGAACCGCCCTCGAACGTACTTGCATTGCTCGGCCAGTCGGCGGACGAACGGTCCGAGCAGCTAGCGCGCGGATGCTAACGCTTGGATGACACTGGGGTTGGAAGGGAAAAGCAGAAATTTGCCAACTGATGCCCGTTACCTCCGTGCCTTGACCGTCCGCTTGGCGACAAATTACCTTGCTGTACCGGGACTCTATCTTCCAGCGAGGAAAAGTTTGGCGCACCGTCCAATTGTCACACTTACCACTGATTTTGGGACCAACGATCATTTCGTCGGGGCCGTGAAGGGCGTCATTCTCGACATCGTGCCCGAGGCGGCGATCGTCGACATTACTCATGCTGTGCAGGCCTTCGACGTGCTCGACGGCGCCATCGCCATTTCGCAGGCTTATTCTTACTTTCCCACTGGAACCGTGCATATGGTCGTGGTGGACCCTGGAGTGGGCACGACGCGCCGTCCGATTCTTGCGTCGAGCGATGGCTATCATTTCGTCGCGCCCGACAATGGCGTGCTCTCCATGGTTTACGCGCGCGAGGAGCGCATGCACGTGCGCCACGTCACTTCCGAGCATTATTTCCGGCAGCCCGTGAGCAACACGTTTCATGGACGCGACATCTTCGCGCCCGTGGCCGCATACCTGGCAAAGATGGTCGACTCGCACAAGTTTGGCGACGAGATCGAGGACTATGTCCGCTTCGCCGCACCGCGGCCGAAACTCAATGGCGATAACCGCTTGCGGGCAGTCGTGCTGAAAGTCGATCGCTTCGGCAACCTCATCACCAACGTCACTCCCGAAGACGCACCGGCTCTCTTTGGAGCTTCGCCCGCCGGATTCAAGATTGTGGTGGGAAATAAGGAAATCACTGTGATCCGCACCGCTTATGCCGAAGGAGCGCCGGGAGAAGTCTTTGGCATCCTCGGCAGCATGGGATATCTCGAGATCGTAGCCAATCGTGCGGCCGCAGCCCAGCTTACCGGCGCCGGCAAAGGAAGCGAAGTCAGCATCGTGCTGGGCGGGGCGACTGCGGCAGGCAACGGCCGGTAAGCTGCATCACTTGCGGAAGAAAGCCAGCGCGCACGCCCCATCCAGCAACAACGCGAGGGAAAGTGCGATGACCATTCCGAGCGCGTAGCTTGGATAGTACTTCGGTTCTCTAATCTTCCTGAGCGGAACGATTCCCACCAAGATCAGCGCGATTGCGGTGATTAGAGGAAACACCCATCCGTGTCCCGATCTGTCTGCTGTCGAGTATCCGAAGAAGATTGCCAGGAACAGGCATCCGAGACTGGCTACGATTCCAAAGAGAAACCCCAGAAAAACTT
>Ga0335081_10000433_pt1 | contig 74391 bp, 68 predicted proteins | sample Lox_Sample_35_FD_206713 | JGI IMG/M metagenome (GOLD analysis project Ga0335081, IMG submission 206713) | Soil microbial communities from Loxahatchee National Wildlife Refuge, Florida, United States - Lox_Sample_3.5 | ecosystem: Environmental > Terrestrial > Soil > Wetlands | place: USA...
TGTTTCCAAAACCGCCTCCAAATCCGGGTTTATCTGTGAAGCCCGCACCGCTGCCAGTTCCGTTTCCTATTCCGTCGCCATTTCCGCCGCCCGATCCTCCGCCGTTTTGCGATGCGCCGCTATAACCCCTCACCGTGTCGAAGTAAATCGGATTGCGATGAATTCCCACTATGTCGTTCATGCCCGGTCCCTGCAGAGACCGTGGTACCATGGACGCTTGCGGGTCGATAGTATTTTTTGTTGACGATATGACCGGTTTGCCAAAAGCTGATCCGGCATTTGCCCTGACTGTTCCTTCCCCGCCGCCGGATCCCCGGACATCCATCCCCGAACTTTTTGTCCCGATTATCTTCAATTCAATGACTTGATAATCTGTGTTCACCGGTGGAAGGAGTTTTTCTACGTCGGGCGGTTTCGTATAGACAGGCTCGAGCAAGAAAAGGAGAAAAATCAGCATGGCATGGATCGCGAGTGCAATCGCCATACCGCTGAAGAAGTTCTTAGAATAAATCCGTTTCAGTTCATATTGACGAAAGTAATATGAACCTGCGACACTTCCACGCATCCGTGATAATACATCATGATACATGTACGAACGATTCTCATTGAACCGGTACGACCCAGACATCCGTTCCGACTTTTCTCTTCATGTCCTCTGTCGCGGCAATCGCGCGAATCTTCGTATCGTAGGAACCGACGCAGACCTTAAACCAAGTTCCTTCGTTGGGAACTTCCCCGGCAAAAACAAAAGCATCTAATCCTTGATTCTTCAATTTTGTCGCGTACTTATCGGCCAACGGTTTGGCCTTGAATGCCGACACCTGTATCGCAAATGTTCCCGGCGTAGCACTCGTCGTGGGAGCAGCAACCTCCGACGTTGAAGTCGTACTGCTGGTGCTGCTCGGTACTGTCGGTGGAGGTGTTGATTCGGCAACGACCGAGATCGTGTGTTTCTTATGCAGGAAATTCATTTTCAAATAGCCATACTTATTCAACAGATACAATCCGCCGCCAACACCTGCGATGATAACAACAACAAGAGCGATCCAGAGAAGCTTTAAGCCACCAGACGGCGAGTCGATAAATATATCATCGACATTTGGATCGTCGAAATTAGGCTGTTGCGACCTTTGTTGCGGCTTGTCGCCGGTTGGTTGGTCCTGAAAATTCATTCCCATTACTCGTTCCTCCTTATTTTGTTTGACATTTCGATACTAAAAGTGCAAAAAATTCCGGTCGTATTCAACCGCATTTTTCATTAGTTGGATATACATCACATCCATGTTAGTTGTACCCGCATCTTCATAAAATCTTACTGTTTATTCCGATGAAAAGTCCAATCGGAAATTCTTGATAACCCTGCCAGATATCATACTTCTGGTCCAGGACATTCTTCACGTCGGCGAATATCTCGACCGGCAACTGAGCGACTTTCAAATTGTAAGCCAGGTGAAAATTCAGCAGCCACGCCGGGCTGATTTTATTCTTCAAAGCAAGATCGGAATAGCGAGCAGACAGGATAAAGATCGAAGCTCTGAGATTGAATTGCGGGTTAATCTGGTAAATCGCACCGACGGTCAAATCAAACGGGGCGAGATTCGGAATCGAAGTCAGGGAGTCTGCCGTGCCGATTCGTGAATTCAAAGTTGCATCCGCGCCGAATTTATCCTTCTTGTATTGTACCGACACGGAAGCGGTAAAAATAGTCGCCTTGTTTGCGTAGAGAAGCTGATTGTCCGCATGGCTTGTATCGGCCCCTATGAATGCCGATGGAAAAGTCACAAAGATCGGATAAAATCTTGAAGCGGAAATATTAAGTTTCGGCGACACTGAAATCTCATCGTTCACGATCCAATCGCCGCCGAAAGTAAAATTCGCATAGTCCTGGGAATTCCTCAGCGGAAAATTCATCTCAACATATCTGTTCCCATTTAAGAAAGTAGAAAGGCTTGAGTTCTCAACGTCGCCGAAGAACCTTGCGGAAAGCGAAACTTCGTTGTTCACTTTGTACGTTCCGCGCAGGTCAGGATATATCTTCGCGATTCCGTTGCCGGAGTCATCAGCGTATTGAAAATAGTTTAAGGCAACAGCATAAGAAAAATCGCCAATATTGTTTCCATACTCGGCACCCAAAGTGAGCTTATAAAACGACTGATCGATCGGAGATAGCGGTGAAGTTGTATTGTGATTTCCAAAACGAAGCGAGCCGTCAAGGTTAATGCTGCCGGATTGCAGCTGAAGCATGGAATTGAGTTTTAAGTCGGCAACTGATTGCGCGGCCTTCTCAAAATCCTGAACGGAGAACCTGTCGAAACTTAGTCCCGCACCAAGCGGAAAATTCCCAAAGTTCATATCGGAACGAAGTACTAAGTCAAATCCGTTTGTAGTTCTCAGCAGATTTGTAATTCCGGTTCCATACAGGAAAAAGCTCGCGCGCGAATAACCGATTTCGGCAGAGTTGGTTGTCTTCGCACTTTCGTCAAGCTCTATGTCCCCGCCGGCCCCCGCCTGCACCGAAACATCGCGCCGCATCGTCTGCGGTGTATAGCCGGAAGTGTAGTTTCCCCCAAGGCTTCCGTTCAAGCGGGTGCCGCCGATCCCGCCGCAGCCCGACAGCAAGTATGAAGTAGTCGCATAGCTCCCCGTCGACACGTGCGCGAACAGACTCCCGGCTTGAAAGTTCGAACTCTGCAGGCTCAAAGATCGGTTTACAGGTATCTCCATGATCAAGCCTGCCAGGGCTTTGTTCTGAAAATATAAAGAATCGATCCGGGTCGATTCTTTGTTGAACTGTGCCATGTTATTCCCGGCCTTCCCAGTGATCACGAACTCCGGCACATTCACTTTCGGGAGCGAAGTGTCCGGTTTAAAAACCGTCTCCGGCGGCGTAACTTGCGACCTCGCAATTCCCGCGAAAGTAAACACAATCGAAATGACCGATCCGATTTTCACCTTGATGCAACCAGTTTAGGAACGTTTGATCCGCGATGGCAGGTAAAACAGGTTACCTTTTCCGTCTGAGGACCAACCAAATAGTTCCTGTCAATGTTTGAGACCATGCTGATCATGACGCGGGCGGTTCTCTTCTGAATTTTTTCATCGCTGGCAAAATTGTCCGTGTTATGGCAGAAATCGCATTTGACGCCGAGGGCCTCCGTAAATCCACGCATCACGCTCAACAGTTGATCGCGCGAATGGATGCCGTGCAGAACCTTGAGATTATCGCCGAAAGAGTTGCTCGAGTCCGGCGACAAGATCTGATCCGTAACGAAATCTGCAAACTTCGGCTTTAAGTCGGGAACCTTGTTGAGATTTGAAGATACGATTAATGCCAGAACTATTACGGCAATAAGAATTCCATAGAATACCATCGTCTTGTTCAATTGAATCTTCTCCTACTCCGATCTCATCTGTTTGAGTTTTTCTCTTGCCAGTTTCGTGTATGAGTCCTCTGTCCTGTCCCTGACGAACTCCTGAAGCAACGTTCTTGCTTCCCTTTTGTTTCCGAACTTCATCAGACAATCTGCATGTTCAATCTGGGACTTCGCGACGATGTCCGAGAAACTGGCAAACACGTACTTCACCCGAAGGAAGGAAAGAACTGCATTTGTGCTATCGCCGTCACCGCAATAATACTCGGCTACCCTCAATTGCGCCTGTGCTCCGATCAAATCATCATGGGTTTTCGCCACTGAACTTGCGAGGGAAACAGCGTCCACGGTGCGTCCTTTGCTGAAATATACCGCACTCAACATCAACTTTGCTTTTGCTCTTTCTTCATCGTTTGAGGTGTCGGCAGTTGTAACCTTCGAAAGGATCAATTCCGCTTTCGAAGTATCGCCCCTGTCAAGATAAAACTTGCCGAGTTCCACCTGTGCGGCGACTCCATAAACATCTTGGGCATATGACGCCTCCGTCAGGAGCTTTTCTGACTCGGAATAACCTTTTTCCGAGCTATAAAGTTCGGCCAGTTTAACTTCTCCTGCGGTCGTGTATTCGTCGCCAGGGCGCTTCGCAATCAGGTCCGAAAGAACGCCCGTTGCGGCTTTTGTCTTTCCAAGATCGATTTCAACGAGAGCAAGGTTGTAAAGCGCAGCACCGGATAGAGAGCTTCTCGGGAACTTGACGATGAACTCCTTTAGGTCGTGTTCGGCTTCGGGGTATTGCTTCTCGTTCAAAGCATACTCAATCTTTTTGTAATAGATTTTGTCGACGTTCGGTAGCTGCGGGTGATCGCGCACAAAATTATCTATGACTTTTTCCGCTTCTTTAGGTTTGCCGAGAACAGTCAGGCAATATTGCATCCCTACGAGCGCATTACCTACAAACTCGCTTGATGGATATTTCGAGAGCAGCTCACTGTAACACATCAGCGCTTGCTGATACTCCGCCGAATTGTAATAGGAGTCTCCCTTGCTGTAAAGTGCCCTGATTGCGGTAAGACTGCTCGGATAATTTGCCGTCACTTTATCAAACTCGCCTATGGCCTGCGAATACTGTTTTTGTGAAAAGTAGACCCAACCGATTGCATACTGCGCATCCGGTGCAAGCGGCGAGTGAGGATACTTGTCGAGAAGTGCACGGAACATTTCTATCGATGCATCGAATTTCCCGAGCCAGTAATCCGATTCACCGCTCTGGTACAGTGCATACGCAGCGGTAGAATCGTCTTGTCCGCTCGATTCTGTCGAAAATCTTGAGGCGGCATCCTTATAAACCCCGAGAGCCTTTTCGTAATCCTTGCCATAATAATAACAGTCGCCAAGCCTGAGAAATGCTTCTGGCGATAACAGCGAGTTCGGGTACGCCGCGATAAATTTCTGAAAGGCACCGGCGGCGGCAAGAAAGTTCCCTAAGAAATAATTTGAATATCCGACGCCGAGAACGGCCGCACCGGCATGAATGCCTGCAGAGTAAATCTGCGAATAATCCAAGTAACACGACAACGACGATTTGAAATCTTTTGCCCGGTAGAAGGATTCACCGGCCATGTAAAGAGCCTCCGACCTATCGCTATCGGATGCTGCAAGCCTTTGGGCAGCAAGAAAAATCTGAGCGGCGCCTTTATAATCTCCACTCGCGTACAGGGCTGAAGCGTAATCGAAATGAGCTTCCAATAAATCGCTGCCCTGGAGTTTCAGGATCGAATTGGCGAAATAGTTTTTCGCATCGCGATAATCTCCAGCGGCGGATGAAGAAATTGCTGCATTCTTCATTGCCTCGCCATAGAGCGAAGTATCTTTTGCCGCGAGCAAAAAGGACTCTGCACTCTTCCCGTATGATCTAGATTTGAAGTACAGCTTTCCCATCTCGTATTGAGCTTCGGCAATCTCATCCGAAGACCTTCTTGACTTGGTCAACGCAACTAAGACTATTTCAGCAGTATCCGACGAACCGGATTTCTCATACGCTCGCGCGGTTTCCAGCTGTGATTCGAAATAAAGCGGATCACCATGCGGCACCCCACTGAGAACTCTCAATGCCTCGCGGGCACGCGTGGGAGTTGCGACTAAAAGTTTGGAAAGGAGCACTCTGACTTCCGAAGAATGTTCTCCTGATGGAAATTCATTCAGATAGTTCGAGTAACCGGAAATCGCGCTGTCGCTCCTCCCGATTTTTTCATCTGCCCGTCCCTCATAATATAAGGCAGGCTCGATCACCTGGCTTTCTGATGAAAGTGAAGCGGCTTCGGCAAATTCGGAAATGGCAGATTTGTAGTCGGTGAGAAAGAAATCGCACTCGCCCATCTTTTCGCCTGCGTCTGCTTTCAGCTTCGTGTTAGGATAGGCAGACAGCATTTCGGCAAACCTGCTCTTGCTTTTTTCGAATTCCCCCAGCTTTCCGAACGACCAGGCCGAGCCGTACATCGCATAGTCCGCAATTCCTGATTCCTTGTAGCCTTCGTACGAAAGCTCGAAATATTTCACTGCATTGTTGTAGTCTTCTTTCCCGGCGAAAAGCTGGCCGAGTTTATACGCTGCTTCTCCGTTCAAATCTTGGCCGTTCTCCCTTGACAAGATTTCCTTCAGAATTTTTTCGGCCCGGTCAAATTTGCCGAGCTGGAGCCAGACTTCGCCTACTCTCAATTGGGATCGGACATAATAAGTTGAATTCGGATAATCGTCCAAAATTTTCTGGTACTCGCTCAGCGCACTGTCATACATCCTTTTTTGGAAGAGGCATTCACCGGAAAGAAAAGTTATCTCTTCAGCATGGCGTGTTGTGGGATAATTCTTGAGAAAGGACTTGAACTGCTGAAGCGCGAGATCGTACTGAGCGTCACGATAGAGGCCGACGGCGAAAGAATAGTCCTGCTGCTCCGTCACGCTTGTCACTTGAGAAGAAGCGACGGAATAGAGGGCAAAAAGCAGAATAATTGAAGCAACTCTCTCGATCGCTCTCATTTCAGGAATTTATAGATTCACAATGAGTTAATCAAGTTCATTTGTTAGTTTACTTGAAGTTGACCACAAATTTTAGAAAAATCGCATGTGTAATCACTGCGGACCATGCCCCAAACAGCATAATTTGCACGGATTCGAACGCGATCCACCATCCTAAAGAGCTTAAAAAGCATGGATGCCGGCCGTGGATGATGTCGGTTCAAAATGGATAGTGCAACATTCACTGACTCATCCTTAACCTTTCCTTGATTGCCGTCCCGAATGGACCCCTGAGGAACGGCACCACCCTGAGCCTTTTCCTGACAAAAATCCAGGACCAGCGTTTGCGAAGTTGAAGCCTCAATTCCACAGAAAAAATCTCCGGGCATTCCTCCTGGCTGAAACAACTGCCGTCGTGCGTACTAGGAAAAGTTTTTTGTATATTGTTGGACAGTGATTACGTACAACCAAAAGCAACTTCGAGATATCGCATTCGCTTCCGCAAAAGAATGGCTTCTGACAGACGGTGAGGGAGGATTCGCGTGCAGTACGGTTTCCTTCATGAACACGAGACGTCAGCACTCGCTTCTCACGATCTCGCTGAATCCACCTCTCAGGCGATTGACGCTTCTCAACAAAGTTGATGAAGAAATCATCATCAATGGCAAATCTTTTTTCCTGGGGACAAACCGTTATCCGAATACGATCTTTCCCGAGGGGTATAAGCTACTAAGCAAATTCACCTTCGACTATTTTCCTCAGGCGACGTACGATCTATCGGGCTGCCAGATTACGAAGAGCGTGTTGATGCCAAAAAGATCGAACGCGGTCTTCATCCATTACGAAAATCATTCCAAAGAAGTAATGGTGCTCCGCCTTCTTCCTCTGGTCGGATTCAGATCGAAAGACTCGACAAGGAAATTCGGCGAGACCTTTTTGACCGACGAACTGCCCGACGGGATTCGCATTATTGCCGATATGAGTCTCCCCAGACTTTACGTGAAACTTTCTCAAATATACAGTACGAGTCCCGAATCACATTGGTATTACAATTTCATTTATCCACATGATTCCAATTTGGACAAAGAGAGCGGCGAAGATCTGTTCAATATGGGTTATTGGGAAACGGAATTGGAGCCGGGGAAAGGAACAACTCTTGCTGCCTCGACACGCGACCTCGGCGAATTTAATTACGACGAGATCATGGCACGCTATATCGAAGCCGCAGATAGAATCAGATCGTCATGCGGCCTTCCGAAAAAATATTCTTATCTGGGGAACTCGTCTTTCAATCACATTGTAAAGAACAACGCGCTGAGGACATCTACCGTTATCGACGGCTATCCCTACGGTGGATTGAATATTCCGGAGACCCTCATCGCATTGGACGGGGTTTCTTATACGTCTGAATCCTCCAACTTTGACCGGGAATTCCTGCATGAATTAGCTTCCAACGAAATGAACGGTGAGCTTCCCTCTTCCGTCGACGAAGATACATTTCACATTAACTACGACAATCCTCTGACAATTCTCTATTTCGGTTTCGCACTTGCCAGGATCGTTGAGAAGGAGAGAAGTTCAGAACACGCGCGCCGATACCTTCCTTTACTCGAAGCGGGAATCGACATAATCACGACGGGCATTTTGGGCCAAACAGCATCGGCTGAACAGGTCCGCCCAGGAAAGGGATCGCACCTTATAAACCTCGGGACAAACAATTCCGACGGTGTACCATGGTCGGTGAGAAACGCTTTCATCAATGCGCTGTGGTACAATTTGTTGAAAATGGTCGACGATACGAAATCCGTTATCGTGTCCTCCGCATCCTACTCCGAGATCATATCCGAAATAGCAGCCGCATATTACGGGACTTATTTTGAGAGGGATGGACGTTACAAAAGTGCCGCAGGGAAAGACGTGCTAAACTTTGAGATGGCAGTGCCGCTTATCGTGCCGCATTCTCCCCTCGATGAGGAAGAGAAAACAAAGATATGCCGGCTCCTGGTGTCAAAATTTTCGGAATCGTACGGTAATAGAGACGCTCACAAATCGCCGCGCCATGCATGCAACTTAGCTGCGATTTACCTATTGGAAGCGAGCCGCCAGCTCAAAGGCTGCGAGAGAGAGGTGGGAAACATGAAGTGGTTTGTCGAGAAATTGTTTGGTATGGAGGATTTTACCAACTGCCTCGATGGATTACCAAAGTGTGGGAACGGCACATCAGCGCTTGCTCAGGATATTTCTTCTTCCTTGGTAACCGCGGAGGCGATCCGGTTGATAAAGAAGTTGAAACTCAGGTAGAAAAAAACAGATTCCCCATCCCCAGCATCAGTTTACCTTAGCACCTAAGAAATCACCGGAAGGCAAGATCTTATAAGAATTGGTTATGTCCACGGAACTTTTCAACATCGCCGTCACAGGACAATATTTGTTCTGCGACAAATCTATCGCACGTTCGATATCCGGCGCCGGCAAATTTTCTCCGTAGAATACGTATTCAATATGAATCTTCGTATAAACCTGCGGATGTTCTTCGGCAACCTGGGCTTTCAGTCTCACCTCAAAGCCCGCCGGCTTAACGCGTTTCTTCTGGAGGATTGAAATGACGTCGCTGCCAGTACATGCCCCGAGTGAAATGAGGATCAGTTCCTTCGGCCTGATTGCCGCGTTGCTTCCACCGAATTCAGGTGGTCCGTCGACGTTCACCCAATGCCCGGATTCGGCCATCCCGACAAACGTCAATCCTTTGACTTGTCTTACTACCGCGGATTTTTCCGACATAAAGGCTCCTTTTGACTTTACGATCCACATAAGATAAGCCGGATTTGGAGAATTCCAACGCAAGATTTCACCGCTCAGCAGCGGGCATTTTGAAAATTATTCCACGGCTGCTAACTTAACTGCGCCGCGCCTGTAGCTCAATTGGATAGAGCATCAGACTACGGATCTGGCGGTTGGGGGTTCGAATCCCTCCAGGCGCACTAATTTCGCGGGTTTTTTTTCGTTTTCGTTCGTACTGTGGTAAAATTGTGGGGAAAAACAGAAAGGATTTTCGAGCATCATGGTACGACCATGATTAGAAATAGATACACCGTGAAGTAAGGGATGGTGGCTTTAATTGACTGGCACAACCTGGTGGGCGATGACAACTCATTTACTAATCTGGTCTTCCAAAATATTGTTGGAGCTTGTGCCGAAGTTTGGTTCTATACTCGGGTGTCAACGATAGGATTCTATCATTTAGTTTTGCTCTAAGCACTTCTGCTTTTACCGAATACGTCACACTGAAATCTACGATAGATTCTTCCAAATTGTCTGACAATGGCAACCAAAAATATTCAAAGACCTTATATAAATCCTTTAGATTCTCTCTTCGGTTTTTGTTAGTCACGACGGTAATCGGCTTTACCGCCGCCACTGTCAAAAACGGTTTCCTATCTATATCACACGAATGCGAAATTATAGCCACATTAGTTAAGAGAGCGTCTGTCAATAAAGCTTCCTTGCCTAAAAAAAATGCATCCTGCAGATCACTCGGTTCATAGATCGCTTTGATTGGGATATTCTTTCCACCCGAAAAAGTCGTCGGCAAAAGAGGATCGGGTGGATTTCTGACAATATAAACTTGCTCGGTGGGAACAGGCAGAATGAAATTTCTTATTACATCACCCTGCCATAACTGTATTGGATCAGGATCGGCCTCATAGTACATGGGCCATTAGATGGATTGCCCTTTCAACTCTTCTATAATAGCGCTGGGTTTTGTGAAAGGCTGATACTCATATTCCTGTTCGCCCTCAGACGAAAGTTCAAAAATTACTGACGATTTTATCGTGCTGTACTCGATCCTTGTCAAGAGCCGCATGTCGGCGCTCGTACCATCAAGCATCGGATTCCTCATGACCTGAAACCGAGTCGGTACAATCGTTGGAATCAAATTCTGCTGCTCACTCATATTTCGCTCCTTTGTTTAACTTATATTACTGAACCAATTCGGAACTAAACTAATTCCCATTTAAACGATGGTTGTTGAACTTGTCCGTTGGGATGAATGACAATCGTTGATTTTCCCTCATAATTTAAATCCGTGGACTGGGCAATGCTTCGAGTGGCGGTGACAGTCACCGCATTCGGAGCGTTGCGCTTGAGTTCTTCTTGAAGATCAAATGGAGTTTCAAGTTGCAGGTCGGACTCCACAATTGTGTACATATTTTCCATTAACTCATTGGTCTTCTCATCTGCAAACTCGATCATTGAACCTAACCCGATCTTATTTTTCGCTTCCGAGCGCCCAATTAAATGCATGTGCGCAAAGGTTTTCTCTGTTAGATTAGAAACAACATTTTTGATTTGGGTATCACTAAGACGATTTTTTGACCGCAACTTTAGCAAGTCTGTAGCCAACTTCAGAATTAGCGAATGAGTCCTATTTATGTTACCAAGAACTTTTGGATCTATTCTGCCTAAGGCTTTCAGGATCTCAATTTTTCCTGCTCTGTCTTTTAGTCCAATCTTTTCCCGGGCGAATTCTATGAACTTGAGTATGTCTTCGATACTAATCTGCTCGATTTTCCCTTCTGGTGTCTGAAACGTACCTTGGGGATCAATCGCACTCAGATTTGAGAACGGGCACATCACAATTCTGTCTGAACCCAAGCTTACAAGAGTAGCTGCACTGAGTGCTTTCCGTAATACAATCACCTCAAGCTCTTTTGCAAATCCTCGAAGGAGATTGACCAATGGCCACGGCGTAAAAAGATCACCACCAGCACTGTAGATAATTAATGATATTTTTTTACTTTGGCTCATTTTCCCAACTAACTTCTGTGTCAGGGGAATAATGTCCATCGCAATGAGAGTGCCAAACAGCTGTATTGGCTGCCGATCTCCCAAGACAAATAGGATTGCTCTTGATTTCCTTCGTTTTTCGAACCCCTTTAAGAGTTCGATTCTCTCTTCTTTAGCCATTGGTTATTCGATGTCCCTGCAACCATCAAAGCTAACACAAAGCTCCTGAACAAGTCAAGTTAAAAATTCACAATGTTACCTCAAATGTCCATTCGACTAATCCAAAGTACAACGGGGGTACACCCTTGACTTTTTTATTCCATAACATATATTGCTACTATGGTACGAGAGCATCAGATTTCGCAGTTACTAAGATCTGAGGTTAAAAAATCATGGGATGCAACTGCCAACAGAATTATCCTTCGAATTTGCTCAGAGAAGCCGTTTATTCAGGTGAACGATCAAAACAGGGATGAACACCAGATGAAAAATTGTGGGAAAATTGTGGGGAAAATCTCAACGCTTATGATCGAAAAACGTGCAATTGGACGTTTTAAAAGCACTTACGAAAGATTACAGTAATGAAACGAATGAAATCAGCGAATCTAAACGAATTAAAGCGTATATTTTCGAGCGAGCCACAGACTACGGATCTGAGGGTTGGGGGTTCGAATCCCTCCAGGCGCACAAATTCGCGGGTTTTGAAATTGTTGGGTACCTTTTTGGTCCTTTTTCAGTGTCGAATATATTACAAGATGGCACACGCTTTCAAACAAACGCGCTAAGAATGTAACCAGATTTCGATACGTGACTATCCACTCTGTTATAAAAGTCAAGACTTGAATCATGTAGCGAGGCCCCCAAGAAACGATTTATACTGTCAAGAACAAGACTAGAAGCTGAGCACTAATGCGGCCACCAGACCCTGAATCTTTTGACCGACTTTTGCCAAAGAGACAGTGCCCAATTTCAATTAGTATTGAGCGCTTCCCTTTTTTCATCTCAGCAGAAATTACGCTTTTTCTGCGAACATTGACAACGTTTCGGTTACTCTTCTACACAGTGGTACCGGCTGGGGGAATGATTCCGTTTCAGAGGAATTCTCACAATCCGTTCCGATAGATTTCTCCCGAACACCTCTGCAGTGGCCATTGCAGCAACCGGATTCTTAGTTCACAAATCACTGTCGTCAAAGCCCGACAGAATTTGAAAATGATATCAAAGATTTCCTTTAAAGGAGTTATGTTGTGCGTATGAGAAGAAGAACCGCACTGATAAACGGTAGAGTCGTAACTGCCCGAACGGTAATCGACAAGGGCACCCTGCTCCTCGAAGAAGGAAGAATAGAAAGGATTTTCGATAAGCCACCCGAGTTACCCGAAGGCAGTGTGGAGATAATAGATTGTTCAGGTAAAATCGTTATGCCTGGTTTCATTGATCTTCACACTCATGGAGGAATCGGTTGCGATTTTGCCGACGGCGAAGAAATCCTGCCTGCTCTTTCAAATTATTACTTTAGCCACGGCGTAACTTCACTTCTTGCCACATTGTCCCCATTACCTTATTCTCTGTTGAAGCCTGCCGTAGAACGTATAGCAAACTACTGTATTGATAAAAAGGGTAATACAAACATCTATGGACTTCACCTGGAAGGTCCATATATCAACAAAGAAATGTGCGGTGGAAATCAGCGAGACTATGTTGAAGCTCCAAACATCGACGAATGGTCGAAGGTTCGTGAGACAGGCAAAGGACTGATCAAACTCATGACGTTAGCCCCGGAGTTGCCTGGAGTATTGCCGATAATCAAAGATTCAATAACCAACGGAATCATCATTTCAATTGGTCATTCCAAAGCAAGCGGCGACATAATGGTACAAATGATTTCGATGGGAGCGAAACAGGTGACTCACCTTTTCAACAGCATGCCTCAGCTCCATCACCGCGAGGACGGAATTTTACTTGAGACGCTGCTGTCGGAAAAAATCGACGCACAGATTATCGCAGACGGAATCCACGTCCATCCGAAAGCCATCGAGATGGCAATAAGACTGAAGACACCAGATCACATACTCCTTATCACAGATTCAACGCGTGCCACACAGGTGGGCGACGGAGAATACGTTTCCGCCGGAAGAAAAGTTGTCGTCAAAGGCGGAGCGGTACGTTCAGAAGATGGCGCTCTAGCCGGAAGCACTCTTGTCATGGAAAAAGGTCTCGCGTACTTATCGCGTACCGTAGGAATAGACCTCGTGGAAGCATCGAAAATGACATCTCTAACTGCAGCGCGTTCACTGGGAATTGAAAAAGTAACTGGAAGTGTTGAAGAAGGAAAACGCGCCGATCTTGTAGTTCTTGACGACGAGTTCAATGTCAACCTGACAATGTTGGGTGGAGAGATCAAATACACATCTTGAAATTGCCTCCACTAAAGTTCTCGTCTATCTAAAAAGCACTGACCCGTCCTTCATTTTGTCAAAACGAGGACTTTGCCAGTTGCAGTTCACATCCAGACCATTCCTCTGAGAACTATTTTTCATCAGCCTTAAACAGAACCCACGGCTCCGACGGCCGGTCTTTGATCAGTCCAGTCATCCAGTCATATTGTGGATGTTCATTCAGGAATTTGTCCGCGCTGAATGCCGCGCCGCATGCCGATCCCCATCTCGCGCAGATCGTCATTTGCTTCGCCATTTTCGCATCTACCGCCTTACCGTCGAGGGTACCCCATGGAGAGAACGGGTCATCGGTCGCAGGATTCGACTCAAGATCGCAATGTCCACAAAGTGTGCGGCCATCCGGATTGTCCTTATTCAAATAGGTGTCGTAGTGATCTGCCTCGAATTTTTCCGCAAGGTCGACGTTTATTTTTCCGGCGTATTCCTTCATCAACTGTTTCCATCTCACCCTGCGCGCCACCGACGAATGCATAATGTCCGTTTCATCCTGCTTGGTTTCAAATCTTAGCACCTTCAGATTCTCGGCGACGTTTGAGCCGATAAAATAGCCGTCTTTCTTTCTTTCGAACCCGACATATTTCAGCCCGAGTTCCAGTCTTGCTATCTCGTTTGTGTTGATATCACCAAGAAGCCAGGCATTCGCATACCCACCATTATTTCCCTCCTTCATCATCGCGCACCACTGGTCAATATTATCTGCGTATTGTGTGGCATGTCTCATGCGTGAGAACTCCGGTGTCGCATTTGGATCGAATCCTGAAAACGCACCTATCGTAGTCTCAGAACCAACTAGTCCTGCGTCTGTGATAAAGAAATCGGTTCCACTATGGATGAATCCGGGGAAAGACTGCATCAAAATATGATGCCCCTTTTCCGGGGCAATATCAAGGATGACATTGCAGAGTGGTTCCTCATAGCCGCCCATGGTATTATGTCCCAGGACAATTTTCCCGTCCGCTGTCATACTCCCTGTAGCAATGAAGGAACTGCATGACTCCCTGTCAGGTGTCGGCGAATTTATTTTCAGGGAGTCTTTCACTTCCGGCCACCAATAGTCCATCATCTCCATGTACCCATTCAGCGCGACGATCTCGTTAGTCGTCGTTGAATCGCCCGCCGCATTCATTCCTTCAACGATACCGTTCATCTCAGACAAGTCTTCCGTATCAACTTTCGGCGTGAGAATCTCACCGCATTCCCTGACGTACCAGGCCCACGTCATTGCGCTTTGATATTCCCACTTTTTCTTTAGAACGCGCAGGGACTCTTTGATTTGATCCGAAAGAAGATATCCGTGCTGAAACCCGCGCTCTTCCGGAGAACCTTCTATGTGAAGATAGACCCAGCCCGATTTCGTATGCCTGTTTGCCTTCGCGAGCCACGATTGTTGATCCGCGGTAAGCGGGGTTTTAGTCCAGACAACCGGCCGAATTGCTTCGATGGCCGCCGTCGACAGAAAAACCAGTACCGAGTAAAAAACGAATCTATATCTCATCGCAATCTCCCGTATTTTCCTTTCCTCTTGAACTTTTGATCCTGACATTAATCGCATTCTAATCCTCTAAGGTGCTAACGAGCCCGCATCAAAAAATCAAAACGAGAAATATCTATTCAAAAAAGGTCAATGACTAAACGATCGAAGCGCCGGCTTGAAATCACCAATCCTACTTTCTCATCTCGTCGTAATACAAAGCCGCAGCACCAAGTATCGCCACATTCTCAATTTCCGAAACCTCTATCCTGATATTTTTAAGAGATTTCGGGTAAGCAAAATTCCTGATTGCATCATACATGGCATCTTTAAAAAAATCGAAGGATTTGCATACGGAACCGCCGAGAACGATGATCTCAGGATCGACCGAGTACATGACAAGTTTCAGAGCATCGCCAAGGTTAGCGCCAAATATCGAGAAGACATCGATGGCTTCTCGGTCTCCGTCTGCCGCCCTCTTGAAAAAGTCTTCACCAGGAGTATGATACTCATTTGTGAAAAACTGGCCGCTGCAATAATACTCATAGTTCTTGTCTTTGTACGGGACACAACCAAATTCACCGGCGCCACAATTGGTCCCCGCGTAAAGCTTATCTTTTATCACGATGCCCGCACCCAATCCGGTCCCAACAATAAGCCCGACAACGTTTTGGTATCCTTTTCCCTTTCCGAAGTATTTTTCGCCAACGGCAAAACAGTTTGCATCATTGTTCACGTATACCGGCACGTCAAACTTCTCCTCCAAGAGAGACTTCAGCGGCACTTCCTTCCACGAAGGGATATTCGCAACGTCGTACACGATTCCTCTTTCAATGTCTACAACACTCGGCACACCGATGCCTATTCCCACGATTTTGCTCGGGAAGAATCGTCGTATGAGGTCAGCTATCTCGTCAACAACCTCACCCGCATTGTCAGACTTGTTCAGAGGCTGGGACTCAACTCTAACCAGCGAATCGTCTTCGACCAACCCGGCTCTGACATTTGTCCCGCCAAGGTCTATGCCTAAAATCTGCATCGAGCGTCCGCTCTGATTCTTGCTAACATAGAAAGCCTTTTCAATTTGTAGCTACCGATTCTCTCCTGATCTTTCTTTTCGCGAATATAGTCTCGTTGGTAACGATAGGTCTTGCCCAGATTCCGATGCTGAAGATATATCCCAGCGTCAGATAGATTACACACATCCCGATCCTCAGACCAAACAAGTCTCCCAGCCATCCTATTATCACCTGGATTACCGCACCGCCGATAATTGCCGTGCAGAGTATTCCGGCGAATGAACCATGATGGCTGCTTACGGAATTAAGTGCCAACGAGAACACGATAGACCACATGACTGACAAAGAGAATCCCACCATCGGGAAAGCGTACAATGCAGCCGGCCCCGTCCCGAACAAGGCAACAGACAGAAAGGTTGCAGCCAGGATGACGGCGACCGACAGAATTCGCCTGCTATCAAAAAGCTTGAGTAGCATCAACCCGACCAGGCAGCCAACGGACATCATCCCCCAAAACCAGCCGACCGTCGATGCCCCTACCTCCAGCGGATCATAATTGTGGTAGGTGTAAAGAAACTTTGAAAGCCAGTAGGAGACTCCTTGTTCAGTTCCGACATAAGTAAAAATCCCTACGAAATAAAGTATAACCGTCCTCTGCCTGAATAGCCCCCTGTGAGTCTCCCAGGTTCCAGCTCTTTCGTCCTCTTTTCTCTCTACATGCGGAAAAGGAGAAAACAGGACTATCAAAATCATCAACAGGAAAATCATGGCGAAAACCCAATAAAGAGATGTCCATGAAATATTCCTGGGTACCAGCTTCGAGAAGAGCAGTTTCACTGCATTTGAACCATCCGGCTGTTCGAGACCAGTGATCAAATATGTCAGGAACATTGGTGCGATGAACGATGCACCGCCGAATATCAATTGTGCCATTACAGAATTAAAGGCGAAATGTTCCTCACCTCCGGAAACCCTCAGAAGCGGATTGATCGCTACCTGCAGCATTGCCATGCCTGTTCCCATGAGAAATAACGACACAAGAAAAATGACGTATTGCGGGAAGATCGAAAAGAGCAAAGCTCCAATAAATGCCAGGACAAACGCTAAAACCATCGTCGTCTTTTCCTTGTACCTCTCGACAAGCATACCCGATGGAATCGACATCACCCCGTAAGCCGCAAAAAAGGCAAACGGCAATAATCCCGATAACGTCAAACTTAAATTGAAACTCTTTATAACATCCGGATTAAGAGCGCCCAGAATGTTCGTGATGAACGATATCACAAAAAAAGTAAGGAAGATCAAACCCACGATATAATAGTTTCTCTTCATCTTATTCCCGTTTATTTCCTGAACTCCTTTGACATCACTGGTCGATGTTCCATCCCGAAACTTCGAGTCGGGGTGACTCACCTTTGAGATCTGCTGCATGAAAATGCCCGTGCACTGTTCTGGTCTCTCCGGGAAGCAGGCTAATATAGTTTTCATCCCAGAAAACCGGCAAAACAATATCCTCCGTATTTCCGCTTTTAACTGAAAGATAAGCCATAAAAGCAAGCCTGTCAGTCGGATTGTGGATCGTCGCAGTGACAAGATAATCTTCTCCACGCCTTACAAATTTTCCCGTCGTTTCTAATTTTATTTCCGGGAGTCTGTTAAGTTCCGTCAGATCAGCATAAGAGCTTTGAGTGACATACCACGACGACTCCTTCTCATGTATGCTATCGGTCACGGTTGAGAGCGCATACATGTTTGAACTGACAACTTCTTTGCCGCGGTAAAGATGCAAGCTCAGGAAATAAGTTGGTGTGACGGAATCATTCTTGGGAAAAGCAATAACCTCGTCAGCAGCATTCGCAGGAATATCGACGGTCATCTGACGAAAGAACATTTTCCTCATATTAAAGTCCAACAATTCGATCCTCAATGTCAATCCGTTGGCGGGCCTAAGGGTCGAGTTTACGACTACCACTCCACGATCTGCGGGATTATACTCGACGTGGATAGGCTCACATGCCTTTTGGGCTCCGTAGAATGCTCCCGTTGGATTGAGATAATAGTCATACAATTGCCACCACATCTTTGGCCAAGCGGCATTGTACATCCACTGAATTACACCGGTAGATTTGAATTTGTCCGCTCCAAATGCTTCAAACATTGCCCGCATCGCCTCATAATTTGTAAACTGCGCTTTCCTTTCGTAATCTTCCAGGTCCATTGGCTTTCCGAGTCTGGCATCGATGGCGTTATTGTAAATTTCTAAGTTATGAAACCTACCTCTTGCGCAATGGTAGTACCACTCATCGTTGATCGGCCACAATGAATCGGGAGATAACATTTTCTTCAACGATTCAATCCTCGGTACTTGCGGACCGGGACCGCTCTCGGTATTGAATCCGAATGCCCCACCATACGAAGTATCAACAAACCAGTAGACCGGCGGCACATAGTCATAAGGACCGCGCATTTTAACTGCGGAAGGCCCGGTTAAGGTACTCGTGTGCTCAGCAGCAGAAGAAAGAAACGGTCGCGTGGTGTCATACTGGCTCAAGACTTCTCTATATTTTGATTCAAGGTCGGGACTCGGAAATTTATCGCTTCCATAGAGCCAGAGGAATATGCTAGGATGATTTCTAAGCCATCTTATTTGATCTTTGAAAGACCTCGCGGCGGCGACCATATCTTTAGGAGAAATTATGCAGCCGTATTGGTCTTCGGCATCCCCGCCGAAAATATTCTTCCATTCCCATTGACAACTGATTCCAACCATGATGAGTATTCCCTTTTCATCACAAAGGTTGTAGATGTCACTACCTTCGCCCCAAAAGCCTTCCATCCTGATGGCATTCAAGTGCATGTTTACAGCATAATCAGTCTGCGCTTCGAGGTTCTGTTCATTCTGGTCAAGGAAAATATGATCCACCCAACCTCCTCCGCGGATCAGGATTTTCTTGCCGTTCAGTTTGTAGCCTCTAAAGCCGTAAGGATTGATGTAATCGTTAACCTGTCTTATCCCGAACTTGAAGTCGTTGAAATCTGTTACAACTCGTTCATTGTGATCTTGTCCCGTTTTGAATTCCAAATGGATCGTGTAAAGGTTCGGTATTCCAAGATCGTGTGTCCACCACAGCCTCGGGTCCTTTATAATGAGCTGACGAAAATTTTCCGGCGGAAAAACCAGCACTCTTTTTTCATGCGGATGCAAAGAGACTGGTTGTGAAATCGAGATTGATTCAATTCTCCCGGTTAATACTCCATTTATATCATGGTCTGCCATGTTTATTAGCTCTGCGGAAACCGTAAGCTCTGCTTCCTTCAGAGTCGCAGTATCCACCTTGGACGCAACAAACGGATGGTCGATCGAAACATTGCCGCTTAAATGAACCTCCACCGGCCTCCATAGACCCATATCATGGTCCGGCGGCGCGGGACTCCAGTCGACAAAGCCGAGGGTAAGCGAACCGGGCTCCGGTCTGAATATTTCCACAGCCAACACATTCATACCACCGAAGTGCACGTCTTCTGTAACATCGAAGTCGAACTGCCTGAATCCTCCGTAGACCGAATCCCCGCTCGCAATCAACTTACCGTTAAGCCAGATATTGGCTTTATAATTGAGCCCCAGGAACTTGAGGGTGACGTGATTGAAATTGTCCGCTTTCCTCGGAAGAGGGAAACTTGTCCTGTACCACCATGATCTACTGAACAGTGAATCCGGTATAGCGCTGAGATTTCGTCCTTGAAATGGATTCTTAAAGATCCCATCGTTCACCAAAGTTCCGAGAACCGTCGATGGGACGACGGCCTTGTGCCATCCTTCAGTCACAAAAGAATCAGCGGAAATATTTTCCCCGGAAACGTTCAAATACTTGCTTGATTGGATCAGCCAATGATCACTCAAAGTAATTACCCGCTTAGGGGAATTTATCGCGGCGTTCGTCACGGCCGTAAACATGACGACGGCAAGAAAAATTGAATACAAAACTTTCATCTTTCACCCTTACTAATGATGCCGGCATTGAAGGTGGCTACCCTCGAGTCGTGAAAGCCTTATTGCTTCAGCAACATCTATATATCCACCTGGCAAGTTATATGCGGGATTAAAGAAAAACAAATCCGAGTTCCTGACCACGCAGGTACCGCGACTCCCCATTGATCTACGAGTTTGAAAGCTTTTGTCATTATATTTATGCTTAGTTTTGAAATTGATTTTTTTAAGAATTCAGAGATAGACCTATGTTCAAAGACCATCCCAGAGGATTGTTCGTGCTTTTCTTTACCGAGATGTGGGAAAGATTCGGGTTCTATACAGTACTTGCAATTTTTGTTTTATACCTGCAGGAAAATTTCCATTGGGATCCCGCAACGATCGGAAACATTTACGGTTTATTTATCGCGGCGACTTTCTTTCTACCCCTGTTCGGTGGCATGGTCAGCGACAGATTGTTAGGATATGGGAGAACAATTGTTTTGGGTGCAGCAACTTCCTGTGCAGGCTACGCTCTGTTAGCCATTCCGACAGCAAAGCCAGCGCTTCTTTTCACCGCACTGTCCATCATCGCTATCGGAAATGGCTTGTTCAAACCAAATACGTATGTCATCGTTGGGAACCTCTACTCTCAAAAAGACGGCTCGTTGAAAGACGCGGCGTTCAATATTTTTTATATGGGGATAAATTTAGGTGCGTTCCTCGGTCCGATCGCAGCAGCCTCGACGAAGAATTTTATGCTGACTCATTTTCATACGTCACTCTCTCACGCATACAACGCAGCATTCGGAGTCTGTGCGTTGGGACTCCTCGTCAGCATCGCGATTTTCTTGTCGTTTAGGAAATATTACAAAGATGCCGACTACAGGACGAAAGATGCCGGCGCTCCAAAAGAAGAACTCATACTAACAAGATCTCAGGAAAAAGAACGCATCACTTCTCTGCTCATTATCTTTGTCATAATAATCTTCTTCTGGATGGCCTACTACCAGAACGGGTTTACAATGACGTTGTTCGCCAAGAATTATACCACGACCACGGTGGACAGAATCACTTACTTGTTGTTCGACCCGATTTCACTTCTTGCCATCATGGCACTGATTCTTTCGGGCTTTCAGTTGTCAGCGGTTAGCTACCAGTCCTCGACTAAATCGCGAACAACATCTACGGTCATCATGGCTGCATCGGCCGCCATCATTTTAACAAAGCTCCTGACCTTTTCATTTTCTAATCCCATATCCCCTGAAAGTTTTCAATCGTTCAACCCTTTGTTCATATTATTTCTCACGCCGGTGATCATCGGAATATTTGCATGGCTCAACAAAAAACACAAGGAGCCTTCTTCACCCGGTAAGATCGGACTGGGAATGGTCATTACTGCACTCGCGTTCAGTATAATGATCGCCGCTTCGATTGGACTTCCCATGCCCGGCAACGCGGCATCTTTTTCGCGTGTCGGTCCTTATTGGCTGATCTCTTCTTACTTCGTAATAACGCTGGCCGAATTGTTTCTAAGCCCGATGGGCATATCGTTTGTCTCGAAGGTCGCGCCGCCAAGAATGAAAGGAATGATGATGGGAGGATGGTTCGCTGGACAGGCGATAGGAAGCTACCTTGCGGGATTCGTCGGACGATTCTATGTCCAGATGCAGTTGTGGCAGTTCTTTCTGATTTTAGTTTTTGCGGCAATCATTTCGGCAATTCTTATTCTGGTCTTCCTGAAGAAACTGCGTCACGCAACCGACGCCTAATGCTATCGAATGCCTATTGCTGAAGACTGCTCATCATCTGCAAGTGCCTTGATCACCGCATCGTGTATGTCGACACGTGCCGCTGCAATTTTCAGGTCCTTCCGAGTGGGACAAACTCTATTAGTGAAAAGAATTACGAACAGATTTCTAACCGGGTCAACCCAGATTGACGTTCCGGTGAAACCTGTGTGACCGAATGAGTTCGGAGAGAACAAGTGACCAGCGCTCGAATAGTGAGGTGAGGGTGCCTTCGTGTCCCATCCCAGCGCACGAGTGCTCAGATCAGATTGCTTCCGGGTCCATAAGGCAATAGTCGAATCCTGCAAATACCGTCTTCCGTCGTAAACACCATGATTCAATATCAACTGCAGATAGACGGCAATGTCATCAGCTGTCGAAAACAACCCCGCATGACCGGCAACGCCTCCGAGTGAACGCGAATTCTCGTCGTGCACAACTCCTCTGAGTAAACCTCCTGCAGCGGAGTCATACTCGGTCGGGGCACAATTCTGAACGAGTGATGCCGGCGGTGTGAACATCGTGCGAGTCATTCCGAGCGGATGATAGAAATTCTTTTCGACATATTCATCAAGGGGCATCCCGGTAATTTTCTCAATGATTTTTGCTACCATCAGGAAATTTATGTCGCTGTAAACCATCTTCGTACCGGTCGGGTATTCAAGCGGCGTCGCGTACAGTGAATCCCACATCGCATCATGCGCCGCATTGAAGTTGCTGCCGAAAGAATCCGGCTCAACCAGCCACCGTGGATGTTTCAGCAGACTGTCCAATTGAGCTTCCGGGATCACAGACGTACGCCATAGATACTCCGGCGGGTCGGGAGGAAGTCCGCTATCGTGCACCAGAAGGTCGCGGACAGTGACTTTTTCTTTTCCATTTCGACCAAACTTCGGCAGGTAACTAACCACAGTGGTGTCGATGTTCAGCTTTCCTTCTCCATATAATTTCATGGCTGCAAATGTCGTGGCACATATTTTAGTTAACGAGGCCATGTCGAACATCGTGTTAAGATCGATGGTTCTCGAGAGCGGCGAATAATCGTAAGTGCCGAACGCCTTGTCGAAGACAATTTTCCCATCTTTCGCTACCAGAAGCTGTGCACATGGGAATGCTGTGTCTGAAATCCAGAAGTTTACGATGGAATCAAGCTGCGACAATTTGTACGGATCAAACCGGGCTTCCTGTGGAGCAGCGAACCTCAAACTTGTCTGAGGCAGATCGATTCCGGCACCGTACTTCGCAACGTCAGGGATCGTTACAGGAAGTTTGCCGCTGATATTTATTTCGCCAAACAGCGCCTGAACTGCTGCATCAACAGAGACTTTCATGTCACCGTATGCGCAAACATACGCCGCGACGCCAGGGGCGCTTCTTAGCAAATACGGGTTTCCAAACGAAACCATCACCACCGGTTTCCCTGAACCCGTTACTTTCTGGAGAAATGATTGGACCGACGGTGCGAAATCGATTGTCCCGGTTCCAGACCGCCACCGGACATATGTCGGAATAATTACAATGCTCGCGTTAGATACGGCATTCATCGCGTTCTGGAAATCGAGCTCGTTAGAAGTCGGGTCAACCTGAACGAAATCCACATTCTCGTATCTTTGTAACAGTTCCATTCGGAATTCCCCGGCAACGCTCGGGTCTCCATTATCTGATACGACCAGGCAAAGGATTCGCTGCGGTTGATGGTACTGAAGCGGAAGGATATTGCTATCATTTTTGACAATGGTAATCGAGCGACGAGCAGCATGTTCGGCAAGAAGCTGATGCGCCTCTGTGCCGACAATTCTCGGTATGGAATTCAGGTCAACAAACCTCTCCTTGTTCAGACCCAGCTCTGACTTTATGTCGAGTATCTTTTTTACCGCGCTGTCGACTCTTGCCTGGCTGATTTCGCCACGCTCCACGGCTTTTGTGATCGCATCTATCGCAACTCTATTGTCTGGCGGCATCAACACAATGTCTGCTCCAGCTTTGACGGCTCTTATCGCCGCGTCCGCTCCCGAAAATTCATTGGTCACGCCCTTCATCGTCATTGCATCAGTGACGACAAGTCCATGAAAGCCCAGAGTGTCCTCGAGCAGGCCTGTAGTTATCCGCGATGACAGGGTTCCAGGCACACCCTGTTCCGTGTCTATCTTGGGAAATGCTATGTGTGCCACCATGATCGATTTTACACCTGAACCGATGTCCGATTTGAATGGAATCAGCTCCATAGTATCAAGCCGCTGAACGCCATATCCGATCACTGGCAATCCAACGTGGGAATCAACCCTCGTATCCCCATGACCCGGAAAATGTTTTGCCGTTGCAATAACTCCACCATCCTGACTTCCTTTGACAAATGCCGACGCAAGCTTCGCGACAAGATAGGGATTTTCGCCAAACGAGCGGACATTAATGATAGGATTCTCCGGATTGTCGTTGACATCTGACACCGGTGCATAGTTCTGGCTAACACCCACTGCACGAGCCTCCTTCCCAATGACTTTTCCAATCTCATAAACAAGCGAAGAATCCCGCGTCGCCCCGAGTGCCATATTGCTTGGGAAAGAAATTCCCCCGGTAAGTCGCATTCCCAATCCGTTTTCATAATCGGAAGATATCAACAAGGGAACATCCGCGATTTTCTGGAGATCGTTCAACAAGATCGCTTGCTCATAAATATTCCCGAGCGAGACGACCAGTCCGCCGACTTTTTCATCGCGGACCATGCGTACCAGATCAAGATAATCGGGGTCGTCATCGCTTAAATATTGAGTCAGCGAATATGGAACTACCATCTGAGCGACTTTTTCTCTCAACGTCAGAGAGGCCAGTATCGTCTTGACCCAACTTTCATCAATTGACCACCTATAGCTGCCTGAATTTTCTACAGGATAAACTTCAGTAGAAACGCCAACCCGGCCGTTAACAACCGTCGTTGTATCAGACTTTGTCGTGGAAGCGACATGCGGCTGAGAGATCGTACGGTTGGCTGCTGTGCATCCGTAAAAAAGAAGAACAGCGACCGTATTAAGAAGCGTAAATTTTGTCATTTATAACTTTAGGATCCCTTCATCGCAGTCTGTTCCTGCAGGAACGAACTGGAATTCACGATAGACATGAATAAAATCCGTATGCAAATCTTTGAAGTCCTTCCCTAACACGTAAAGACATATCCTCTTGGGCATCGTCGAGTAAGAATATCTTTGAATCCGTTATTCATTTACAAAGTCTATTACATAAAACATAGCAAACCAAACAGCCATTTTGTCGCTCTATTTTATAACCGCCATCTTTCTGATTGCTGAAAAGTTATCAGCCACTATCCGATAGAAGTAGATCCCGCTCGGGAGTCTGCTCGCGTCGAATGTGACAGTATGATTTCCTGAGTCTTGTCTCGCTTCGACAAGCGCTGCAACCTCTTCGCCAAGGACATTGTAGACCTTCAGGGTCACGTAGCTAATGGTTGGCAGCTCATAGCCAATCGACGTAGTAGGATTAAACGGATTGGGATAATTTTGAAAAAGGCCGTAAGAGGTATGATGTACCACTTTATTGTCCCTGAATCCAGTGACCTTCCCATTCACCTGAATATCATCGACATATATCGTGCTACTGTCGATCAATGCAGATGGCAAGTGCCGAATCGCGAATCCCTTAAAAACATCGGTCGATGCATCTGAAATATCACGCCACATCCCGACATACTTATAACCATACCAATCTATTGTGTCGACTGCAAGAAACTTCTCGGATGTGGAGCCAAAGATAAAATCCAGCTCGTTTCGACTGTTATCGCCAAACACCCACATCCCAATAGAAGATACCCCGGAGATATCGAATCCCTCAGAGTTCTCTTCAGCACAAACAGACCTTACTGAATCGAATTGGTATTTCAGCGTACCTGCATCGTAACCATCATAAGACCGATAAGAGATAAAAAAGCCGGTAACAGAAGTATCAACTCCAAATGTGCCTGAGCTTGCGGAGGGCTGCAGCCACCGACCAAGCGAAGACTCAAAGCCTTCGATTACTGAACCACCGGAAACTGCGGCATCGACAGTAAAAGTAGTTGAGAATGATCCTTTACTAGCAACGCCGTAGTAATCAATCACTCCGGGTAAGAGAGAAAAAGTGTATTTCATCCCGGAGCCCAAGCTGGTTTGTGAACGCACAGCAACAAGTGTCAAGCCACTCGAGGTGACTTGAAACATATCTTTAGAAAGCGGCACCACATTTCCCTCCGAGTCGACTAGCGTTATTTTTGAAGAGAGCGAGTTGAACTGAACCGGCTCGTTCATCACAAACTCGAGGTAAGCTTTAGGTATCACAGTTCCTCCGTCCCGCGGAGATTCCGCAATGACAGATGGGCCTTCGGTATCGACAGGGACCGTCGTGAATCGGAATTCGTAGGGCGTTTTAAGATTCTTTCCGTTAGATGCTTTTGCCGACGTGCTTATACTAACATCGTAAGATGTCTTCCATACGAGAAAGGCATCGGGATGAAAGACCAATTGCGTATGATTTGAGTTGAATGAAATTCCACCTCCAACATTTGGCGTAATACTAAATGCAGAATCTGTGGACGCGGTATCCATCGGCGTATTAAAATTTATGACGACGTTCGAATAAGCTGCTACAGCAGAGTCGTTCGCGGCAGGAGAGGATTTCACAATCGACACTTCCGTCGAATCGTATCGATGAACAAGGTCGAAATAATGATGCCAGTTCCAATATTTACCCGGATCTGTATGGTTGTTGCAGGTGGCGTATCCCGATCCTACATAAGGAACGTATTGTGAAAATGGAATTAGATTGAACCACGGATAACTCCACGCATCGTGGCCGAAAATATGTAGGGAGTCTTCCGGAATGCCGAATTTTTCGCACAGGGATGCTGTCAGTCGTGCTGATGATTCATACTCGGCTTCGGTATAAAAAGAGGAGTCGGAGACGAAACCTTCGTGCTCAATGTTCAGCGTTATTGAGTTCCAGCATACAACAGCCCATGCCCGATCGCTGTCGTTCACGAACTGGTCAATATAGCCATCCTGGCTTCTTACGAGGTAATGGGCACTCGCTTGATCGCTGACGTTTTCAAATAAAGAGACAGCGTAATCAAACTGTTCCTCGGTATCGTGAATAATCAAGAAAATAATTGGTGCACCGCTGCGAGAATTATAGCTGGGACTTCCGACCCACACAGGTTTAGGGATGGGATCACCGGGTTTTATGAATCCGGTCGCCTTCACCGGTTCGGGAAAGCCACTGAGATCTACAGATTGAGGCAGGATTACGATTCCATCTGCGTCGACGCCGGATTGCACATACTGGAGAGTATGATACGCGAATTCCAAGGCTATGTCAGGCTGAGGAATCCCGCTGTATCTAGCGATTACGCCTGACCAAGTCGGCAGGCTATCTGTTACGACCATCGACTGTTTGTTCGTCTGGTTTCTGTATTCCGACAAGAGCGCTGCGGCACCTCTGATGTTCAGGTAGGGGTCGCTCAACAAAGAATCTACAGGCAACCCGATCAGCTTTGCCGCGCTATCGAGCGAGTACGAAAATCTGCTATCATTACGAAGGCCCATCACCCCACGGTCTCCACCTGCGACTCCTTGAGACCAATGGGTCTCGATGTAACCAATTGCTTCAAGAATTGGAGCCGGAACATTGAACTCGCTTGAAACAGACTGAAAGTACTGAGTGCACTGCGCTGGGGACTGAGCGAAAGTTTTTACAACGATCAAGGTAATGACAACAAAAATTGTTTTCATGCGGCCCCTGTTTTGTATAACGGCTGATTGTGTAATACCCCGGTCATCTCTAAGGCTTCTTTTCCTGAATCGTGAGACTGTAGTCGAACTGATTAAAGTATATGTTACTCTCATCCGTTTCGAGTTCTCCTCTTTGAAAGTCTACATCATCGGACCGAAAATATTTCTTTGCCGGCATAAGAACCTGGTTGTTGTCAGAGTTTGCGGACATTCGATATTGGTCGAGCCCTCCAAAATAGAACTCGTGCAGTATCTTGCGCTGTTCTGGAGTCAGATCCATCATGTATCTTTTTGCGAGAATTCCCATATATGGATCGACGGGTATCCAACCATAAGGGGAAACGTAAATCTCAGTCCAGTCGTGTATATCTTTTGCACCAGGAAATGTAAACCAGCCAGACTGCCAGCGAGTTGGAATGCCGTTGTAGCGACAGAGTGCTATGAATAGCATCGCTTCCTGTCCGCAGTCACCGTATTTCTGTGTCAGACAATAGTCGCTGATATTACTTATTGTCGAATATTCTCTAGCGAAGCTGTATTTAATATTTCTAGAAATCCAATCGTATATCTTCTTTGCCTTAAGGAGCGGATTGCTCTCTCTGCCAACAATTTCTTTTGACAGTCTTGTGATTTTGTCGGTGAAAATTAGATTGGGAGCCTCCATGGTGTATTTCACATAGGTGCTGTCGCTTTTGTTGTATGGTTGTACCCTGTCTCTTTCAAGATTAAAATGGACGCCGAAAGTTTCATACGAGTACTCGATTAGGAATCTCGTCGCCCCTTCGGAGTCCGTCGGTTGTTCCATGTAGACGGACCGAATCTGGCTCTCCTCTGAAGAAATGTCGACAGGCCTGCTTGAGGATGAAACTAAGGAGAACCCTGTCTGGAAAGGAAGTTTTCTTGGAACAGGGATCCATGCCTTTACGGTCTCACCGGGTTTTACTACACCGGAGTCCGTCGTCAGTGACATCTTTACAACAAAGACTTTGGGCAAAACATACGGAACTCCAGAGCTGTCCGAGGCTTTTTCAATTAAGATGCAATTAGATAACAAAGCTTCGTGAAATTTGTATTCCTCCGGGGGTGGGATTCGTCTTGTGGCGATATCAGAATTTCGGAAAAATAGGTTGCTTCTGCTCGTCCCAACGAATCGCAATGTATCGTCAATCATTCGTGCGTCGAATTTTCCCTTTCTTATCCATCTCTCAAATTCCCCTTTCGAAATATTCCTGATGCTATGCGCGAGTTCAGCATACAGCTCGTCTGCGGCCAAGGAGTAGTCAATTCGAATACGTCTCATTCTTTCTAATTGGAAATGGATCTCATCTTTTTCGGCAGGAGACAAAGAAGCAGACTCTTCATGAAGGATCTTCTCAAGCAGCGACGACGCTTCTTTGAATTTTCCACCGTTCTCCAGCCTAAGCGCGCTGTGATATGATTTCGTTTGCCCTAAACAAAACGATAACGCGATGAAAGACAAGAGTAATGTGTTACAGATCGACGATAACCCGGGACCGCATCGGAGCATTTGTCTACCCTTCCATCATTTTTCGAGGATCATTTTCCTGACCTGAACAACTCCCGACGATGTTGTCAGGCGATAGAAGTAAACGCCGCTTGCGAATCTGGAACCATCGAACTTAACCTGATATTTCCCCGGATTCTCCTGTTCATTTACTAGCGTAGTAACTTCTCTCCCAAGTACGTCATAAACTTTTAGCGTAACGCCGGTGAGTTCCGGCAACCAATAATCGATTACTGTGGAAGGATTGAATGGGTCAGGATAATTTTGAAACAGCGAATAACCCGGTGAGATAGCAGGCCCCTGAGAAATCGCGGTCAACGGCCAGGCCGATGTGTACTCGTTCCATACGAACGGCGAATCAATCTGTCCATATTCCCAGAGGCTGACACCAGCATAGTGGTACGCCTGCTGTGACAGACTGCAAAAACCTGAGATATCGCCGGGCCTGACGTTGTTGCTATAACCGAAATATTCTCCCTGACCGATGGGCATTATTGGTTTATTCGCCGCACTATCTCCTTGCTTAACCCAAGTTTGTGTGTACGAAGCGAACTGGCCACTCATGAGGCTAAGCTCGTTTTGAGGTGTCGTCGGTCTCGCGGCCCAATATGTCTGCGGCATGTTTACCCGGACTCGGTCGAGGAAAGTGGTCCAAGGGAAAGTGTTGTGCCCGTCCACACGTGCCCAGGATGTCAACCCGACAAAGCTCTCGGGATGATGAGAATGAACCGAATCGCAATATGCTTGTGCTGCCGGCACACGGCTTGCCAGAGTATCGTATTCTATTTCAGCATCGATAAGAAGGCCGTCGATGCCTTTGATGCTGAGAATCATATTGGCGACGTCTGTCTCAGATGCGGAGTTTCCCCAGTAATGAGGAACTCCGTAAACATATTGAAATGCAAATATCTTTATTCCATTACTATGAAAAATGGAGGCGACGCTATCCATACTACCATACTCTGGCACCGCCCAATTGTAAAGCGAGTGATCTGCGCTGTTGTAGTAGCTATCACCATCTCCGACTTTGATGACGACCCACGTTACTCCGACGGTTCTTAATTTATTGATTACTGCACCTAAGCTGCCGCCGCTTGCATTCCACAATTGCCAAATCCACATACCCTTTCCTTCGATAGGAAGAGCACCCTGCGCATGAACCGAAGCTGAAATCGTCAACGCCCCCAAAAGAGCAAAAATCCTATTCCGCATTATTTTGCCACCCCTTTTCCTACCTACCGATTTCGAACGAACCAACTATCCTATTGAACTGCTCTACCGTAACATTCGACGTGTCTCGCATCGTCCCTAGAAGTTCTTCGCTAATTTCCTCGGTGGTCAATTTCCTTCCGTCGACCTCTTCACCGGGTTTTCTCGAGCTAACATCACTAGCAAGCGAGAAGGTATAATATTCACCTGCGTTCTGCGTGTAGCAATTTATCATGCACTCCCATGCTCCCATTCCTGCGTAGACAACCCAGTATTCACGGACAAATTTCAAGGAATCAGACATTGTTGTATCCACATAAACTCGATTCTTCATTAACCGCTCACTTTCAGGGATGTCAAGGTACAACCTACCACCATACGTTCCCTCCAACTCAACGAACGGGCGCTGGCTCACGGAGACATGTACTTCATTCCTTTCGTTCGACGGCCCCTGGAGTTTGATCACATATTCATCCTTACTACGTCGAATTAGCGTCCCATAATACTGGATTTTGAATCTATCTAAGATGGTCACATATGCACTGTGTGCTTTGGCTATCTCACTATTCTGCGCTTGCGCCAATTCTCCGAGAAGAATAAGCAGCACCCAAATCATGAAATAGAAAACTTTTATCTTCTTCACCTGCTCACCCCAATCCTTGTTCTTCAATCCCATCCCCATCCTCCTCTCTAATCCTCCCGTTCATCAGAACAGAATTCCAGAGAGGAGGACAGGGCAGGAACAAAATTACTTCAGTAAGACCATCTTCTTCGTCATCTTGAAACCGTCTGACGTTACAAGTGAATATAGGTAAATACCCGAGGCAAATCGATCACCATTAAATGTGACGAAATGTTGTCCGGCAGATTGTTTCGCATCGACTAACGTGGCCACTTCTCTTCCAAGGACATCATATACTTTGAGAGTAACTTTGACGTTGTTTTTCAACGAGTATTCAATCTTAGTCGTCGGATTGAACGGGTTAGGATAATTCTGCGACAGGATGTATGAAGTCGGTCCAAGAGAGGTCTGATTAACAGCCGTCACATGTCCCGTGAACATCTGGACACAATTAATATTAGAATTGAAGACAGCAACGTATGCCGTATCCCCGCTTGGGCTGAACGCAATTCCTCTGTCATCGATGATGGTGGTCTTCAGGGAATCCGCACCAATTCCAACTGCTGTCAGATTCCACTTTATGCTGTCCTTAAGCACGGGATTAGATGGATTCGTCATGTCGAATGCGTACCAGGAAAGCGGACTAAAGGCTGTGTCGGTGTTTTTGTCAGTCACGGGACCACCAGATCCACACCAGAGGTATCCTGATCCAGGCTGCCATGCCATGGATTCAACAGACAGGCCTTTAAGAAGCGTGTCTTGAAGGACATATTGGCTGAGAGTTCCTGCAGAACTGTGATAATGCAGGACAACAGGTGTAATCGCCGTATCCTGACCCGAAATTATCTGAAAATTTGCAAAGTATGGGACATAGACATCATTCCCATCGCCAGAAACTGCAATCGCTCTGGCAACGCCATTGTATTCCGAGGTATCTATTGACTCTGCTACCTGCGTAAAATCAGATGTGAGTGCGATCGGACCGGTTGGCGCGCCGATAACACCGACCGTGAACACTTCGCCTGCGTTATCCACCGCGCAACTTGCGAGTGAACTCGCATATCCCGGTATCGGGTTCTCGATCTTTTGTATTTCCGTCCCATCGTGGTAGTCGAGCTTTATTATATAGGCACTCGGAAGAGCCATGTATATGTCACCGTCAGAGGGGCCGGTAGTCATTCCGTATGAATACGAAAATCCCATAATACCTCCGTTAAGAGTGTCCTTTACCGTTCCATCTCTACTCATGAGAACATGTAACGGAGAGAACGATGCCTGGGAACCATCCGAATTGAAGACGTAGATGCTCTTTACAGGTATCATACCTCCTCCAGTTCTCGCCAAACTATCGTCATACCTATATGACGCCATCCAGACTCTTCCCATAGGATCAACTGTCAAGGCATTATTTATTCCGCCTCCACTAATGACCCCGGGATTGAAGCCTGAATCCGGGAATATTTTGACAAATTGCCAGCCCTGTGCGTTAGCTGAACAGACAGACACTGCCATCAGCGCAACTACAGCCAGGAAAATTTTTTTACACATTGTTTATTCCTCCTTTGAATGATTTGTTTTTAAAACTTGCAGGTGTAAGAGCTAGACACACCGTGTCGTGACAAACAAAATCTTCCGATATCACCTCCTACTTAACGAGTGTTATTCATTCGATCAAATCCTCCCTTTAACAACAGACGAGAAGCATGGCGGAACCGCCTTTCATTGTATTCCATAATATGGAGCGCCTTGTTTTCTTGCTACGATTTTCAAAATGCCGAAGGTTGCAGTACTCGCAAATAAATTCTGCCCAATCCATGCGAAGGATTTACATGGAGAATTGAGTACTTTACCGCTAACATACAAAGAGTAAGGTTTGTCTATCGCACCTCCTGGATGGACCACTAACAGGTAATCGGTCGCCTCCGTCGCCACAAATAAATCGCCATCCGCAGAAAAAGTTATCGCATAGATGTTGTTACCACCTGCCGGATCCTCGGCGAGATCAAAGTACACTTCAGGAGTTCCGAGTGAATCATTCACCAGGGGAGCCCTGTAGACTTTGTTCGGTCCGCTTCCCGGATTGGAAACAAAATACAAGTATCCATTGTAGTACCGCACAGATCCGACACTACCTGTGAAAGGAAACAGTTTGGTGCTTGCATCGGTCTTTATTCTATAAATCCCATAACTTGGCACTCCGTTTACTGTTACGCTCCAACCTGCCCACAAATTATGATTCGGGTCGAAATCAAAATCTGAGAATGCGCCGGAAGGGACGGGAGCCCAGGCGGTCGACGAAGTCCCTTGCGAAAGCCGGTAAATTGCCCTAACACCCTTCGACGCATAGATAAAATTGCCAGGGCCGAACTTGATGAAAGGCCAATCCACATTACCCGTCGTAGACAAGGCATAAGGCGAAGCAGCTACCGTCCCGTCGGAAGTAATCCTGAATATGCCTTTGTCTTTGGTCCCAAGAGTCGCATTTGAGATCGACACATAGAGATTCGAATCTGGGCCCGTGCAGATGCCGTAAGCATTATCGCCCGTTGCAGTCGGCAGATTGCTAAATGGAGTTATCGCGGCAATCAATTTATAACTGTAAACCGGACTAAAATTTGCCGCACCGATCACGGATACCCTTACCTGAATGGTATCTCCCGATATAGCCGGAGCTTTCAACACTATTTTGGTTGGACTTGCACTTATGATGGGACTGTAACCATAACCATAATACGAAAACGCCTTTGTAGTATAATTCAGAAATGAAACCTGGTCGCTATCTAAGTTTGTCAGAAAATTCTTTCCATAAATAGTGAGGGTATCAATCCCAGCAAGCGCGCTCCCTTCGGGCGACAGGCTGTCTACGACCGGTTGCGGACCATTACCGAGGCCCGGGTTATATAAAGTAGGCGACTCGACTTTTGTGCAGCCAACCATATTCAAAGCCACCGCGATGGAAACCGCCAGCGTGGACAGACAAATTCTTAATTTATTCCTCATTTTGCATCCTCACATCAATAAGCAACGACCAACGAAAGTCGCTGTACATCCGAAAATCCGCCAGTAAACGGCGTCCAGGAATAATCGATACCGAGATTAATACCCGCAATGTCCTCGTGTAAACCAACTCCGGCTGTCACACCATATACATCGTTGTTAAACATGTACCCGCCTCGGAGCGATATTATCCCCATGAAAGTGTATTCCGCTCCGACATCGACTTGTTCAGGATAGTCTCTCGGATGAGTGGCATCCACAGCTAGTACCAATGATTGCGAATTGTCGTCTATGTTCCACATATCGAGAAGGTTCATTGAGATTCCAAGATTGAAAATGAGCGGAAGGTCAAAACTTTCCGCCTCATACTTGAGTTCTCGGGAAAAATTTCTTAAGTCCATTCCAAACGCCAGGCTCTTATAACCCGTTTTGTATATCATCCCAAAATCGAAGGAGACGACATTCAATTTCTCCTCTTTGGTAACATAGCTTCCGTTGCTGTTGATGTTGGTTATGCTAGAACCGAGATCCTGAACCACATAATTTACGTCGCCACCCACAGCAAACTTGTCAGTGAGAGCCTTTGCATAACCTACTCCGATGGAGTAGGCTGCCGGTGAAAATGTCCCTATATCCTGGTATCCTTCCACATTGTTCGCAATTATCGTTTCCTGTAAATCCCCATAGTTGACTGATCGTACAGTCAAGCCGAAGACACCATACTCATCATGAGATGGGACGAACGCCACGCTGCCGTAGAAATGCTTGATGCCCGCAATCCAATCTACCTGGCCCAAAGAAAGGGTCACAGCATTTTCGATCCTCGCCATGCCGGCAGTATTGTAGAACATCGAAGTGGAATTACCATCTAGTGATGTCACCGCCTCACCCATCGCTTCGGCTCGAGGATCAGTGGAAACATTCAGGAAGTCCAAACCCGATTGCGCCAGTTTCTGTTGGCCAAAGGCTATTGAGGACACAAGAAGCGTTATTCCGACAAGGGAACGGACAAAGAAGCCATTAAGGGTCTCGTCATGACGTTGCACAATAGATCGCACCTCTCTGCGGTCGAAACGACAATTGCTATTCATCTTCATTCTAGTTTCCGTTTTCATTTGGTCACCTAATGACTACGAATTTCTTTATGGCTGTCTGACCTTGTGGAGTTTGGAAAACCACGATGTAGATTCCGCTCACGACGATTTGATTAGAAGATGTCGTCAGATTCCAGTATTCATCACCGCTTCCGTTTACATGCTGGATTGTTTTTATCAACTGACCCAGCTCGGTATATATCTTGATCGTACAGACAGGCGGGATATCGAGAAAACCAATCTGGTTGGGCTCGCCGACATAACGAAGTATATTTTCATTTGCAGAGATATTGTAAGGGTTAGGAACTACTCGAATAACATCTCCGAAATTTATGTCGTTTTTGTTGATACCCGAAAAAGTTATCAGGCTGTCGCCCCTTCCGGTATTTCTTACAATTGTTCCGGAAGCTGGCGGACTGGCGGTCCCTCTGCATGTTATCGTACCTGAGATGCCAGGGGCAGTCCCGGTGACACTAACCGACAGGACAGTGAATATTGCGCTCCCATTGGTATAAAGGTCACCTACTTTTGGTGGCGTCGTTATTCCGCTAACCGTGAAGACACTCTTCACAGGTTCCGAAACACCTGGCCTGAGTAAATGGGCGGGGTCATACGTCTGCGTATAGTATCTGCTGCTTTCGAGTGCTACACCCGATGGTGTACCGTTACCACCGGGATTATCAGCCGGACTTCCGACAGAAGCGATGTAATAGTAATAGTCTATACCACGAACCGCCGTGGTGTCGTTGAAACTCGTTACGTTGGACGGGCATTGATAGATCAAGTAGTACGTACTGTCGACCAACCCCTTAGCTCGGTATATTGTGAATGAGGTGATCGTGGGACCGCCCTGCGGAGGAGTCCATGAAAGTGCAATTTTGTCACCACCCGAAGTCACGCTGAAAATCGAAGGTGGTTGCGGAGGTTGTGGTAAGCTGTATCCGGAATTATAATTCGCAATCGCACTTCTAAAGGTCTGGAACAACGAATCTCTGCCGGTGTAAACGGAATCGTCTTTCTGTGCAGGGGTTATCAGCCCTAATTTGAATTGGCGGCCAATCCTGATACAAGCTTCACGGCTCAGACCAGCGGCAGCTTCTGCCATCACGATGTGGAAACTTTGACCGGGAGCGAGATTGTAAGGGCCATAACCGTTCGCCACATCCATTCCACCGCTTGTCCCGAAAGATGGGTCACCGCCTAGTCCGACCTTATCTGCTTCACGCTGACCAGACCAGCTGACGCCGGAATTCCAGCCAACGCCGTGACCCGCAGACATCAATGTATATTCCTTCTGCATCATCGGCCCGTTGAACTGGCTATTATTTGACTCAAGTCCATCATCGTTCGCCACATAGGCCGTTGTGCTTGGTTCATTTGGGTCGTCCGAAGTGTCCGTCGCAGATTTATCGGCGTGAATGGTGCAGACCCCTATAAACTGTGTCGCACCAAGCCTACCCAGAGTATCTGAGGCGGGTGGACCTGGTTGTGCAGAAGAGTTTACCCAAATAGGCCCTCCTATGTTATCGCTTGGTGGAGCACCGGCGACGCCGAGGCCTGGCATTCCAGAAAGCGTGAATGCTCCGTATGATGGGTTGTTAAAATTCCCTAACCACGAGTATGATGCTCTGACATCATTGGCTTGAAGAGTGTCACTTGTTCGTACCACACCTCCGAAAAACGGAGCACTTGGCTTCAAACCATCTCCTCTATTGTCACTGTCGGTTCCAATTCCCCAGCCGGACGAATTCGCTCCTATCACATAACGAGTATCCGCGCAAACTGCGTATCTGTACTGAAAGAAAATGCGAATGCTGTCGAGACTTTGACTTGGAAGCGTGCCATATCCGGTCTTCCCCGTATTTGTAAATGTGTAATCGTATATGACATAATTGTCATTAAACTGTTGACTGAAACCGATTATTTTTCTCACCATCGTCAATCCTATCGAAGTACACACGCTGTCATAAATCAGTCGGTCTTCTTTCAGACTTGAGTTCGTATTGTCTTCGTCGGGCGGAATATTATACGATGGAGATAAACCGCTTCCGCCATCGACCAAAACTTGTGGCAGAGCGAATCTATCAGTGGTTGTAAACGCCTGCGGAACAAATTCAGATGCGTCACTGTCAAACCTCGGTCCAAAATGTATAACCTTGACCGGCCACACCGTTCCCGATGCGTCTTTGAAGTTCTGCACTCCGATCCACAGTCCTTTAGCCGCTTCCATGTCCTGGTTGGGATAAATTGCGGGCCAGCGATCACCATCCTGCTGCGTTAAGACTCTTTGCTCTTCATATTCACTTCCGGCATTTGAGTACCAGCTCTGGAATGACCCGATGTCCATCCACTTGGTCGCGTATTGCGCGGACGCACGATCACCCAAGAGGAGGAGAAAAAATAATGCGATGTAAAACAAGCGACTTGATCCATGTCGTACGCTGAGATGACTTGTTCCAATTTTAAAATTCATTTCTTCCTCATTTCTTACGGTATGTCATAGGTGAATCTGATTCCGTAAAAGAACGTCCTTGGATTCAACATGGACAACTGCCAGAGCTCGGGCATGCGGATGTAAGACTTGCTCGACGACTGATAATCTCCAGGCCTGTCATTCCCGGGCGTATTAACGTATCCCAAGGGATGGTGAACAGAATCGCCTGCAATGGAGACCGGCAGGTGAAGCGACTCCATGTAAGCATTAAAGTCGGTACCATTGTAGAAACCGTAATAAGGCGACATGTATTTGTAGTTGAAGATATTATAGATATCCGCGAACAGTTCCATGTCAAGGCCGTAAAAATGGAATCCCCGGCTTATTCTTAAGTCAAAATCTAGGTAATCAGTCCATTCAACATTATTCTGGACTCCTGGAATAGTCGCGCCGCCAGACCATGTGAGCCAAGGCCCTGCGGACCAGTTGCCGAGCAAATTGACATGCCAATCAGCCAGAGGTTTGATGCCGTTCCAATTTGGACCGAACCAATTCGGCGTGAAAAAGTCCAGATTCAGTCTTGCGTAAGGCTGAGGCAGGGGTTTTGTCTGATAAAGATCAGTATAGTATGTTAGATCATAATTCCGTTGATCGGCAGGACTTTGATAGCTTGTTCTGTATCCAAAGTTACCCCACGTTTCCACCATGTATGTATAATTCACGAACCCCTGGAACCAATCGCCTCTGTTCTTTGAAAGGGTTATTTCAAATCCTCTTATGTCCTCATAATAATTGGGAGTGTACTGAGTGTAATCAACCTTTGAGTCTGCGCTCACATAAGTTGTACCTGCGTACAGACCATCAGGAGAACCATACTGGTTAGCAATATCCTTATAATATCCCGCAATGTGAATCAGATACTGGTCAAGCACGCTTTGCTCGAAGCCCAATTCATAAGCAATGGTTCTCGGCAGGGGATTATTCGGATCTGCAACCAAGCTCACATTATTGGTTCCCGTCAATCTACGAATCAGATATAGGTCGTTGGGATTGGGCATGGAATAGAAATGGCCATAATTGAAATACAATTTTGAATTATCCGTTACTGGAAAAGAGATGCCAAGTCGTGGTTCCACGTAGAGAATATTCTTGGTTGGTGCTTTCGTCACCGTATCAAGCCCAATCACGTCAGCACCAGAAAAGATGATCGAATAGGGATTATCGATGCTGTACCATTCTCCGCCGGCATGAGAATCATCCACTCGGACGCCCAGATTCGCTATCATACCTTCGAACTCGATCTTATCCTGCAAATAAGCCGACGCGCGAAGTGGAAACGTATGCCAATGTGACCACGATGTGCCTGTCGGCAAATAAGCGTCAACGGTTGCGTAGTTAACATCGTTGTCAGTATAGTCGAATTCTAAGCCGGTCTTGATCTGGTTATGCTCGTCAATCTGACTCGACAAATCAAATTTCGCATTGTATTCCGCAAGCCTGCTGCTGTCACGCGACGTACTCATTCCAACACTCATCCTCATTCCGTCGATTGCAGTCGAAGGAAGCGGCCAGAACCCCACCGGCGCTTCATCAGCGAAATAGTAATTCCCGAACTGATAGATGGAGGCTGTATCACGAAGCGGGCCAGGTGCCGTGTGATATTGAGATCCTGTCTCTCGTAGGTTTATCTCGTAGAACGTCGATGGGCTAACCACGTCCGAGAATTTTGCTCCGATCATGTTGAAATTCACTTTTGTCGGCGCCCAGTATTCATCTGTAAACATCCTCGCGTCTATGTAACTCACCTCGGATAAAACACTCGAAATACCTGAACTCGAGCTGAATATCCCCGGCTGTCCTGCGTTGCTGGAATTGGTACCGTCCTGATTGACCAGCATCCCTTCAAGCTGGAGCGACATCCCCGGTCCAACGTCCGAGGTCATCTTCAATGATCCACTATAACTTCTGTATGCGTCAGTCGCCAATGGAATCATGTACATGTCCTGCTCGCTCACGTATGACGCCCAGAATCGGAGATTACCGAGCTCCTTGCTTATGACTGGAAAAGGTCCGCCGAAGCTGGCGTCTATATTGTAATTGGGTTTCAGAATTGAAAAATCTTTGCGGTGCTGCCACTCCCAAAGTTTCTGGGCTGCAGTTGGACTCAGAAATTTACTGGAGTCGCCTCCGGCCAATGACTGTTCTGAAGTTGCAATCCATCCAGGAAAAGTTGGATATATGGACTGGGTCTGTGGATTCCACATACCGTCGCTCGTACCGTAGTACGCAACTGCAGGATCCATGTAAGGCCTGACATAATACGTGTTGACGCCGTTCAATGCTCCTCCAAAATTCTGCGGTTGCGGAGGAGCTACTCGTGAGAGTAAGCTTATCGTGTAGTGTTCAGTGCTGCCATTGTTGGTCGTAACATTCACTACTCCGGATCTGACGTCCCCATATTCTGCATTGAATCCTCCGGTTTGGACTTGAATGTCCTGGACAGACGTCATGCTGACGTTAGTGTATGGCGCATTGCTTCTTGCATCACGAAGAGTAAAGCCATCTACCATAAACGCGGTCTGATCGTTTCCACCGCCTCTTATCACAAGACCGCTTTGAATTCCCGCCTGAAGTTGAACTGCCCCCGTAATGCTCACCGTCGGAATCGAAATCACTTCGTCAGGAGTAAGATTGATCGTGCTCGCTGAAACGTCTTTTTGTATGACAGGCCTCGAAGCAACTATTGTGACTTCCTTCCCTGTAACCGCTGCCTCGGACAATTTCAAATCGATCTCCGCCGTTTGGTCGATTGAGACTCTTACATCTTGGACAGTCGTCGGCGAATATCCAACCATTGACGCTTTCAACGTGTACGTCCCGGCAGCCAGGTTCAGAATCGCATAGTATCCGTTCATGTCCGTTGAAGCTCCTATATTTGTTCCCTGTACCACGACAGTTACTCCGACTAATTTTTCGTCCGTCGCCGCATCAGTCACAGTGCCCGCAATCTTGCCCGTTGTCTGAGCAAAGACCAGGGAAACCATTGTTAATGTAAACAGACAACCTCTGATGACAACTTTATTCATCGCAATACTCCTTTACAGGGAACTAAAGCCATAGTGTCTCGATGTGTTTCTCATTTTCGCGGGAAGTTTTTTGCGGCGAAAGGCGAAAAGATCTTCGAGGATTCCGCACCATCTGTGACACGATAAGGTTCTGAGATTTTAGAAAGTGGGTACTTTTGACTGGAACGCTTAATCAATACTCGATCAATTCCTCCGGTCTTCTAATAACGGATCAGGTCACGAAAGAGTTTCAGACTTACTCTAATGAAAGGATGCAATGGACCAACTTGGGAAATGATGAACTGCGCGCTCGCCGGAATGCATCCACTTTTGAGAGGTAGTTATGAGGTTAATCTCTTGCTTGCGGACAACGCAAGTCTCCTTTCCCGTTTGTACTTAAGCATCTACTCAACCAACTATTTGTGAGCCACAGTATGATTTTCTGCTCACAACTGAAAATAATACTTTAATTAGGCGTTGTCAATACTTCCCAAAATGTTTCGGAACAAAAAGTTGACAAATCGCGGAAGGAAACCATGCTCCGAGAAATTCACGACCTTTGGGTTTATAAACTTTATCTATCAAATGATGATCCAACATTTCCACTATTTGCCAACAAAACTCCTGTATATCAATTCCGAGATTTTTGCTATGAGAAGTTCGCCTGAATTGTCTATGATCCAACGCAGATCTTTGTTGTTGCTTGTGAAGGCACAGAGGATGTAATTCACCCTCGGCGTATAGATGATTGCGCAATCGTTTCTAGTTTCGTCTAAAGCTCCAGTTTTATGGGCGATTTCAATTGTGCCTCTGTAAGTAGGCAGGAAGCGAGGTACACTCGCATTATAAAGTTGATATCTCATCAACTCGACCATCACTATGGAGCTTTGCGAATCAACGACCTCACCTGCATATGATTTGAAAGATAGAATGCTGCCTCCTGTGGTGTCGAGACACCTATGGCGTAAGTCTTCCTCTGCAGAGAATCGCTGTAAACATTTTTGTCGAATATTTTCGCAAGCATCTTTGTCTTGGTCAAGCCAGATTGCTTGATGAAGTCGGTGACCTGCTCAACTCCTCCGACCCTGTCAACGAGCATATTTGCCGCTACGTTATCGCTCATGTTGATCATAAGCCAGGCAAGATCGCCTAAAGTCAACTCCAATCCATCATGCATGAACAGCAGTATCCCGCTCCCCGGTACTCTATCCGAGTTGTGAAGAGTCACCTTGTCGCTCATCCGGAGCACCCCCATCTTCACATCGTGGTACAATTTGCCCAACACATAAATTTTTATAACGCTCGCCGTCGGAAACATTTTATCCGCATTGTACGAAACGGTATCCCCGTTGGCAGGGCTCACTGCGTAGATCCCCACTTCACCTTTGAAATTTCGTGCAAGCGAATCGACCGTTGTCTGCAACGGCTGGGCATTGGAAATAATCACCGATTGCAATAAGACTAACAACACAATGACTGAAGTCTTCATATCGCCTCCATTCTTTAAGATTTATTAGTTCTCTGCGGCCACTCCATTTCGCTGATAACACAGAGGAACCGCGTTGCTAATTCCCTGAAATCTGATGAACTCCCAGTCCTGCTGCGTCACTCAGAAAGAGGTGCCCGTTTTCGTTTACCACTCCTTCGAATGGGTCGTTAGAAATCAGTACGTTACCGTCCAGATCGTTCCAGTCGACAAGCGGAGATATATGTGCTGCGGCAGTTATCCCAACCGACGATTCAATCATACATCCCAACATAATTTTCATGTTATGCCGTCGGGCTTCACCGATCAGTCTGCGGGCCTTAACCAGCCCGCCGTTCTTCTGCAGTTTTATGTTTATTCCGTCGTAGGCCCTGGATAATTCCGCAACTTCAAAATGCGATAGAGCTTCGTCCGCGATAACCGGCATCTCCACTCTTTCGTGGAGCCATATGGCATCATCAATCTGCAATGCGGGCATCGGTTGCTCGATGAGCTCCACGTTTTGGGCAGCAAGCCATTTTATTTTCTCGAGGGCATCTTCCTTCGACTTCCATCCTTCGTTGGCATCAACGCGAAGTGGTTTATCTGTGACGCTGCGAACCGCCTCAATTATTTCTTCGTCATTGACGAAACCCACTTTGATTTTTAGTACAGGGTAGTTGCTAGCTTCTTCAACTTTCCGAACGATATTATCTGCTGTATCTATTCCGATTGTAAAAGTAGAAATAGGCATCTTGCTTTTATCTGCACCGAAGTACCTGTAAAGAGGAATACCCACTTTCTTACAAGCCCAATCGTGAAGCGCAATATCAATCGCACATTTGGCACTGGGATTTCCAACAGCCAGTGAATCCACGTAATCGTGAGCGGCTTCGAGCCGAGACGGATCCGACAATCTTTTAATATCAATCCTCCTTAGAAATTCTTCGACCGTTTCCGCTGTCTCGTTATACCGAGCGTTCGGCGAAGCTTCTCCATAACCAACGATGCCATCTTTTTCGAATTTAACAATGACGACTGGTACGGTATCTCGTGAGCTCCTCGCGATTTTGAAAGTGTGCTTGAGCTTCAGGTCATATCGTCTGTAATCAAGTTTCATTTGCTCTTCCAGCGGATGATGGATAGAATTTAGATACGAAAAGATGGAAATAGGACCATCAGTTTATTTGAGCGGAATCGGTGGAAAGTGGAAGAATCCGTTTAGCTTCGACAAACCTGTTCAGCTCATATTCATCGAACAACGAGTCTGTACTGACAAGACTGTTTATCCTGACGAGGCTACTGGAGTGTATGAAATATCCCCCCCCTAAATAGATTCCGACATGAACAATCTCTTCAGGCTTTCCCGCTCCTCCCCTTTCACCGAAGAAAAGTAAATCTCCTTTCTTGAGATTGGAGAAATTACTCCCGGGATCGACACTCTTGCCGATGTTAACCTGCTGGTTTGCATCTCGCGGAAGATCAACATCGTTCATCCTGAAGACCGTCTTCACGAATCCGGAACAGTCCAAACCTTTCGTGCTCGTTCCTCCCCAGAGATATGGAAATCCGATAAATTCTCTTGCTAGACTCTCGATTCCGTCTGGCGTGGGTTTATGAACCGATGAATATTTATCGAGATATTCCGCGTCCGAACGTAAGACATACCCTACCCTACCGTCAGGCAATTCAATTTTAATAGAGGAGCCGATCACCGAAATCGGTTTCAGCAAATCCGCCATCACCACGTCAGACATCGTGCTGCCGCCATTTATCGAGCTTCGTACTGTCGAATAGACGGAAGTGACAATAATCTTTCTTTCCGCGTTATAAACCTCGAAATCCGACGAGTCCATCCGAACGAGGTTATCCGAATCTATCCATCCCAGGTAACCATTGTCGAACGGAGGCTGTGGAGTCGACTTAACGTAATACCATCCGTGAGATTCTCTGAGAACCGACACTGTATGTCCCAACAATAGCTGGTTCACCAGCTCGGAAGAATATCGCGGTGCGGCATACATGCTTGCCACGCTTACATCAACGATACCGTATACTTTCGGTTTAAGGTTCTCATCAGGCAAGACAGATATTGAATCGATAACCCCATCTCTCTCGAGCTTCCTCACGCACAACATCGCAGAGGTTTTTGCTTCGAGGTTGTCGACATCGCCCTTAACCACAATTCCTTGACGGGTTTCTTCTGCCGTAACTTTGAACACGGCGGTGCGTGAGTCGGGAGCAAACATAGTCCTTAGGGAGTCTAAACTTTTGTCGATCCGTGCGACAAGCATTCTATTGGAGTTGCATCCGACAATGGCTGAAATAAAGAACAAGAAAAGAATCCGCTTCATAGATCAATTTTATCCGTTAGTGGAATTTATGCGACATAGAATAAAATGGCAATTACCGGCGACCAATTCCTTTCATTTTATTTCTGACGCCGAAGCCGGTAGAATCCTCATCCAAATGCCGAATCACCTTTCATGCCTTCGTTCGATCAATTCAAACACTCTCTGCGATATCATTTTCATAGCAGCCCTCGACCTGCTTTCCTCCACGGGAACAAAACAAGAAATAATATATTTTGTCCTGCCATTATCAACTATTCCCACATCATTGGTCCAATAACTCCACCAGCCGGTCTTATGGTAGAACATAACGTTGCGTGTAAGTCCCCGGGAAATCTTTGTGGTATCGAGCTGCCTTCCCAGCAGCACTTTCATCTCCATGCTCACCCATGGATTTACGAGCTGGTTGGCGTAAATCCGATACATGAAATCAGCGGCATGCAGAGCGCAGGTCTGTGTCCCCCTTATATTTTTATAAGCTGAATCTTCATATTCCCTTCCAAGAAATTTCCTCGTCACTTCGCTGCCATACCATCCGTACTGGTGCATGGTTTCATTGATACTGTCTCTCGTTGCGACATCAATCAGGCAATTCGCCGCCGAATTATCGCTTCTTGTTATCATCAAGTCGAGTAGATAGTTTATCGTTACCGTATCTCCGTCTCGGAGGACAGGACGCGGATCCCACTCGATTTGCTTTTCCATATCAACTGCATTTGGAGACTTTACTATGTATGACGATGTAAGAAAGTAGTCCCCATCGCTTATTTCCTTCAAGACCTGCATTGCCACATACATTTTATACACGCTTGCGGGATAAGTGAAACTGCCATAATGAACACCGCCTAGTACCGGTTTGTCTCCGGTCAGATCCACTACAGCAAAGGAAATTGTTTCGATGCCATCAGCGCCTACGTTGAACGAGCTATCCAGATCAACAGATCTGACGATATCAGACAACGAATCAGAGAATTGATTATCAACTTTAAAGTAGGCTGGCATCTTTACTTCCTGAGAAAAACCGGTTGCAGGGAAAAATAGAAATCTCAAAGTTATGCAAAGGTTTGCGATAATCTTCACATTCTCTTTTTTTCCTCCTATTGGCCCTTTCGAACCATTGGAATTCATTTGCGCTTCCTCTCAATTGATACGGTCACTTCTATACGTCGGCAAAATATATCTTAAGTGGATGGGAATCTTGCCAGTGTTATCGCATAAGATGCAGCAGTCAGAATAATTTTGCAACTGTTTACGCGGAAAACTAGCCATATAAGTTGCGGTTAATCTCCGCTTCTTCTTCATATGAGAAGTAAATGGACAAACAAGGCGACAAGAGAACCGGGATGTCACTTCGACCGATGAAGCGAAATAAATATTATTGAAAAAATCTTTTCAGTCAAATGAAGCTATTTGATATGACGAATTTGGATGCGTGACAAAATCATGGCGGCTTAATATTTCAACGGATTGTGACTACTTATTCCGCAGGATTACTGCGTCCATATGGTTAATTACTCAGAAACAGTGTAACGTACCGTGATATATGAGAGCAAAAAATACACAGTGTATATGGTTGACGCTATTTCTACGGTTAACTAATATGGGACAAATTCAGTAAAGTGGTACGGTGATGCAGAGACAACAACCGTGGCCGATGTAAAATTTTAATTAATGAGAAGGAGAAAAACGGATGGGTACAGGACAAATGCTCCTGACAATAGGAGCAATGATGCGTTTGACGTTTATCTGACCTTCAATCCAGACGGCTCAATGACGGAAACTGATACCACAAGGTACATCAACGGAAGTAGTTGGTCAGTTAAAGCTAAAGACTCTACATCCAGCTACACGCAAAGCCAGCTTACTAATTCCAACGGACAGGAAGTTATTACGGTGGTTGATGGGGATGCGCACGTGCGGGGCACCGTGAATGGAAAGTTGACAATTGCTGTAACACAGCCTAGTACCCATCGGATAAGTTCAAGCACCCAATATTCTTCGGTGGCTCCCGGAAATGCTTTCGACAAAACGAAGGATGGTAATATTATTGTCGAGGGAAACTCAATTTACAACAACAATACAGACATGCTGGGCCTCGTTGCAGACCAAAGTGTCGTGGTAGATAACCGAAAGACTGCAGGCAACATAGAAGTGGATGCCGCAATTTTTGCAAGACAAGGAAGCTGGGGATATCTTGACTATATGGGTGATCAGACCGGTTATTATAACTCTGGTGTAGTGGGCAAACTTAAAGTGTTTGGTTCTATCACTCAGAATTCCCGCGGCCGTGTTGCCAACACCGACCCCGTGCCAACTACGGGCTTCAACAGATATTATGTCTTTGACAACCGCTTTTATACCAAGCATCCGCCTTTTTTTCCAGCCGCTGTCAATCAGTTTCAAATTGTGTCGTGGCGAGAATGAGCGATACTTTTTCTGACGCAGGTTATTTTTTTCTCGGTCTAAAACCTTCAAGTTATTTGTCGAGTTATCTGGAGTAATTTTCCGATGAATTTATTCGGGGATTCTTGGAGTGAACCTGTGTCGTCCGAACTGTCTCATCAGTAATTTGCGGGTGCCAAACTTCGAGTAGATTGGTCGAGAAGTCCGCTTCACCACATGTTTTTCATTTCTGCATTAGTTACAAACTCTTTGGGCGAATCCTACCCGCATATAATACCTGCAGTGATTCTGCTCTTATCTAAACTAATTCAAAAGGTTTTTGATAATCTGAGGGTAAGCGGGCATTGACCTGAGATTAACGCCTTTGCTTCACCTTTGTGACGGGCTGCCACGAGCTTTCAAATTTGGACCAATCGTTTTTCTTTCTTCATCAAACTACCAATACTACTTCTTCACCTTCAGATTCCATTGATCGAGATCTTTCAACACTGCATCGGCTGCAATCTGTTGTATCAGCTCACCTTCTTCTTCCGACAAACTGCTCCGGTAACTCAGCCCTTCCGGACTTTCACCGAATATCGCCGCATAAAATACACATGCTGCCAGATATGTTCCTCGCTCGTTGGGGTGGCTCCCGTCACTCCGCCATAAATCCATTTCTGGATGATTTTCCCTCGCTTTCATCCAGGCATACCCTACCGGCACTACCCCTTCGTTCAGTTCCCTCGATATCCCCAAATAGCCCCTGTTGATTTCAAGCTGCATGCTTTTGTAGTCCGCCATTCCACGCTCTGCCCATCCGTCCCTATGCGCCCAGGTCAAGAAGAAGAGCGGTGTCGATCCAGCTTCCCTGATTTTTTCTACCAGAGATCGCACCGCCGGATACATCACCGTGGTCCTCAATGGCTCTACCGACGGTATCTCACTCTGCTCTTGTAACACTACGTAATCCCATTTACTCGACTTGATTGAATCTAGCGTCCCGATGGAATTGAGATGGTTTTCCAGCGTCCAGCCACCATTGGCCACCACCGCTGTCTCAACTTTATGGTTCCCGGAGTTCGCCAAGGCTACGAAGGTATTAGGAAGATCATTGATATAAATATAGCTGTTACCGATAAACAGAATGCGAAGAGTGGCTTTCGAATCTTGACCTTCATCAAAGTTCTGATTCCTAGAACATTGATTGCAAACTAACAGAAGAACACAGATGACGGAGAAGCGTTTCATTTTTTCTTCTCCTTGAGCGAGTACCTAGATGACTTCCCCCATTTCCCGTAAAGGGAACCATTCCAGCTATACATTATCGTCGTCATTTTGTCGGAGTCATAGTTTTTGTACCATTCGCCTAGTATTTCGTAAATGCCGTCACCATCAACATCTTTTATCTCGTATTCGTCCCCCCAATACATAATTTCGGACCGGCCAAGACTATCTAACTGAGTGATTAGCTTGCCATCTTTCCCATCCCAATTGAAAATCCATAATTGGTGATTTACTCCTAGGTTCCCTGTAGCTTGGCCTACGATAATTTCTACTTTACCGTCTCGATTCAATTCGCCTGTTGCATCCATACTTCCCAAAGCTCCACTCGAAAAATCACTTGATAGCGGTACAGAACGCCAGAGGACAGAATCCAATTTGATGTTATATATGCCGACGAATCCGGGCATTGACGAATCAGAATTCTCCGCATCTGAAGCAAGAAAAATAAAGCAACCAGCAAGGGTATGATAAGGGTCTTTTATTCTCTCCTCGAAATATGGGTCCTTCAAAGCCGTTTCATGGTCTTCGATGATTTGCCGGTCGATGTCCGTTCCCGAAATGTAGCATGTGTGCCCGGTTATTCTCTTCACTTTAGCAGCAATTGAGTCCGTAATTGCTTCGTAATTATCTCCTTGAGAGAAGCTTGTAATGGCCGTAGCAAGATTTAAACATAATAGAATCACAGTAGCTTTAAGCGCTCGGGTCATGTGACACCTCATTGATCTTGTGGTTTGAATTCTTGCACATTTGAATATACCGTTCTGGCATATGAAGCTCCGCTGGGAAAAGGCTGATTGGTATGCCATATGGGCCAAACATAGTTTTTAAACCAGTACTCAAAACCATGAGGCCAATTTCCTTGATTTTCAAGTGTTGGCGTTAGTCCATCCTGCAACAAGTTTTTCACGTATCCCATCTATCAACAGGAACGGAACAAAACCGTTTTAAGTTGGGGCAGTGTTCCAGTGCGTTGAAACATGTTTTAGACCTAAATTTCCTTTGTTATTTGTTTGAACATAAAATTCCTTCACCTCTCAAACTTCGCGCGTCGGCAATCGCTCATCAGCTTGAGCGATTGCACATTGGCAACCTGACCTGCCCCCAATTGATGTACCAACGATTGCCAGCCGCTCAGAACACATATCCCAAAAGTCGTTGATTTCTTGGGATATGTGCCGGAAGACCTTTTTCCGACCGACACCTTCGGGCAAAAAATCAGAAGATTCAGATTGCTTCATGGCATGATTAGAAAACAACTTGCGAAGCAACTCCACATAGATGAAGTCACTCTCGACAAACTAGAAAAAAACGAAGGAAGACATCGCCGAGAGACCCTAAACAAGGCTGCTGGTCTTCTGAAATCAGCTTGTTAACGACGTTAGACTTCTTCTCTCTTCTTCGTTCAGTTCTCTTTCTTATGTTCCGTACCAACATTCCATTTGAGCGGCGGCGATACGCCGTCCGGTGGAACCGATTGTTAGCTGACCGTTCGTTCGCCGCCCGTGAGAAGTCCCAGAAGACGTTATGCTACGATCTGGCGAGATCGAAACGGTCAAGGTTCATGACTTTTTTCCACACCTCTATGAAGTCATTCACAAACTTCTCCTGGGAGTCTTTGCATCCGTAGACTTCGGCCAGGGCCCGGAACTGGGAGTTGGAACCGAAGATCAGATCGACACGCGTAGCGGTCCACTTCAATTTACCTGTCTTGCGATCAAGCCCTTCGAACACGTCGTGGTCTTCGGACACAGCTTTCCACGTCGTGCCCATGTCGAGCAGGTTCACGAAGAAGTCGTTGGTCAGAGCCTCTGGTCGCTTCGTAAAGACTCCGTGCTTGGTCTGTCCGAAGTTAGTATTCAGGACGCGCATGCCTCCTATAAGAACCGTCATCTCGGGCGCGGTCAGCGTCAGCAATTGTGCCCTATCTATCAGCAGTTCTTCGGCCGATACAGAAAATTTGGATTTGAGGTAGTTGCGGAAACCATCCGCGACCGGTTCGAGCACGGCGAAAGATGCCACGTCGGTCTGCGCCTGCGAAGCATCCATGCGTCCCGGTGTGAAAGGAACCGTTACTTTGTAACCGGCATTCTTCGCGGCCTTTTCGATGCCCGCGCAGCCGGCCAGAACAATCAGGTCAGCCAATGATACCTTCTTGCCGCGAGACTTCGCTTTGTTGAAAGCACTCTGGATCGCCTCCAAGGTCTTGAGCACCTTTGCCAACCGGGCAGGCTGGTTCACTTGCCAATCCTTCTGCGGAGCCAGACGAATGCGGGCACCGTTGGCACCGCCGCGTTTGTCAGAGCCACGGAAGGTGGACGCAGATGCCCAGGCAGTTGAAACCAGTTGCGAGATCGGAAGGCCGGAAGCCAGGATCTTACGCTTCAAGGAGACGATGTCCTTTGCATCAATCAGTTTGTGATTGACTTTAGGAATGGGGTCTTGCCAGATAAGCTCTTCTTTCGGAACCTCCGGGCCAAGATAGCGTGCACGCGGACCCATATCCCGATGCGTCAACTTGAACCACGCCCGGGCGAACGCGTCCGCAAATTGATCCGGATGTTCCATGAAGCGCCTCGAAATCTTTTCGTAAACAGGGTCAAACCGCAGGGAGAGATCGGTAGTCAGCATTGATGGCGCAATATGCTTTGATGGGTCGTGGGCATGCGGCACCGTTCCAGCGCCAGCCTCATCCTTCGGCTTCCACTGGTGCGCACCTGCCGGGCTCTTCGTCAACTCCCATTCATAGCCGAACAGGTTCTGGAAAAAGTTGTTGCTCCACTTTGTTGGCGTGGTAGTCCATGTAACTTCCAGGCCGCTGGTGATCGCGTCGCCGTTTTTGCCCGTGCCAAAGCTACTCTTCCAGCCGAGGCCCTGCTCCTCGATGCCAGCAGCTTCCGGCTCAGGCCCCACATGTTTTGCATCACCGGCGCCGTGGGTCTTGCCGAAGGTGTGGCCGCCCGCGATGAGCGCCACCGTTTCTTCATCATTCATTGCCATGCGAGCAAAAGTCTCGCGGATGTCCTTGGCCGCCGCTATCGGATCCGGGTTGCCGTTGGGACCTTCCGGATTGACATAAATCAGTCCCATCTGCACGGCGGCGAGAGGATTTTCAAGATCCCGGTCGCCGGAGTAACGCTTGTCATCCAGCCACTTCTTTTCGGAACCCCAGTAGGTGTCCTGTTCCGGTTCCCAGATGTCTTCACGCCCGCCGCCGAAACCGAATGTCTTGAATCCCATCGATTCCAGAGCAACGTTGCCGGCGAGGATCATCAGGTCGCCCCAGGAAATTTTCCTGCTATACTTCTGTTTGATCGGCCAAAGCAGCCTGCGTGCTTTGTCGAGGTTGACATTGTCGGGCCAGCTGTTGAGGGGAGCAAACCGCTGGTTACCGTGACCTGCGCCGCCTCGGCCGTCGCTGGTGCGGTACGTACCGGCGCTATGCCATGCCATGCGGATGAACAGAGGTCCGTAGTGGCCGAAGTCAGCCGGCCACCAGTCCTGCGAGTCTGTCATCAGGGCACGGAGATCCTTCTTCAGTGCCGCGAAGTCGAGCTTCTTGAACTCTTTCGCGTAGTTGAAATCCTCGCCCATCGGATTGGACTTGGAGGAATGCTGGTGCAGGATATCGAGCCGCAGCTGGTTCGGCCACCATTCTCGGTTCGATGTGCCTCTGCCGCCGGTTACCGGGCACTTGTTCTCTTCACTCATAGTATTTACTCCTTTCGTTGTGTAAATCGTTGGACAGAGCTAGCATGAATCGGATCTATTTCTCTATCTCTTCTTACATTGTTACGTGAAAAAAGGAAAAGATTTTTGCCCAACTACTGTCATAACGCAATACATTGTCTTTTTGGGGAAATGGATTACATCAATATCGCTCAGACGCATCATTACAAATTTCATAAAATAATATTATTAAATCAATTTTCAGTAGCTGTCGGTATTGGCTCATTTGGGACGTAACCGCAAAGAGCGCTAAGAAGGCGCAGAGGACGCAAAGGGAATTGATGCCTTTTTCTGCCGACCGAGCGTCTCCTTTGCGGCTAAATAACTCCTTCAACTCCTGAAGAAATTGAAACTGAGCCAGCACCTAGCTGTCTAACTCGAACAGGAAAAATCCTGCACCGAGACTACATCGATGCTAAACGTCGATGAAATGAGAATCGTCGGCTGGGAATTGATGCGCCGGAATTTGTGGGATCCACCGCCGGCCTCATAGCATTGGAGAAAACATTTCCAGAACAGTTTCAATCACGCCCGGAGTCCCAATAGAATTCAGACTTAATCATTACATGTTTGAATTAAATCTCGCGTCATGAACATTTTAAAACCCTTCAAAGCTTTTCCTGCGCTATGTATTCTCGAAGGGTGGTAGGCCTAATAGAAGGGTAACGGTCATTCATTAGATTATCCAGCTTACCTTCTCCGTTCAATTGAGCTCTGTAATACATCAGCGGCAGGTATTTACGGAAGTTCTGCTGGCCGTCCTGCTTTAGCTCTTCAATTCTTGCGTCCAGATCTTTCATTGAACCTAATCTTACCACCTCGAGCTTCCTACCTGTTTCAGTTTCGTAGACTCTCCATCTCTTCAAAACTGAGTGAATCGCCAGCAACGGAAAAAACCTTGGGAACAGATTTGTCATCAACAGCTACCTCAGCAGTATACCTGGCCGTATCGGCGTACGTGGTATAATCCATAAGTTGCTTTCCATCGCCCCAGAAATATGCTTTCTGTTCATCCACACTGATGATATTGATGAAGCCGAAGACGACCTTGCGATCAAGAAATCCTTCGTTCAGGACATGAACAACTTCAACACCACGACATTCGTCTTCGGCAATCGTCGCGAACTGTCTTCTCCAATCAGAGCTTACGATTTGGCCAACCTTTACTTTGAACATGTCAAGGGAAAAATCCGAGGGGATGAATCGTTTAACACCAGCCTCTCTTGCGGCGCCCAGCAATTCTGCCTGGCCGGCTATGATAACATCAGGGCCGCCTTGAATAGCAGAAATGACAGCTGTGGCTCCCTAACAAAGAGCACCGAGTCCCTTGCTATTACCTGCTGCTAGAGAACCCTCAACTATTTGAGCGCCCTGGCTTTCCAGTTCTACAACTTTGCCTCTGCTTTCTGGGCGTACCAAAAGTCTTAGTTGCACATTGGGCTTACCCATTAATTCCTTCGCGATGAGAGAACCTAAATCACCTGTCCCACCAACTAATGCTACAATAGTTTTTTTGTCCATGTTCATATCTTTTTATTCTCTCTCCTTAACTTCAATATTACAAAGAGTGCCTTTGGGGTGGGCTTTCTGGTTCCCTGATATTCCGTGTCGCGAATGCTCTCAATGTCAAAATGATCGGCGAAAATTCGTCCCATCATTTCCTTTGAGAAACGATAAGGTCCTCTGCCTATATCTGGTTCCTTGTCACTAAAACACTTTATGAATAGCAATCCGTCCGTCTTCAACAATCGACTTACTGTTTCTAAGTACTTTGGTCGGTTCTCCTCGCTCATCACATGAAAACATCCCCTGTCAAAAACATAGTCAAATTGTCGATTGACTTTGGAATTGAGTATATCGTCCTGGATGAACTGAACTTTGTCCGATAGCTTTGAGGCCCTCTTAACGGCATCTTTGGATATGTCCGTACCTGTAACGGTAAATCCTCTTTTTGCAAGTTCGATAGCTTGCGTCCCCGGTCCGGTGCCCAAATCCAGGAAAGTCCCCGACTTAATGTTATAATCTTTCAACGTTTTCTCGAGGTCGGGGTCGAGTGTGGGATAATACCAGTGCATTTCCTCAACTGGCATTTCAGCATAGACTGTTTCCCAGTCATACTTCCCTTGACGTTTCATTTTTTACTTTGGAATTAAATCGTTGTCCTTGCAATATCTCCTGACGGCTTCTTCAATAGTTGGCAAATCACCGAAGAGTTGCTTTTGTCTTTCCGTGTTTTTGCTGACGTAGACACCGGTGTTCACCCATTTTACCATTTCCAACATGTCACGCATGTTGCTGCTGAGGGCGGCAATAATGGGTGCAATTACTTTCACGACGAATGATGGGACAACTGGTTTAGCTTCGATCGGCTTCTTGAGCACTCTTTCAAAAGCGGCTGCCAATTTTTCGCCATTTACCGGTTCACTCCATCCTACATCGATAGCTGTGTTCAGTTCAGATTCTGGAAGGGTTGTGGCTGCCATGGCTGCATAACGGGCCAGGTCGGGCGTATAGATTGTTCCATAATCTACGTCAACAAAAAACACCGGCACGACGCCTTTCTTTATTTTCTTAAGCAGAAAATCCTTTGACCAGTCAAAGAAAGCTCCCGGTCTCAGCACAATGAACGGCTGCTGCTTTTCGGCAAGGTATTTTTCAGTCATGTACTTGTTATAGAAGTGGGGCACATTCTTGGCCTTATCGCTCTCGAGAATAGATATAAGTACAAATCTTGGAATGCCTGCCGTTTTAGTGGCATCAACCAGGTTTTGATATCCGATCGTATCTGTCTTTGTACTATCACCTTTTGAGTGTCTTGTGTATCCGGCGGCACTGGCGACTATTGCGTCAAAGCCGTGATTGGGTGAAAGAGCTTCCTTTAGAGAAGATTTATCCATCATATCACCGACAACAAAATTTTTAACGCCCATCTGTTGAAGTCTGCTTCTGTTGCTGGTTGCTCTAACCATTGCCGTAACTTCAGCACCCCGGTCTAAAAGGGCTTTCACGATTTTACTTCCTAATGCGCCTGTGGCACCCACTACGACAATCCTTTTTGTACTCATATTTTTTACTCTACTTTCTTGAACGACTTTTCTGTTAAGCCTTGAAAAATTAGCTTCGCCGCTTTACTTTTGCAAGTAGTTACACAAATGTATAGTAGTATCACAATGTAAAGCATTGAACAAAATCAGCGACTTATGAGCAAAAAAAAATTACAAAGGACCGAATTCAAGTGTTCCCTGAAAGACGTTTTGGATATTCTGGGAGGTAAATGGGCAATTCCTATAATCTACACCCTCCTAGATGGGACGAAGCGTTTTATGGAACTGGAACGCGGTATTCCAAATATCAATACCAGGATGCTGGTTAAAGAGCTGAAGAATATGGAGGCAAATGGAATTTTGGTAAGAGAAGTATTGGCCACCGTTCCACCGACTGTTAAGTATTCTTTAACCCATAAAGGTAAAAAATTGGGACCTATAATCACCGATTTGCACAAATGGGGAGAAGAATTTGTTGACTGATTTGTGTTGCCGCGTCCTCATCGGTTCAGCCACTTCTTGAAAGGTCCCAACCTCTCCTGGCTAACGATCACCACCTCCTCCATTGGCGGTTCCAAGTGGAGTTCGAGTTTGCCATTGAAGTACTTTTGGCACCATATTGTGCACTAACGAGAAGTTGGCGATCCTGCCAGACATTGGCGACCTGATCATCCAACAATTCGACGGCCGTAGTTTTCCTATCATGGTCATGGTACACACACATTTCAAATTAGGGCTATTAGAGTTTCCGCAATTCCACCCCTGCGTTGCCATTCTGGATGTCGAATTAATCGCCAAAAAGCCCATTTCCAAAGCCTATCCAAAGGCACTTCTGACCCTTGGCGATCACATACGAAAGAAACGACTTGACCTCAACCTCCATCAGATTGACGTTTCCAAGATAATAAACGTGGATGAAATGACCGTAGTAGGTTGGGAGTTGAATCATTGCGAACCACTTACAAGACATATCCCAAAGATTATCGGTTTTCTATGTTATCTGCCCGAGGACCTCTTTCCTGCGAAAACCCTAGGTCAGAAGATCAAACGGTACAGGCAGCTTCATGGCATGACCAGAAAACAACTTGCGAAGCAACTCCATATTGACAAAACTACGTTGGACCGTTTGGAAACGAACAAAGGGAAAACTTCGCGGGAGACCGTGAAAAAGATAGCTAATTTTCTCAAATCGCTCGGCTAAAAGACGCGCATAGTCTTAAGTACCAACTTGTTCCCCGGCCGCACAGGGCCGACTGCTTTTTACGTTTCGATACAAGGAATTTACCTTTATGCAAATATGGGACACGACCTAAGCACCTGGTCCAAGACCAAATTGATACACACACTTTGTTTGAAGCGACATTTGGTTGATAGGCAAGGAAGACGGGGCGACTTTGTTCATGCCCAATCTGCTGCAAAGCTCTATATTGTAAACTTGAATAATACCATATGCTGTAATTGTATCGATTCCATCTGAGGGAAACCAACCTTCTTCGCACCTGCAATGATTTCTTCAGTCTTGAGACGATGTTCCAGCGGCGGACCACTTTCCTCTTGTTTGTAAGGCCATTCCAAGATCGCGACCCGTTGCTTAGCGCAGCGCTTGGATTCGTAAAGCGCCTTAACGAGATCATCAGATTCGTGCAGGACATGACCTAAGAAGACGAGATCGAAAGTCTTATCGGGAAAAGGAATCTTCTCGACGGTCCCAAAGCGGAATGTTCCAGACGGAACGAACTCTTGCGCTGCTTTCAGCATGTCAGGGTTAGGATCGATACCCGAAACAGACACTCCTTCCTTCGCGAATGCTTCAGCAAAAATTCCACTTCCCGTCCCGATATCCAAAATGCTCTGTGCGTTGATTCCGTCGAGAACCGAAGGTACGACTCGTTCCACTTCAAGAAGTTCAATGCGTTCCGGATTTCGAAGCCGTTCGACTTCTCCACTATATCGTTTTTTGTGCATATCGTCCTGTAATCGACTATAAGATAAAACTAAATCTGTTGGCTCTTATCTAATGTGGTTCTTTTCCGGATGCGAGCATAGAGATAACGAACGGAAAGCAAAAGTGGGCATCGTTGCCCAAAGTCAGTGACGCCAAGAAAGAGCGCCGCAAGGCCAGCGAGATAAAGCCATACGCTTTGCACAGCATCGATGATAACAAGGACGGCAGCAATCCCCGCAGCGATAAATGCAAACAATCGTCGCAAGGAAATATGGTTTTTAAGAATTGACACAGGGAGTTATCCTTTAGCGGCTTCCTTCTTTGTCGAAAGCTTGAAAGGGACATATAGAGGGCAAAAGCTCACGATGCTTGTCAACAGGAAAATCACAGCCACGATTCCAAGGATGAGAGCCAGTATCCCATTGATCTGACCTGCCAGATAAAGAATGCCGATCAATAAAGCTATGATCACTCGAATTGTGCGGTCGACAGAACCCATGTTCTTCTTCATTTTAATCTCCTTTAAGAAATTTACAAAGTGATAGGTATCGTGGATATGATGATTCCGACAGCAAAACGGTTCACGATAAATAGGAGATTTCTTGACGGTGCAGGCTGAATCGTTTTCTTTCGTTTATCATCTCATTTAAGAAATAAGCAGTTTCAACCAAAGGAGTTTACCAATGCCTGAGCATTTAACGAAGCAGACATTTTTAGAAAAGATTTTTAATTACGAAAAGAACAAGGAATGGAAGTTTGAAGGTGATCTACCAGCCATGGTAGACTTCTGGGCTCCCTGGTGTGGTCCATGCAGGATGGTAGGACCAGTTATTGACGAGCTCTCGAAAGAATATGCCGGGAAAGTGAGCTTCTATAAAGTGAACACCGATGTGGAGCAGGAACTTGCGGGTGTGTTTGGCATTCAAAGCATCCCGTCGCTTCTTTTCGTTCCCAAAGATGGAACGCCCAAGATGGCTATGGGTGCACTGCCGAAATCCGAGCTGAAGAGAATCATTGAACAAGAATTATTGGTTCCCAGTTTGTCAGTGGTCGCGTGAAGAATCTTGTAGTCTTCATCCGAAGATATTTTACCGGATCAACCTTACATAAGCGCATTCTGTACGTGTTTCTCGGGGCTGCCGGAGGTTATGCGTACTACCATTTCATCGGCTGTAGCTCGGGCGCATGTCCGATCTCAAGCGATCCCTGGATTAGCACGTTCTACGGAATGGCAATGGGGTACATCCTGGCGATCGGAAAATATGAAAAGAAGAGCGACGAGCATTAAGAAGTACTCGCCGCTCTGTACAAAAGTTTTTCAGAATACGAAGGTCATTCCCGCACCGCTCGCACCCATTAGAAACGGGGGTACTTTCTCCACGACTATGCGATTGTCACGCAGGTCTTTCGGATTGATTCCCTTGTTCTCGATGGCAAGCTCGCAGAAAACGACTTTACCTTTCTGGTCCATGATAGTATTGAATAGGTCAACAGGATTCGGCATTCCTTTCGGCGTGCCGATCTTTTCGAGTTCACCTTTGACCAGCGCTTGTGCACCAGCCGGACAGAAAAACATGTGCACCTCATAGTCGAGTGCAATGCCGGATGAGGCAAAAATCAACGCCGGCATGATATTGCTCGGTGCTGAACCGTTGCATACGACGATCATCTTCTCAGCCATTTTAGGATCTCCTTTGATTTTGTGTTTAAGCTTTGGTTCGATTTCACATTCTCAACCATCCACTTTCATTCCTTCACTTCAGCCACGACAGGTTCCGTTTCAGGGACGGGCCTGAGAGCCTGAACGTAAAGAGCTATTGTTCTATAAATGATATGTGCAAACTTTGTGAAAGGCAGAAGTATAAGCAGCTCTCCGACAGCAACCAAATGAGCAATAAGCATCCAGTAACTCCATACGTGCGGCTCCGGCAGATAAACAGCGATCTCCAGCGCGAATCCCGTAACCGCAGACAGCCACAAGAGCGCGAGAAAAGACCAGTCACTCACTGTTGAATGTCGATATGAGTCGTCGCCTTTTAACAGTCGCTTGATAATGATCCCTGTTACACCGTACACAAGCATGAGCCCTGCGAGCGTTCCGAGCAGTCGGACAGGATACCAGATAGGCACCCATGTTCCCGTCGGCTTAATTCCCATGAGTGCAAGGAGAAAATCCATTGCCGTCGCGAGGAACAATCCCATGAATCCCCACAGCATCGACGCGTGCAGAAACCATTTCTGAGAATACCACCGCTGAGTTCTCGAATAGGACTCGCAATCTTGTCGATATCTCTCCTGCATGAAAACTTCTTTGATCGTTTCAATGACAGCGGACTTATGATCTACGCGGAGGTCTTCAGGAATTGCGATGCTCTTTCTGATGCTGGAAATCATGCTGATACTTCCGCCCACAGCTATCATGATGACGACAAGCCCGGCGATTACCCCGACATCATGTATCACCTCGGAGGGAATGAAGTCGAACAGTCGAAGCGATTGAGTCGGCATTGGACCATGGAAAGAGTAAATGAAAGTTCCGAGCACCGCCGCCAGTAGAAGAAGAAACAGAACGTTAAATAACGGTGAGGTGTACATCAGGCTGGCCAATCTGAGTCGATCATACCCCGCAATTGCAAATCGTCTCGCTGCCGCCATGAATTCTCCCGGATCAGCCTGTCGCGGACATGTTGCCGTGCACTCACCGCATGAATAGCAGAGCCAAAGTTCTTTGCTTCCGAGAAGCTTATCCTTCATTCCGAGCTGACCGTAGCGGATCATCCTGCGCGGGAAGTTGTCTTCGTCCGAAGAGAGAGGACACACAGCAGTACAGTTGCCGCAATTAAAGCATGACTCGATATTCACCGCTCCATATTCTCGAAGCTGGGAAAGGAAGCTCGGATCCGCTCGATAACTCACGATTTCGCCTCCTTGCTTAATGAGTAGATGAAATAGTCCCCCGATTCGTCGGTTCCCGATTCCACAACAAGTCCGTATTTCTTCATTGATGCCACATGCCATAAGACCTCGTGCGCAGGTAAACCAGTCTGTTGGGCTAATTGAGGCACTGTTCGAGGACCATCCTGCATTGCTTTCTCAAGGAGTTTACGCGCGGCTTGCTGCTTCTTCAACAGTTCCTGAGCACTCTCCACAGTGGTGGAGTATTCCTTCCGGAGCTCCAGGAGCATCCGCGTGCGCTCGCGCGCTTCCTGCTTCTTGTCGACAGTCATGCGATATCCTCCAATGATGGCACATCAGCAGCAATGGCTTGCACCATGGCTTCATATTCGTCAAGCTGCCATCCCTGGACATCGATAGCTCTGTTCGGACAGGCACTGACACACACTCCGCAGCCGTTGCAGTTCGCTTCTGTCACCACAGCCCGCTGAGTTGATTTACCGGCAACGTTGACTGTTTCAAGGTGGATGGCGCCTTCCTGCGGACATAATCGGACGCACTCTCCGCTGCCCTCGCAAAGATTCGGATCCACTCGCGCTACGTAAGGCTCAAGTTCAACTTCTCCGCGGCACAAGAGAATGCTGACCTTTGAAGCCGCAGCCTCTGCAGCTGCGCAACTCTCCAGAACGTTCATGGGTGCCTGTGCCGTGCCAGCTAATACAACGCCCGGAACCGCCGTCTCGACGGGCCTTAGTTTGGGATGCACCTCAAGAAGGAACCGATCGCTCCCCGGAGCAACTTTGAACATGCTCATCAAATCCTGAATGGGACTCGGCATCATACCAACGGAAAGGACAACCAAATCCACGGGCAGTTGGACCTCTTCTCCCCATGTCAGATGGTCTTTTACTTTCACCAGGAGGGGAAATTGGTCGCCTTCTTCAGCATGGACAACCTCGGGCACTTCCTCGGCAAAGTAGCGAAGGAACGTAACGCGGTTCTTCGAGGCTCTCAAATAATAATCTTCATGACCGCGGCCGTAAGCGCGGATGTCCTGATAGACATCGTACACATTTACATTGGGGAATTTCTCACGGATTTCATTTGCAGCTGCCAGCGTGGCAGTACAGCAAACCCGCGAGCAATAGTCGTTCACTTTGCCGTCGGACTGAGGCTTGTGCACGCCTTCGACCTGTCGGCTCCCTACGCAATGGATCATCGCGACGCTGCGGACAGCATGGTTGTTCCACATTAGCTCGTGGTCGGTATGGTTTGACAGGATGCTTTCGAGTTTAGGCAGCGTGATAACTTCGGGATAAATTCCGTAGCCAAGCTCGCCCTGGTATGGATCGTACGGTTCGAAACCAGTCGCAATGACGATTGCGCCAATTTTTAAGTCGGTCTCGGTGGATTGTTTTCGAATTCTTACCTCGAAATTTCCGACATATCCTTTCGAGGAGATCACTTCCGTTTCTGTCATCACTTCGATTTTCTTCTCAGCCATCACATCGGCGATGAGACGGTTCACAACTTTGCGGGCATCTTCATCTGTCGGGAAAAGCCGATTCCACTGCATGACGTGTCCGCCGAGGGAGTTGCTTTTCTCGATGAGCGTCACTCTCAATCCGCCGCGAGCAATCGAAAGGGCAGCACGCAATCCCGCCACTCCGCCGCCGATGACGAGGACGTGTTTCTCGGCATCGAGACGAATTGACTCGAGCGGTCGCATCTTGCTTGCTTTCGCAACGCCTGCAGACATCATCCTCACAGCCTTTTCTGTTGCTTCAAGCGGACAATCATGGTGCACCCAACTGTCCTGCTCTCGTAACCCGATGTGATAATAGAAGTACGGATTCAATCCTGCACGCTGGACTGTCTTTCGAAAAGTCTGCTCGTGAAGGAAAATGGAGCACGCTCCCACGACGACACGATTGACGCCGTTCTCCCTGATGTCCTCGGTGATAAGCTTCTGGCCAATATCTGAGCACATAAACTGACAGCGCCGTGACACAGCCACGTTCGGAAGTCTTGGTAGAGCTTCTGCAACTTTCTGACAGTTCACCGTATCGCTGATGTTCCCGCCGCAGTCACAAATGTAAACGCCGATCCTCGGCTCCACTCCCTCCATTTCCCTCTTCTCAGGATTATCAGACATTGGCAAGACTCCCTGAGATTACCTTTTCCGAGAAGTTGGCTTCGATAAAGGCGGCGGCTTCTGCCGCTGCAGCACCAGCTGTCATGATGCTATCCACGATATCCATCGGGCCAGTCGCTGTTCCAGCAGCGAAAACGCCAGACTGCGGGGTGACGGTGGGTGCAATGTTGCAATCGGGGATTTCAACAAAACAATCATAGGCCGGGGCGACGCCGAATATTTTTTCCGCATTCGAGCCCGGCAGCATGCCAACTGAAAGAACGACAAGATCGTGCCTTCGTTCGATCAGGTGCGAATTGTCATCGATCATCTCCACGCGGACGACGAGACTCTGGTCAGAGTCTTCGGATATCCTGGCCACCTTTGCCTTCACAAACTCAATTCCCATAGCCTTCGCGCTCTGGTAAAACTGCTCGTATCCCTTTCCGAACGTACGGATATCCATGTAATAGATCGTGATGTCTGCCATCGGAAGTGTTCCTGAGAGAAGCATCGCCTGTTTGATTGCGTACATGCAGCATACCCGGGAACAATATGGTACACCAAGAGTCTGATCTCTCGACCCGGCACATTGAACATAAGCGATGGAGGATGGTTGTTTCCCATCAGAAGGACGCACCACATGCCCGTACGGCCCTGTCGGAGACAGGAGCCGTTCCATCATGAGTCCATCGATCACATTTCTGAATTTTCCCGAGCCATATTCCTTTTTGGCATTCCGCGGAGTTGTCTCATAGCCTGTAGCGAGTATGATTGTCTTCGCTTCGACCTCTATCTCTTCAGGCTTTTGGTGAAAGTCGATGACGTTCGGCGCACAAGCAGGAATGCACTTGCCACAAAACACACAATGATCGATATCGATGACCGCTTTTTGCGGAACCGCAGTTGCGAACGGCACGTAAATGACACGACGACCGATGCGACCGAATTCGTTCTCGTTATCCGGCAATTCAAGCGGACAAACCAGCTCACAAGCTCTGCAGCCCGTGCAATCATCCTCATTCACGTAACGCGGCTTCTTAGTTATTTGCACAGCGAACGTATCGCCGTTGCGAGCGACAGACCTCACCTCGCAGTATGTCAATAGTTCAATGTTGTCATGATGAGCAACTGCCGACATCTTGGGAGTAGTGATGCAGCTGCAGCAGTCGAGAGTTGGAAAGACTTTGCTCAGGCCGATCATTTTTCCGCCGACACTCGGATTCTTTTCGACCAGTGCGACTTTGTAGCCTTGATCGGCGAGATCAAGAGCCGACTGCATGCCGGCGATTCCCCCTCCAACTACGAGCGTATCAACATTCAATTTGTTTGTCGTCATTTAACTTTGTCTATTCTGTCAGCTGCTTTGTTTCCTTGTTCGTGCGCACGACCGGTCCAATCTCACCGAGTAACACGTTCATTTTTTGAATCTCGTTGAGGAACGGTCGTACACAGACGGTGCAGATAGCCGCCAGTCTCAACCGGCGGGTATCCATCCCTCGCTCTTTCATCTTGGCGTACGTCTCATTGATTATTTCTGCCGTCCGTTCCGACTCACCTTTATAAGGACTGTCGGTACCGCTGTACATTACGATTACAGCATCGAAACCTTGCTCTAACGAATTCAGGTAGAACTGAGGCGGGAAAATTGCCGAGGTTCTTATAGGAAGTATAAACGTGTTCGGCGAGTAATCGAGGTGAGATTGCCCAGCGGAGTCCGCACCCCGATAGCCGCCCGACAGCGTCGCGAGCAATAGGATCTTGCAATTATTTTTTGTTGTACTTGCTGCCATACGACATCACATAGTTCACCATTATAGATAAATCAGCCCCGCTTGTATTCACTACTTTTTCCTGCGAACGAAGAGACGGTCGTAGCCGTCGGCGGAAACAACTCCGAGAAATTCATGGCCGACTTTCTGGCACCAGGCTGGCATATCTTTCTTGGTGTTCGGATCGCCCGACCATATCTCGAGCACTTCTCCAACTTTGACTGTGCCGATGCTCTTCTTGGCTTCGAGCAGCGGGCCAGGACATGCCATGGCACGGGCGTCTGCCACCTTGTCAGCTTTCATTGTGTTAAGATCGATAGTTGTTGACATACAAATTCTCCTCTATACAAAATTTGGTTACGTTGATTCGCTGCTATTCTCGACCGAATGCCATTGGATCCAATTCGCGAATTCAGCTCTCATGTTCTCCGGGAGGCTTGCAAGGACCTCTGTTGCAAGGTCTTTCGAGCTGGACAACAACCTTTCCGACATTCCGCGTCCAAGGTCGGTGAGTACGACTTGCTCCTTGCGCCTGTCGGAGGAATGCAAGGCAATTTCGATGTATTTCATTTTCTGGAGCTTGGATAGAATCTTAGAGGTGGAGGTGCAGGAAAGATCTACGATGGAGCTTAATTCGCTGACGGATTTCAACTCCTGCAAGTACAGGATCAATAGGCAAATGATTTCATTTGTGGACAAGCCCGTCCCACTGGCAAGTCTCTTTTGAAACCGACGGCATGCAAGAGCTAACCGAAGCATACTTGTGCCGGATGCGTAGTCTTTCGTCATTCTTGTCCTTCCATCAGGGACAAGATTGACAATTATTGTACCCGGACAAATATTGCTTAAGCTTAAGGAATTTTAGCCCTATCTGGCTCTAATGTGATGAATTACTCAACGGCTGCATTGCAAAACTAAGATGAAAGCAATGTACAACTGTGTCAGTGTGCAGGCTTACCCCCGATCCAGCGATAAGATCACGATCAGTTCTGCGCGTCTATCTTCACTCTTATTTTGGTCCCGTCAGGTATTGGACTATGAAGATAAGATTTACTATTCTTTCCAGTTTTTCCCTCAAGGACGGCAATGTGGCTTGAGCAGGGTCGGTTTTTCACCTCGCTGAGAACGTTCAATGGGACTTTCTCCAGAAGTCCCAGGATCCCGCTCGCCTTCACAAACGATTTGAAATTTCTATAGTGGAGCGAGCCAGCAGCCCATTCGACGATACGGTTGAGGATGGCGCAATAATTCTTCGGTTCGGGAACGAGGTAATCGATTATGATAATTTTGTCCGCGATCCTTGAAAGGCCCCATAATAGCACGTCCCTTTCCTCCTCTGCAATCTCATGTAGCATGTAAGACACGACCGCGAAGTCGTATTGAGCGGCTGTGTGTTGAAGAAATGTCAGTGCGTCAATATGCCTAATGAAAAGTTTTTCGGGAGCGACATCTTTGAGTTTGCGTTTCGCTATTGCGATGTTCTCTGCTGAAGGGTCTATGATTTCGATTCTCTCGCAGATGTTCAGTATTTGAGAAGCCATCCTTCCCGTACCGCAGCCGACATCGAGGACCGTTGAGCCTTTGATCAAGATTTTCTTGACTAGCGCAAAGACTTCATCCTGATGCGGAGCAACAAACAAATCGTAAAATAGGCCGTCGTACCAATGACTTATGTTCTCTTCCATGTTATCAGACCTCCTTTTTCACAGGTAAATCTCCATCGCTTTCTTATCCATCTTGCCAGTTTGCAAGTCCATCAAGACACAACTCTGTTCGGCAGTTGCAATAACGAGATCATTTCTTTGAAATAAATATTTCAAATTCATTATTCCATGAGCGATCGACTCGACCCAAATAATTCCTTTAAGACTGTCGGTCAACTTCAACGGGTTTTTGTAACGAATCTGCGTAAAGGTGACGACAGGGTACAGATTTCTTTTCAATAAATCACACACCGGACAACTCGACGCAAACAATTTGCAGCGTAAATCTTCGAGCCACCTGACATAGACGATGTTGTTTGCATGATTGGCAGCATCGATGTCATAGGTACTGACTTCGAATTCTAACTCGGTCCTTAAAGATGGCATAATGCTCCGTGGTTCATGGTAGTAGAATTGCTGCCGCCACAACAGTCGTCCATAATCCAGTCCTATCCCCCTCGGCCGTCTGAGTTACGTTGAAAGTTCGGACAATTTTCTCCGACATTTTGAAAACCTGCTCGCGCTCGTTCCAGTCAGTGTTCGGTTCGAATTCGACTCCGAGTGTGGTTGCAAGCATTTGCGCAGCGAGGTCCTCGGCGTAATCACCAGCCGATTTCTCATTGACGCCGAACGCGTGGTGTTCGGACAGATAACCATATTGGTTGGATTCGGCAGGAATTGCGGCTCCTATAGATGCTGCCACGAGGCGGTTCGGTTCGTTCGTCGCGCTGCGTGCCATGACGGTGAAGGTGATCTGGCCGCTTTGTATTTCCTTCAGTCCATCCGCCAGGGTGATCCTTTTACAACAGGGAGGGAATATGCTACTGACTGAGACAAGGTTGCACTTTTCGATTCCGGCATCCCTAAGGGCGAGCTCAAATGAACTTAGATAATCCTTGTGTTTTCCGACACCTTTTGTGAAAAATATTCTCGATGGCACAAACATACGCTTACTTGTTCTCTTTCTTTTCTAATGCCAGCTTGTAGTGTTCAGATCCCTCACGCATGAGTACCTTCCCGCAATTCGGGCATTTTTCTTCCATGCATGGTCCTCCGCGCTCGTGAGGTTTTCTGTAGCCGCACTTCAGGCAGACACAATATCCACCCGCTCCCATTCTTCCTTTACGTTCGTGACTCATCATCTATTCCTTTCATTTCATTTGTTCACGTAAATCATAATCAAAGACCTTGGAGCGCCCTGTAATCTTCTCATCGGATAAAGATATAACTGGGTATCGGGTAACGACCTCTCCTCTTTTTATCTTTGAAAGATTTGGTTTAAGGATCTGTCGCTTCAAAATCGACACTCGGTCGGTGATGAATCTCTGATGCAAATGATCGTACTCGTGCTGGAATACCCGTCCCATAGTTCCACTATACTCGGCTTCCACGGCTTGGAAAGTCCCATCCATAAATCGAGCTATGATGGATTCGGGCCTGGTAACTTCCACACTGATTCCAGGGATGCTCAAGCAACCTTCCTCCAGCGTTTCAACTTCATCGCTCGATGACAGAATTGTTGGGTTGATGACGACGAGAGGACTTTCATCTTCATGTCCTTCCATTCCGGAAGTGTCCATTACGAAAAGAGAAACCCTGAGTCCCACTTGTGTCGCAGAAAGTCCAACACCGTCCGCACCGCGTAGTGTCTCAAACATGTTTCTGATGAGACCGACAAGCTTATCATCGAAAGTGTCGATTTTCTTAGCGGGGCTATCCCAGATCCTCGTTCCATACAGGTATATAGGCAATATCATGGTCCGTCACTCTTGCCGATTCTCAGGAGTGATGCTCATGACCCGCGCACTCTTCAAACCCGCTCAACTTGCCTTCAGCGAAAAGTCTCACCGCTTCATCAAATAAGAGCCCGGGCGCCGTAATGACTTCGATGCCTGACTCCTGAAAGCCCACAACGGCTTTCCGTCCCATTCCACCTGCGATGATAGTGCCGACGTTGAATTGCTTGACATAGGCGGGGAGCTGGCATGCACCGCCATGTTCGCCGTTCAAAGGATTGAAATAGGATTCCCGCTTAACAACTTTATTCTCTGAGTCCAGCTCACAAATATTGAACTTGGCACAATGCCCAAAGTGTTGAGCTACCCGCTCCTCGGAGCCCGATTCTTCAATTGCCACTGCTAGTCTTCGATTCATTCGTACTTCCTTTTGTTACTCAGTCAGATATAAGCTCAACCTCCGTGCCATAAATTTCGCCATTCTCGCCTTGAAATAAGCGATTTTAGCTTTTATCCTTTGCAGTATTGCAATATCCATTGCAATGATTGCGTGACTGCAATTAAATTGAAATGCCAACCTGAGCAGCGGCAAAGTAATAGACATACAGGGATAACTGACATGAAAGAAGTAATCAACATCATCGATAAGAGCAGGGAGAACATGGTCATCCCCGATGGGATAGCCGTCATCGGACAAGGCCGCAAGATAATGGTATTCAACGAGGCGGCCTCCAGGATCACGGGGTATGGCGAAGAGGAAATTGTCGGCAAACAATGTGATATTTTATTCCGAAACAGCGCGCATGAAGTGGAACTCATCTCACGTTCCCTCATAGAAGGTACGGGATTATCCAACTTGTCGATCAACATCACCGACAAGAGGGGTCAATTCAAGAATGTGCTGGCGTCAATCACCCCGATAGGTAAATCTGGAGAAGTCACAAGCGTTGTCTTCGTCTTCCGCGATACAAAGGAGATGCTCACACTTCATGAAGAACTTGAGACTAAAACCCTTGAGCTAATCGATCAGCGTAACAGGCTCAACGCAATCTTTAACAGCAACATTGAGGGCACATTCACGATAGATAACGATTGGAATGTGACTTCCTTCAACAATTCGGCAGAGAAAATAACAGGCTACAGAAGAAGCGAAGCTATCGGAAGGAAATGCTGGGAAATATTTAAATCACCTCTGTGTCGAAACGGATGTCACATGGAACAGACGATAATGAAAGGAAGGCCGACGATAGGAAATGATCTCGAGATAACGAAAAAGGATGGGATGCCTGTACCAATAAGGGTAAACTCCGCGATCTTACTGAACAACAAGCAGGAGAGAATCGGTGCAGTCGAGACCTTCATCGACATTTCCGAGCTAAAAAATCTGTCGGATCATTTGAAAGAAAAGTTCAGATATGAGAACATCATTGGCAAGAACAAAGAGATAGAACGGGTCTTCAGTCTGCTGGACAGCGTCTCGCAAACGGACTCGACGGTTTTGATTACAGGCGAAAGCGGAACAGGGAAAGAGCTTGTTGCCAGGGCAATCCATCTCAATAGCCCAAGACGAAACGGAACGTTCGTAGCACTGAACTGCAGCGCGTTCGTGGAATCGCTCATCGAAAGCGAGTTGTTCGGTCACGAGAAGGGTTCATTCACCGGCGCGATCAAAACGAAGATCGGGAAATTCGAGCTTGCACAAGATGGCACACTCTTCCTGGACGAAATCGGAGATATCTCATTGCCTGTGCAAACGAAACTTCTGCGCGTCCTCGAGACCCGACAGTTTGAGCGGGTCGGAGGCAACAGGACCATAAAGATGAACGCGAGAATCATCGCGGCTACCAACAAATCGCTGCAAGACGAGATAGAAGTCGGCAGATTCAGAGAGGATCTTTTCTACAGGATCAACGTCGTGAACATTCATCTTCCTCCGCTCAGAGAAAGGATGGATGACTTCCCTCTCTTAGTCAGCCACTTCATAACTCATTTCAACGAAAGATTTTCGAGAAATGTGAATCGCTTCTCTCCCGATGCGTTCAAAATACTCGCTGAGTATGACTGGCCTGGAAACGTGCGGGAGCTGGAGAACGTCATCGAGCATTCTTTTGTGCTTTGCGGAAAGGACGTTATCGGATCGGAGTGCGTGCCTGAAAGAATCAAGGTGTCGGATCGAGGAATGCACATCACAAATCCATCCTCTATCAAAGAGGCCGAGACTTCCGTAATCATCACTACCTTGAAGAAACATGGCGGAAGCAGAGTCAAAGCGGCTGCTGAACTCGGCATCCATCCTTCGACGCTGTGGCGAAAGATGAAAAAGTTAGGAATATAACTCACCACATTCATTCATGCACACGCGAAGATAACGTTAATTCGCAACTAGCCGAGATTGTTCAAGGAAAGGCATTGGTGAAACATCCCTTAAAACCTTGAGTTAACCAAGAACATTTCCTCATAAATTTCTGATATCTTTTTGAGAATCGAAGTATCTCGTGCGCAAATGTCATATCATGGTCATGGTACAATTGCATTCCAAATTCAGGTTTTAAAACCTCCTGCACTTTCAGGGATTCATTGCAGCGAGAAGCATGAACTCCGAAGGATAATCAAGAGACAACTGACGAGCCCCCAATTGATGTACCAATAATAAGTTGGTAATCCGGTCAAGCATTGGCAATGTTTGGAGCAGCGTAATTCTTCGGCTCCTAGTTGATATACCATCCTGATTATCGTACGGCCGGTGAGAAAGTTGATCGGATAGAGCGTTTAAGCCACAGCTAGGTTCCCGAAAATTACTAGCCTGACATCCTCAATTCCGAATGAACTTCTCCATTGCATCGAGAGCAGTATTGTCACTTTTAAAATAGTGGATATCATTATACATCAAAAGCGAAGACCGATACTGGCTCAATTTGGCCTCAGGTAGCTCAGTTTGAAATAAACAAAAAAGGAGGAAACATCGGGGAGATGCTCCCTCCTACAGATGTCAGGGGGTTGATAAATTATAATCCATTGGGGGTTCATTGTCAAATAATGGTTCAGCCCAAAGTTGTTCAAGGAATTCTTGCGCCAAACCATAGAATCTCTTAGATTGGACGTTGCTCTCCCAGAATTTGTGAGAGTCTTCCCATTTCACAACCCCGACAGTCGTTCCTGTCGGGGTTTTTGTTGAAAACTAAGCCGCTTTCCTCTCTCAATTATGAAATGTTAGGAACCCTTTCCAACTAATCAAATGCTTACTGATTCCCGCCCGCATTGCCGGAGTAACTCTTATGGTCTCATGGATGCCAATAAAATTGTAAGGGAAGAAGTGGATAGCGATGGCCGCGTAAGATGCCTCAAGCTCTTGGAAAAACCATCGGTGAGCCTTGTAAAGCATCTCATCTGCATTCTCATTATAGGGTTTTGACATTCAATGTGATTGTCCTGCGCCCAATTGATGCACCAACGCTGATTTAGGCTTCCGGTGAGCCATTCAAGCTAAGTCGAATAAAATGATTCCGGATTTGGATTCATGTAGCGAAGCGAATTGTGCGGTCTCATCGAGTAGTACTGTACCCGGCGATCTTAAGCAATTACTTTTGCTTACGGGACTGTATCAAACATTTCTCAAATACGTAACTCGTTTTTGCGCAAGATTATTGGACGCGTATTTGTTGACAGGAGCGCGTGATGAAGAGATGACCAAGGTTAAAAGGGAGTTTGTCCATTGGGACAAGGAGACCATGAATCTGCCTCCAGATATAACAAAGACTGACATGGAGCGCATCATCCCTCTACCCGGGAGATTATTGGAGCATTTCAAAGTGCTGAAACAAAAATGCCATGCTCGCCCTTTCCTTCCGGACCGGTCTACGATAACTCAACATTGGCAACCTATGCGTGAGGGAGGTAAGTATGGTGGCAAGGATCATAAAGGAACTGACATCATGGGTACTCTTTACGATTTAAGAAAGACGGCGGAAACAGAGTTAAAGAATATTGGTCTCAATCAGGACTATATGGATATTCTATTAGGACACAAGCGTCGCAACATCCCCAAAGATCACTACACCAACTACAAAAGAGATCTCCCTGTCGTCAAAGCCGCTTTAGAAAATTCTCAGCATTATATTTTCCAATTGAAACCGATGAATCTGAACTCTTCATTAATACCGAGAAAGATTAGGTGTACCATGAACCAATCAGAAATGTGCTCAAAAAACTGGGTACTTTTGTTTCGAAAGAGTCTGATTTATAGCATCGGCGTGTCATCAGAATCTCCAAGTATGCAAGGTTTTCCCTTTTTTGCATAATTCGGAGCAGACTACGGATCTGAGGGTTGGGGGTTCGAATCCCTCCAGGCGCACGGAGTTTATGTTTCTGGAATAGTTTCTGTCAGGATGGGGCACTTATGAATCAATCTTTCTTGCAAGCGATGATTCCGAACGATTCGGAAAAAAGCTCGCAGTTAGAAAATCTTCAGAACACCCACTCCGAGATCCTGTCTCTTAGAAATCGGAGATACAGGAGCAAGCCGGGCAGGTACTTGTTTAGACGAACCTTCACTTGTGTCCTGTCGTGTCGAACAAGGAGGGAGCAAAGTTAATGGATGTAATCTGAGTGATCGGAATTCTGCGCACCTCACCATTCACCTGGAACCGGATAGTGTCTGCATCAGCGCCTTCGAAGATGCCCAATAAACTTGTTCCGTTGGCAAGAATAGCTATGTCCAAGCTATCAGCCGGAGCATTCGACGGCGTGCCAACTGGCTTTGGCACTACCTCATAAACGTTCTGGCCGGGAATGTATTGATAGTACACTCCGCCGTAATAGTAATAAGGGATGGCGCCTATGCTGAAGTTGATGAATCCAAACGGAAGGACTCTTATCCTCGCTCCAATGGGAGCCGGGATCATCACATAGCCGCGTCTACCACCTCTATAAAAAAATCCGTCGCCGTAAAAATATCTGCGTCCACCCACAAAAACCGGATAATGAGCGCGCGGGAGCACGGTAACGGCAGTGCCTCCCCCTCTTCCGGTGTAGACACGCCTTCTCTGCGCACTCGCGTCAGAGGCAACGAAAATAGATACCAGCAATATCATCGCCGACAATACCACAATTTTGCGCGGGTAAGCTTGAGTAGTTTTCATAACTTTAATTCCCATCCTCACATTATAAGCAAAACTTCTTCTTGCGAGAATAAACTGTTTTCTAATATTTGACTCAGCAACATTGCCGACAGTTTAATCTGAAGGTGTTACGAAAAGTTCGCCGGCCCCGACTTTACCGGGAGTGGACTGAAGGACCCCTTAGACGATGAAGAAGAAATATCTCAAGTGAGATTTCTCCGGCCATTCTTCGCGATAAGACCGAGACACCTTCGTTCGAGATGGGATGCTACTAGGGCACTATGGCTTCTTCCGAATCGAGATCCGGTCTGCCGCTCAATAGTGACTCAGGTTACTGAAATCGGATCACAATAAACTGCTTCTTCGTAAGAAGCTATTTTTTGCCCGGACCGTTGCTGCGACTGTTTTGTTTTCGGAGGTGCTTCCGTCGTTTCAATCCGTAATACCTGCGCGCCTGGATAACCCTTCTTAATCAGTTCGAGCATTTCACCTAATTTCAAGCAATCAGATGACACAACACGTTCATGATTGTAAAACAAGAAGCAGATCCTCATCGCTCAACTATTCCTTTAAGTCTCATTTCGCTTCGAATCCACGGATGAAATAATTCTTTCATTTCGCAGAGTCCGGCAGTTCGACAAATTTAATATCGCGGCGGATTTTCTTATCGAGGAACGCTCAACCCAAATTGATAAGCCCGATTTATCCAGATGCTCTTCACTGGCCGCAACTATAGTGCCGAATGCGCATCTTTGCAATGCTGATCCTTTTCTCGGAAACGGCGATTTTATCGCCATCTTAATCAGAAAATTTTTCCGCAGCGTGGAATAATTACAATAAGGTAAGTCTGAAGTGAGATAAACGAAACAAGGTTGCAAAACCGCGCCTGCCGCCATCGCGAGGGATGAAATGAACGGCACCGAACACATCACGACTTCTTCATGGTCTCTGAATGTGCCGTCCTAAGCAAGGATTGTATTTAACACTTCTTCTTTGTAGACTTTATTCACATCACCGAACGGCCGCCGTTGTTGTTTGCATTCCACTGAAAAGATGAAAGGCAACGGGAAGGCGGGTTTGCGGAGGATCTCTATGACTAATCACATGGCGACTACTCGGTGCAGCTGGCTTATTTACTAAATCACAACAAGGAGCATCTCTATGAAAAAACTCATGTTTATCGCCGTATTGTCACTATTTGGTTTTATTCCATCATATGCTCAGCAGGATGCTGAGGGGTGCAAAGATCATCCGCTCCTGAGCAGGCTTCCTGGCTTTTCGATAGAAGAATGCAAAAGGAGCTATGACCAGGCTGAGTTTTACGATGCGCAGGGCGAACCCGTTCAGTATGAAGGCAATCTCACCGTTATCAAATACAATAACGTGGGGAGCCCGAGCGATCCCCCCAGCATGTTCCAGATATTGAGAAACTACGAGAATGCGATAAAAAAAATCGGCGGTACAAAAGTTTTTAATGACAACATAACCGGCTGTTTCGTCTTTAAAAAGGACTCGTTGGAATATAAAATCAAGGTGTGCTGTTACGGAACCTACAGCGACCATGATATCGTCTATGAGCTGGATGTACTTGAGATGGCTGCAATGAAACAAGAGATCGTGGCAAACGACATCCTGGAAGCCCTTAATAATAACGGGCACATCGCATTGAACATTCTTTTCGATACCGGTAAATCGACGATCAAGCCGGAATCCCAGTCCATCGTGGATGAGATATACAAGACTCTCAACGAGAATCCTGGCCTAAAGGTGAGCATCGAAGGCCATACGGATAATGTCGGAGATCCCGCGCTAAACAAGAAGCTTTCGGAAGACCGGGCAAGCGCAGTGATGAATGCATTGATAGCAAAGGGGATCGACAAATCGAGGTTGCTCTCCGCCGGTTGGGGAGATACGAAACCGATTGCCGACAACAGTACTGATGATGGAAGAGCTAAAAACAGACGCGTCGAGATAGTGAAAAAGTAGGTTCGCAATCTTCATGCAAAGGTTTCTGCATGATAGAAAATTCTGAGCAACGGGATGAATGGAGTAGGAATTTAAGTCAGAAGATTATTTCTACCGGCCGGGATGCGTGGTTGCTTTACTTTCACTGAGAATTGCCGTCGTGTAGACTTTTGTTTCTACGGTAAATCATGCAATCGGTGCGGCCACGGCAGCTTTCGATGTGCGCTAAACTGAGCTCCGTGTTCTATTATTTCTTGTGCAGCGTCTTGAAG
>Ga0335081_10000434_pt1 | contig 74366 bp, 66 predicted proteins | sample Lox_Sample_35_FD_206713 | JGI IMG/M metagenome (GOLD analysis project Ga0335081, IMG submission 206713) | Soil microbial communities from Loxahatchee National Wildlife Refuge, Florida, United States - Lox_Sample_3.5 | ecosystem: Environmental > Terrestrial > Soil > Wetlands | place: USA...
GCGCTGGCGATGATGTCGCCCTATGACGCCGCCGAGAAGCAGGCCATGCTGGAGGCGCCGGACTTGAAGACCCGCGCCGAGATTCTGGTCGCCGTCACCGAGATCGAGCTCGCCAAGAGCAAGACCTCGGGCGAGACGCCGCTGCAGTGATTCTTTCCTCCCCCGCAAGCGGGGGAGGAGGCGAGCGCAGCGAAGCCGGAGGGGGTAAGCGTTCGCCGCTGCGACAAGCGTCGAGGCCACGAACCCCCTTCCTACCCTCCCCCGCAAGCGGCGGAGGGTTTAGTGTGAGCAGCACACGGAGCAAAGCATTCGATGACTAACCCGCCTGCCGATAAGGTCGATCCAAAGCTTCTCGAAATCCTGGTCTGTCCGCTGACCAAGTGCCCGCTGGAATACGACGCCGAGAAGCAGGAATTGATCTCGCGCGCCGCTAAGCTCGCCTATCCGATCCGCGACGGCATTCCGATCATGCTGCCCGAGGAAGCGCGGCGGCTCGATTGACGCGTGTCATCGTCCGCGAATGCGGACGATCCAGTCATCACCACATTGCAATTCCCCTGCAGGACAGCGTTTACTGGGTGCCCCGCATTCGCGGGCCATGACAGTGCGCGGGAGGAACGAACGTGATCAAGATCTGGGGCCGTAACACCTCGTCCAACGTGCAGAAGGTGATGTGGGCGGTGGGCGAGATCGGCCTGCCGCATGAGCGCATCGATATCGGCGGGCCGTTCGGCAAGAACCGCGAGCCGGCTTATCTGGCAATGAATCCCAACGGGCTCGTGCCGACGCTCGAGGAAGAAGACGGCTTTCTCCTTTGGGAGTCCAACTCCATCGTGCGTTATCTCGCCGCCAAGCATAAAGCCACCGTGCTGGAGCCGGCCGATCCGCACGCCCGCGCCAATGCCAGCAAGTGGATGGACTGGCAGTTGTCGGTGTGTGGGCCGGCGATCACGCCGGTGTTCTGGGGCCTGATCCGGACGCCGCCGGAAAAGCGCGATCACGCTGCCATCGAGGCCGGCAAGAAGAACACCACCGCCGCCTTCGTCATGGTCGATAACCAGCTGGCGAAGACTGCCTACCTCGCCGGAGACGCGTTCTCTTACGGCGACATTCCGGTCGGCATCATGGCCTACCGCTACCGTCAACTGGTGCCGGAGCGGCCGCCGCTGAAAAACTTCGAGCGTTGGTACGGGGCGATCTCGTCGCGCCAGGCGTTCAAGGATCAGGTCGGCGCCGTGCCGCTGACGTAGGGTTTTTACTCCGCCGCGGCGCGCGTGCCGCCGGCGTGGGCCGAGGCGACGTAGTCCATCGCCGCCTGCACGCCGCCCTTCTTGTGCGGAATGCCGGCGAGCGACAGCGCCATTTCGGTCATGCCGAGCACGCCGATCATCCAGCCGTCGTTGATGTCGCCGAGATGGCCGATGCGGAAGTAGCGCTTGGCGTAAGGCCCGAAGCTCGCGCCGTAGGAAATGTTGAAGGTGTCGAGGGCGAGCGCGCGAAACGCATCGGCGTCGTGGCCTTCCGGCAGCAGCACCGCGGTGATGGTCGGCGAGTAATATTTCGGCTCGCGGCAGAGGATCTCGAGGCCCCAGGCGCGCACCGCGCGCCGCGTCGCTTCGGCAAGGCGGTGATGCCGCGCGAACACGTTGTCGAGGCCTTCCTCGTGCAGCATGTCGATCGACACGGCGAGACCCTGCAGCATCTGCGTCGCCGGCGTGTAGGGAAAGAAGCCGACCTTGTTCATGGTCAGCATATCGTCCCACGCCCAGAACGACTTCGTCAGCTTCGAGGTCTTGGCCGCATCGAGCGCCTTGTCGCTGATGGCGTTGAACGACATGCCGGGCGGCAGCATCAAGCCCTTCTGCGCGCCGCCGACGGTGACATCGACGCCCCATTCATCGTGGCGGTAATCGGTCGAAGCGAGCGAGGAGATGGTGTCGACCATCAACAGGGCCGGATGGCCGGCGGCGCTGATCGCCTTGCGGATCGCGGCGATGGGCGACAGACAGCCGGTCGCGGTCTCATTGTGCAGCACGCAGACCGCCTTGATGCCGTGCGCCTTGTCCTTGCGCAGATGATCTTCGATCGTCGCGGGGTCGGCGCCGGTGCGCCAATCGCCTTTGATGAATTCCGGCTTCAGCCCGAGCTTCTCGGCCATCGTCTTCCACTGCGTGGCGAATTGGCCGGTCTCGACCATCAGCACGCGGTCGCCGGGCGAGAGCGTATTGACCAGCGCCGCTTCCCACGCGCCGGTGCCGGTCGCGGTGTAGATGATGACCGGGTTGGTGGTCTTGAAAACGGTCTTGACGCCGTCGAGGCAGCGCTTGGCGAGCTTGGCGAATTCCGGGCCGCGATGGTCGATGATCGGCGTATCCATCGCCCGCAGCACGCGGTCGGGCAGCGGCGTCGGCCCCGGAATTTGCAGGAAATGACGCCCAGCGGCGCGCGAAGCATTCTGCGGCATTATCGGCACTCCTTCGGATTTTCAGACGATTGCGGCAGCGCGGGTCCGAGGGCCTGCGCGGCTTGTGGGGTTGAATAGCGAATGCGACATTCGGGTCAAGCCCAAACCACGCGAATCGTATGTTGTTGTAAACGCCGCGATTTTGGGCGCAAAGGGCGCAAAGGAGTGTGACGTGGCGACGCGGCTGTTGCCCAACCTGGAACGGCGGCTCAAAGCGGAATCGGTGGGCGAGGTGCGCTTCGACGCCTTCAGCCGCGGCCGCTACGCCACCGACGCGTCCCACTATCAGATTTTTCCGCTCGGCGCGGTGGTGCCGCGCACGATCGAGGAAGCCGAACGCGCCATCGGCATCTGCCGCGCCGAAGGCGTGGCGGTGACGGCGCGCGGCGGCGGCACCTCGCAGGCCGGCCAGACCGTCAACCACGGACTGATCCTCGATTGCTCGCGCCACCTCGATCGCATCGTCGAGGTCGACGTTGCCGGCCGGCGCTGCGTGGTCGAGCCCGGCATCGTGCTCGATGAGTTGAACCGCGCGCTCAAGCCCACCGGGCTGTGGTTCCCGGTCGACATTTCCACCGCCTCACGCGCCACCATCGGCGGCATGGTCGGCAACAATTCCTGCGGCGCACGCTCGCTGCGCTACGGCAATACGCGGGAGAATGTGCTCGCGATCGACGCCGTGCTCGCCGACGGCACGCGCGCCCACTTCGGCCGGATGGGCGACGCGAGCGTCGACGTGCCGCCCGAACTGGTCCGCGATCTCCTGGCCATTGCCGCGTGCGAGGCCGACGAGATCGAGCGGCGCTTTCCAAAAGTGCAGCGCCGGGTCGGCGGCTATAATCTCGACGCGCTCGTGCCCGGCCGCAACGACATCAATCTCGCGCACATTCTGGTCGGCTCCGAAGGCACGCTCGGCTTCTCCACCAGGATCGAGCTGAAGCTGTCGCCGCAGCTGCCGCGCCGCGCGCTCGGCGCCTGCCACTTCGGCAGCTTCCACGAGGCGATGAAGGCGGCGCAGCACATCGTCGCGCTGAAACCCATCGCGGTCGAATTGATCGATCGCACCATGCTGGGGCTTGCTGCCGAGATCGATATGTTCAAGCCGACGGTGGCGGCGTTCCTGCGCGGCGATCCGGAAGCGATCCTGTTCGTCGAATTCGCCGAAGACGACTTCGACGAGAATGTGCGGCGGCTGAAGCAACTCGGCGCGCTCATTGGCGATCTCGGCATCGCCTGGGACAACCTGGGCCCCCGTTGGGGCGGCATCGTCGAGGTGCTCGACGCCAAGCTGCAGGCGGGCATCGGCGAGGTGCGCACCGCGGGCCTCAACATCATGATGTCGATGAAGGAGGCCGGCAAGCCGATCTCCTTCGTCGAGGATTGCGCGGTGCCGCTCGCGCATCTGCCGGACTACACGGCGCGGCTCACCGAGGTGTTCGAGAAAAACGGCACGCGCGGCACCTGGTACGCCCACGCGGCGGTCGGCTGCCTGCACGTGCGGCCGGTGCTCAACCTGCGCCTAGAGAAAGACGTACGCGCCATGCGCGCCATCGCCGAGGAAGCCTTTGCCATGGTGCGCGACTACAAGGGCTCGCACTCCGGCGAGCACGGGGATGGCATCGTGCGCTCGGAATTCCACGAGATGATGTTCGGCACCGAGCTGGTGCGCGCGTTCGAGGACGTCAAAGACCGCTTCGATCCGCACGGCCTGTTCAATCCCGGCAAGATCGTGCGGGCGCCGAAATTCGACGACCGGGGCAATTTCCGCTACGGGGCGGACTATTGCGCCGACGAAATGACCGCGGCGCTCGACTGGTCGGCCTATCCGGGCGCGGGCGGCGGATTCCAGGGCGCGGTCGAGATGTGCAACAACAACGGCGCCTGCCGCGCGCTCGCGGGCGGCGTCATGTGTCCGAGCTATCGCGTCACCCGCGACGAGCGCGATGTCACGCGCGGCCGCGCCAACGTGCTGCGGCTTGCCATCACCGGCCAGCTCGGTCCCGACGCGTTGACGTCGGACGCCATGGCAGAGTCGCTGAAACTCTGCGTCTCCTGCAAGGCCTGCCGCCGCGAATGCCCGACCGGCGTCGACATGGCGCGCATGAAGATCGAATTTTTGTCGGCGCGCACGAAGAAATTCGGCCTGTCGCTACACGATCGCCTGGTCGGCTATCTGCCGCGCTACGCGCCCTATGCGGCGAAGCTCTCCTGGCTGCTCAATCTGCGCGAAGCGCTTCCGGGCGCGGCGAAGCTTTTGGAAGCGGCCTCCGGCTTCAGCGCCGCGCGCAGCCTGCCGCGCTGGCGGGGCGACTATTTTCGTGACCCCTTCGTCTCGGGCGGGGAGGGGACGGCCGGCGACGTCGTCGTGTTCGCCGACACCTTCAATCGCTACTTCGAGCGTGAGACCGTCGACGCAGCGATCGCCGTGCTTGTGGCAGGCGGTTATCGGGTCCGCGTCGCGGCGCCTGCCTCAGGCTCGCGGCCATTGTGCTGCGGCCGCACGTTCTTGGCGGTCGGCAAGGCCAACGAAGCGCGCGCCGAGATGGAGCGCACGCTCGCGGCGCTGGGGCCGATTGCCGCCGCCGGCATTCCCATCATCGGGCTCGAGCCGAGCTGCCTGTTCGGCTTCCGCGACGAAATCCCGTCGCTGATGAGGAGCGATGCGGCGCGGAAGGTCGCCGCGCACGCGCTGTTGTTCGAGGAGTTTTTGGCGCGCGAGGCGACCGCAGGCAGACTCCGACTCAAACTCAACCCGACCAGCAAACACGCGCTGCTGCACGGCCACTGCCATCAAAAATCATTCGACACCATGGCTGCCGTCACCGCGACCTTGCGGCTGATCCCTGAGCTGAAGATCGAGACCGTCGAATCGAGCTGCTGCGGCATGGCCGGCGCGTTCGGCTATCACGCCGACACGGTCGATGTTTCGCGCGCCATGGGCGAGCTGTCGCTCTTGCCGGCCGTGCGCCAAGCGCCGGCCGACGCGCTGATCGTCGCCGACGGCACCTCGTGTCGCCATCAGATCAAGGATGGAAGTCAGCGCGAGGCGCTTCACGTCGCCCGCGTGCTGGCGATGAGCTTGTCATAGGACTTAAGAGGCTTGCGCCGTGGTCCGCTGCGCGGCCGCCGGATAAGCGCGGTTCAAGAGTGCGCTGATTTCCCGCGCCAGATTGAGGTCGTGCGGATACTCCCGCATCATGGTGATGTGGTCGCCGGTGACCTTGATGATCTCCAGGTCCTCGGTGAACAGGCCGGTCCAGCCCATGGCGTAATCGATGTTGCCCGACGGGCAGTCTTCCGGCCGCTCGCCGCGGATCACCGCGCCGCGGCAGGCAAGCGGGCGCAGGCGATAGGCGAGGATCGAATTGGCGTAGAGCCGCTCGATCAATTGCCAGGTCATCGGCCGGCCCAGGGTGTCGAGCTTGGCAGTGAGCTTGCCGGGATCGCCCAGTACGCACTCGATGAAGCGGCGTTTCAGATAGCGCGCGCCCTCGATCGCCGCCCAGCGCGTGATCGCGAGCGATGTCGCAAGACGCCGCGCCGGCGCCGGCGCCGTTCGCCACAGCTCGCGCAAATTACTCCAGGCGATCTTGTAGGCCGGCGGATATTCGGACGGCGCGTCGACCATCACGATCATGTCGATCTTGCCGCCCTTGGCCATCACCTGACGGGCGATCTCGAATGCCATCAGGCCGTGGAACGAATAGCCGATCAGCACGCACCGCTCGGTCCGCGCATGCGCGCTCAAGGCGTCGACGTAGGGACCGACCAAGTCTTCAAGCGCCGGGCTTGCGCGGGTGTTGTTCTTCGCAGCGATATCGTGCCATGCCGCCGGCCACGCGACCTCGACCGCGTGGATCGAATGGTCCGACCGCATCAGCTGTGCAATGTGCAGCTCGTAGAGGCCGGCGCCGATGAAATAGACTGGCATCGCCGCGGTGCCTTGCCGCAGCTGAACCACGCTCGGGCGTTGCCGCACCGGCGGCGGCGCGCGATTGCCGATGCGCTTGGCGGCGCTCAGAATCCCGGTCCAGACCGCCGCTCGCGCCTCGTCGTTCGATGAACGCGGTGTTGCTTTTGCTGTCGGCTCTTGCATTTGCTGTCGCGGCCCTGCCGTCGGCTTGACCGAAGTCGATTCGGTCGACGCATCGCGAACAAACCCGCCTGTCACGCCTTCATTGCAGGCATCGACAATCGACATTTCTTTAACCTTAACGGAATCGAAGCCTGACACGCGTCGCATCATGTCCTGCGCGAGGGACTCTAGACGGCAAGTTACGGCGAACAAGTTGCTGTCGCGTTTATGGTCAATATACGCGCTGCATGGAGAGCGGCCGCCGGATTTGCAGGCGAATTCTCTCTAGCGCTCGTCCTGCAAGGCGCTTTCATGCCAGCGCCGCAGCGCGAGATGATTGACCAGCGCCAGCAGATAAAAGATCGCGACGCCGGCGACCGATAACAGCAAGAGCGCCGCGAACATGCGCGGGATGTTGAGCCGGTATCCGGACTCGGCGATGCGATAGGCGAGGCCGGAGCCGGCACCCGCGGAGCCGGCGGCGATTTCGGCGACCACGGCGCCGATCAGCGACAGCCCGCCGGCGATGCGAAGCCCGCCGAGCATGTAGGGCAGCGCCGAGGGAAGCTTCAGATTCCACAGCACCTGGCCGCGCGTGGCGCCATAGAGCGAGAACAGGTCGGCGAGATTGCGGTCGACCGAGTTGAGCCCGAGCGTGGTATTCGCCAGCACCGGAAAGAACGCCACGATCCAGGCGCAGACCAAAACCGCGACCTGCTGCGGCAGATAGATCAGGAGCAGCGGCGCGATAGCGACGATCGGCGTCACCTGCAGGATCACCGCATAGGGGTAGAACGAATATTCGATGACGCGGACCTGGTTGAAGATCACCGCAAGGCCGACGCCGCCGATCGCCGCGAGCAGAAAACCCTCGAACGTCGTGACCAGCGTCACCAGCAGCGATTGCCACAGCAACGACCAATCGGCGACCAGCGTCTGCGCGATGCGGCCCGGCGCCGGCAGCACATAGGGCGGAATATTCAGCCACCGGACGAGAAGCTCCCACGCGCCGAGGATCAGCGCGAACACGATGATGGGCAGCACGATGCGCAGCGTCTGGTCGCGGCGCTCGCGGGCGCCGGTGCGCGCGGCGGGCGTCATGGCTCGCCTCCCGCCGCCATCGCCTGCGCCAGCGCGTCGGAGGTGCGGCGGGTCAGCATGGCATAGTCGGTCGAGGTGCGGAATTTCTGATCGCGAGGGTAGGGCGCGTCGATCGCGAGCTCGGCGAAGACGCGGCCCGGTCGCGCCGCCATCACCACGATGCGGCTCGACAGGTACACCGACTCGAACACCGAGTGGGTGACGAACACCACCGTGGTGCGCAGCGCCTGCCAGACTTCGAGCAGATCGTTGTTCAATCGAAAGCGCGTGATCTCGTCGAGCGCGGCGAACGGCTCGTCCATCAGCAACAGCGCCGGCTCGGTGACCAGCGCGCGCGCGATCGAGACCCGCATGCGCATGCCGCCGGACAGTTCGCGCGGATAGGCGGTGGCGAACTTTTGCAGGCCGACACGCGCGAGCGCGGCATTGACGCGCTCTGCCGCGGCAGCCGTCGGCGCGCGCTTGAGCTTGAGCGGAAGCAACACGTTGTTGAAGACGTTGGCCCACGGCATGAGCGTCGGCTCCTGGAACACGAAGCCGAGCCGGGCTTCGTCCTCCTTTGCCGCGCCGCTCTGCCAATCGACGCGGCCCGCGCTCGGCTCGGTCAGCCCGGCGATGATGCGCAGCGCCGTGGACTTGCCGCAGCCCGACGGGCCGAGCAACGACAGGAATTCGCCCTCGCGCACGGCGAGATCGAGCCCGGCTAGCGCCACGGTGCCGCTCGCGAACGTCTTGCCGACACCGCGCAGCGCGACCAGCGGATTGCCTGAATGTTCGGAGACCGCCATCACTCTACGTTGTCATGCCCCGCGAAGGCGGGGCACCCAGTAATCCCTATCTTATCAGATCATTTCAGTCGCAAGTGGCTGCTGGATCATCCGCCTTCGCGGATGATGACAGTAATGCAGATGATGACAGCGGTCATTTCGGCCGCAGGTCGAGCCCGACCTTCTTGTCGACGAATTGCACCGTGTAGGATTTGCGGTAATCGAGATTGGCCTTGGCGACGCCGGCACGCACCATCTTGTCGAAAAAATCCTTCATGTGCGCGTCGGTCATGGCGCCGACGCCCAGCGCGAGCGCATCGCCGGAATCGACGATGCCGTATTCCTTCATCTTGGCGACCGAATAGGCGAGCAGGTCGTCGGTCATTTCCGGGTTGTGTTTCTTGATCAGCGCGTTGGCGGCGGCGTTGTCGTGATAGATGTAATTGTACCAGCCGATGATCGAGGCATCGACGAAGCGCTGCACCAGGTCGGGCTTCTTGTCGACCAGGTCGCGCCGCGTCTCGATCAGGGTCGAGTAAGCGGAGAAGCCCTGGTCGGCGAGCAGGAAGATCTTCGGCTTGAACTTCGCTTCCCGTTCGACCGCGAACGGCTCCGAGGTCACGTAGCCCTGCATCGCGCTCTTTAAGTTGACGATGAACGGCTGCGGATTGAACGTATAGGGCCGCACCTGCGAGTCCTTGAAGCCGTAATCGGCCTTGAGCCACTGGAAATAAGTCGCCATGCCGTCGGCCGAGACGAACAGGGTCAGGGTCTTGAGGTCGGTGAATTTGTCGATGCCCTGGTCGGGGTGGGCGATCAGCACCTGCGGATCTTTCTGGAACAGAGCAGCGACGTTGACCACCGGCACGCTCTGGGCCACGGCGTCGAAACCCTGCAGCGAATTGGCGCTGAGATAGAAGTCGATCTTGCCGACCGGCAGCAGGAGCTGGTTGTTCACGCTCGGCCCGCCCGGCACGATGGTGACGTCGAGGCCATATTTGCGATAGGTGCCGTCGGCCAGCGCCTGGTAGAAGCCGCCGTGCTCGGCCTCGGCCACCCAGTTGGTGCCAAAGGAGACCTTGTCCAGCGCCTGTGCCGCGGCCGGCGCCGTCGCGGCCGCCAAGGCAAGGCCGGCCAGCGCGGTGAGGTGGATTTTTGCCATCGGTATCGGTTGCTCCTATGCAAAGCCGACGCGACAATAAAGCATGATCCCGAAAAGTGGCTACCGGTTTTCGGATAAGATCATGCTCCAACGAAGCGCATGATCCCGAGAAGTGGGACCCCCGAGAAGACTCCAATGACGCTACCCAAGCGCAACTGGATGGACATGACCTGGCAGGACGTGGCCGGCGCCGATACCGGGCGCTGGATCGCCGTGCTGCCGCTCGCCGCGGTCGAGCAGCACGGCCCGCACCTGCCGCTCGGCGTCGACACCTATATCGCCGAGGCGTACCTGGCGCGGGTCGAGAAAATCTTGCCCGCTGATTTGCCGGTCACCTTCCTGCCGGTGCAGCGCGTCGGCATTTCGGCCGAGCATTTGTCCTATCCGGGCACGCTGACGCTGTCGCCAACGACGGCGATCGCGGCCTGGACCGAGCTCGGCGAAAGCCTGGCGCGGGCCGGCGTGCGCAAGCTTGTTCTGGTCACGAGCCATGGCGGCAATGTCGCCGCCATGGAGATCGTGGCGCGCGAACTGCGCACCCGGCTCGGCATGCTGGCGGTCACCGTCGGCTGGCATCGCTTCGGCTATCCCGAGGGCGCGTTCTCCGGCGAGGAGAAGCGGCATGGCATCCACGGCGGCGCCATCGAGACCTCGCTGATGCTGGCCGCGCAACCCGACACCGTGCGCATGAAGGACGCGCCGAACGCCAAGCCCGTGACCGTTACGATGGCGCAGGAGTTCAAATGGCTCGGCGCCTATCGGCCCGCGGGCTTTGCCTGGATGACCCAGGATTTGCATCCCGGCGGCTCGCTCGGCGACGCGACGCAGGCGACAGCCGCGGCAGGCGAAGCCTCGCTCGTCCAAGGGGCGCAGGCCTTCGTGGAACTCCTGGGCGAGATCGACCGTTTCGATCTGTCGCGTTTGCGCGAAGGTCCGCTGCGCTCGAAGTAATCCACGGATCAAAAGCAAGTCCGGCATCGCTCCGCGCCCGAATGCCCATTCGGTGCGCAGCAATACGCCGGCGTGATAGCTGATCCGCAAAAACAGGCGAAGGGAGCGTCGCACCGGAGTCGCGTGCGCTGGTGCCCTTCACAGAGGTGTGTTCCGATGTTGGTACGAACAGGCGCGGACGCAAATCAATCTGTTTTTTGAACGAGGCCGAGACGGCTCTTGGCCTCAGATGTGGAGGCTGATCATGTCAAGGATTGCGACAGTCGACGGAAATATGCGCGCGATTGCCATCGGCGCAGGATTGCTGCTCGCCGTGGGTGGCTTGGCTCTCGCGGCGCAAGATCGGTCCTCCTTGAAAATCCCGAACGGCCTCGCCTTTTCGGATTTCAAAGGCTACGAGGACTGGCGGCCCATTTCCGTCAGCCAGACCGAGACCGGCATGAAAGTGATCTCCGGCAACGATGCGGTGATCAAAGCCTATCGGAGCGGCATTCCGGGCAATGGCAAGCTTTTTCCGGACGGCTCCAAGTTCGCGAAGATCGAGTGGACGTTCAAGAAGAACGAGGAGTCGCCTTATTTCGTGAACATCCCCGACACCCTGAAGACGCTCGCGTTCATCGAAAAGGACACCAAGAGATTCCCGAACACCCACGGATGGGCCTATGCCCAATGGGCCTACGATGCGGCGACCGACACCTTGAAGCCTTCCGCGCTCGATCAAAGCGGTGCCGACTGCGGGTTCGCGTGCCACACGAAAGTGGCGGCGAAGGATTACATCTTCACAGCGTACACCAAGCGATAGCGGCGAATTCGGTTTCAGTTTGTCCGCGCCGGCACTGATACGCCGATCCCTGGTCCTGGTATTGTCCCGCTGAGGCCGCGGGGCATCGACCGACGCTCATCGACCCGCGTATGGAAGGAGACGGCAAAATGGCCGGCATGAGGCAAGAGACCGACAGCCTCGGCGTGGTCGACGTGCCCGCCGACAAGCTGTGGGGCGCGCAAACCCAGCGGTCGCTCGAATATTTCAGCATCGGCCACGATCTCATGCCGCGCGAAATGATCGCGGCCTATGCGACGCTCAAGAAAGCCGCCGCCATCGTCAACCATGCGGGCAAGCGGCTCGACGATCAGCACCATAGATGGATCGTGCAGGCCTGCGATGAAATCCTGGCCGGCAAGCACGACGCCATGTTTCCGTTGCACGTATGGATGACCGGCAGCGGCACCCAGTTCAACATGAACGTCAATGAAGTGATCGCCAATCGGGTCAGCCAGCTCGCGGGCCAGCCGCTCGGCAGCCGTGCACCGGTGCATCCCAACGATCACGTCAACATGGCGCAATCGACCAACGATTCTTTCCCATCCGCCATGTGTATCGGCGCCGCCGTCGGCACCACGGGGCGTCTCGTTCCGGCGGTGACCGCGCTGCGCGATGCGATCGACGCCAAGGCCAAAGCGTGGGACGACATCATCAAGATCGGCCGCACTCACATGCAGGACGCCACCCCGCTGACCTTGGGGCAGGAGTGGTCGGGCTATGTCGGGATGCTGTCGGACGATCTGGAGCGGATCGAAGCGGCGCTGCCGGGCGTGTACCGCCTGGCGCTTGGCGGCACTGCGGTCGGCACCGGACAAAACGCGACGCCCGGCTTTGCCGAAGCGGCGGCGGCCGCGATCGCGAAGCTGACCGGACTGCCGTTCGTCACCGCGTCCAACAAGTTCACGGTGCAGGGCGCTCACGATGCGCTGGTGCAGCTGTCCGGAACGCTGCGCACCTTGGCGGTGTCGCTCTACAAGATCGCCAACGACATCCGCCTGATGGCGTGCGGACCGCGCGCCGGATTTGCCGAGCTGGAAATCCCCGAGAACGAGCCGGGCTCCTCGATCATGCCTGGCAAGGTCAATCCGACCCAGTGCGAGGCGCTCACCATGATCGCCGTGCAGGTGATGGCGAACGACGTGGCCGTGGGCTTCGGCGGTGCCGGCGGCTACCTGGAGATGAACGTCTACAAGCCGCTGATGATTCACAACATCATGCAGTCGATCACGATCATGACCGACGGCTGCACCAATTTCCGCAAATTCCTGATCGAAGGCACCAAGCCGAACCTGAAGAAGATCAACGAGGACGTCGCGCGCTCGCTGATGCTGGTGACGGCGCTGTCGCCGGTCATCGGCTACGACAAGGCCTCGAAGATCGCCCACTACGCGCGGGACAACGACCTCACGCTGAAGCAGGCGGCGCTGCAGCTGGGCTTCGTCAGCGAAGCCGAATTCGATCGCGTCGTCGACCCGAAGAAAATGGTCAGGTCTTGAGAGGGCGCGGATGACCGGCATGCCTTTCCCACTTGCGTGGGGGAGGATGTGTCAAGCCGCGATCTTCACGTACTCGAAGTCGCCGGGCTTGTTGTCGATGCCGACGCGCGGCGGGGCGATCCAGCTGGCGAATTGACCGGGCTCGGTCACGGGCTTCATCAGGCTGGCGATGAAGTCGCCGTCGTCTTTCGACGGCAGCCATTCGCTCTTCTGGCGGTCCCAGGCCGTGGCATCCATCAGCTTACCGTCCGGCGACACGTGGGCGTCCTTGAACTCGCCGATCTGGCGGTGGAAGCCGACGTGCGGCAGCGCGAGCTTGAAGCCGACGCCGGTCCTGTCGATGATCTTGTTCCAGCGGTCGAGCCCGCGCTGGCAGTCGGCGGTATAGTCGTCGCGCAGCCGCATGTTGATCGCGGTCAGCGCCGGCTCGTCGACGCGCTTGATCTCGCCGTCGACCAGCTTGAGCACCGGATAGGTCGCGTGCTCGAGCTGGTGATCGTCTTCGATCTTGGTCTCCTGGAAGCGGCCCTTGAGCCCCGCGGTGAACGTATTCGCGGCGTTGGTGGACATTTCCGAGCCGAACAAATCGAGCGACAACGTGTAGTGCAGGTTGAGCTTCTTCTGGATGGTCGGCAGGTCGATGACGCCGAGCGCGCGCACCTTGTCGATCGCGGCCGGGTCGTCGATGCCGGCCGCCTTTATCGCCTCGCAGGTGCGCTGAATGGTGCGGCCGACGCCGGTCTCGCCGACGAACATGTGGTGGGCTTCCTCGGTCAGCATGAAGCGGCAAGTGCGTGACAGCGGATCGAAGCCGGACTGCGCCAGGCTCTCCAATTGCATCTTGCCGTCGCGATCCGTGAAGAACGTGAACATGTGGAACGACAGCCAGTCCGGCGTCGCCTCGTTGAAGGCGCCGAGCATGCGCGGCTTGTCGGCGTCGCCGGAGCGCCGCTGCAACAGCTCGGCCGCCTCCTCGCGGCCGTCGCGGCCGAAATATTTCTGCAGGATGTAGACCATGGCCCACAAATGCCGGCCTTCCTCGACATTGACCTGGAACACGTTGCGCAGGTCGTAGAGCGACGGCGCGGTCTTTCCCAAATGCCGCTGCTGCTCGACCGAGGCCGGCTCGGTATCGCCCTGGATGACGACGAGGCGGCGCAGCATGGCGCGATATTCGCCCGGCACGTCCTGCCAGGCCGGCTCGCCATAGTGGCGGCCGAACGGAATCTTGCGGCCTTCCTCCTGCGGCGCCAGCAGGATGCCCCAGCGGTAGTCGGGCATCTTGACATAGTCGAACTTGGCCCAGCCCTTCGGATCGACCGACACCGCGGTGCGCAGATAGACCAGCGACTGCTGGAAGCCTTCCGGCCCCATGTCCATCCACCAGTCGATATAGCCGGGATGCCAGCTCTCCAGCGCGCGGAGCACCTGGCGGTCCTCGGCGAGGTTGACGTTGTTCGGGATCTTGGTGGTGTAGTCGACGGCTTCGATATTCATGGCGCACTCCTCATGTCTTTCCCCTCTCCCTTGTGGGGAGGGGTAGGGGTGGGGGTGGCGAGGCGACGTGAAGACGTCGACGTTGGCTCGTCACCTCGCGACCCCCACCCCGCCCTCCCCGCAAGGGGGGGAGGAAAATTCAAACTCGCTTCGTATCGAACACCGGCTTCTGCCCGGTGCCGTAGCGTCGCAATGCGCCCTCGTCGCCGATCGCGTTGGGGCGCTGGAAGATCCAGTTCTGCCACGCGGTCAGCCGGGCGAAGATTTTCGATTCCATGGTCTCGGGGCCGGCGAAGCGCAGGTTCGCTTCCATTCCGGTCAGCGCGTCGGGCGAGAAGCTCGCGCGCTCCTCCAGGAACACCCGCACCTCATCGTCCCAGTCGATGTCGTCGCGGGCGAAGGTGATAAGGCCGAGCCGTTCGGCAGTCTCGGCATCGAGCATTTTTTCCCGCGCGGCCTTGGCGGCGTCGACCGCGGCGGGGTCGGCGAGGAAGCGGCAGGCAAGCCGCGTCAGCCCATTCGACATCGGATAGGCGCCGAAGTTGACGTCGGAGAGCGCAATCGCGGCGGGTGGCTTGTTGTCGCCGCCGCGGGTGCCGATCAGCATGTAGGAGCGGTCAGAGGCAAAGGGCAGCTCCGCGAGTGTGCCGGCAAAGCACGAGCCGGGCTCGATCAAGGTGACGAGCGAGCGCGAAGTCAGATCGACGCGCTTGAGCACGCGCTTCCACAAGTGGCGGATTTCGCGGGCGAGCCAATGGCTCTTGTTGGCCTCGAGGAAACGATCGTAGGCGAGCGCGGCCGCGGGCTCGCCTGCGGACTTGAACACGATGGCGGCGACGTCGAGCTCGTTGAGCCGGATGTTGAGGATGGCGTCGTCGAGTTCGCGGGCGAGCGCCAGCGGCCAAAAGCCGGCGCCGAGCGCCACCATGGCGTCGGCCGAGGCCGGCGGCGGTGCTGCAGGGCCGCGCACGGTGACGGTGGCGATGCGCGCGGCGCGATTGAGCTCGACCGAGACGAGCGGATATTCGACGCCGTCGGCCGAGAAGCTGCGCGTCAGCGGCGTGAGCTTGATGCCCTGTCCGGCGCTCGCGCCATTGCGCGGCGAGGCCGCGGCGAAGTCCTTGGCGCGCGCGGCGACCGCGTCGTCGAATTTCGAGCCGGGCACGACGGCATCGACCAGGCGCCACTCGACCGCGCGCTTGCCTTTGACGCCTTCCTCGGTGGTGCAGAACACGTCGGCGTGGTCGCGGCGCACCTTGCGTTTGTCGGCGACGCGGGTCAGCCCGCCGGTGCCGGGGAGAACGGCGAGCAGCGGCAGTTCCGGCAGCGATACCGACGACGAGCCGTCATCGACCAGCATGATGTAGTCGGCGGCGAGCGCCAGCTCATAGCCGCCGCCGGCCGCGGTGCCGTTGATGGCGCAGATCGATTTCAGCCCCGAATGCTCGCTCAGGTCCTCGATGCCGTTGCGGGTCTCGTTGGTGAACTTGCAGAAGTTGACCTTGTGCGCATGGGTGGCGCCGGCGAGCATGCGGATATTGGCGCCGGCGCAGAACACGCGCGGCTTGCCGGAGCGGATGACGACGGCGCGCACCTGCGGATGCTCGAAGCGCAGCCGCTCGATGGCGTCGGCGAGCTCGATGTCGACGCCGAGGTCGTAGGAATTGAGCTTCAGCTCATAGCCCTCGAACAGCGTCGCCTTCTCGTCGACGTCCATCAGCAGCGTGGCGACGTCGTCGTCGATGTTGAGCTTCCAGTGGCGGTAGCGCGACGGATCGGTCTGGAAATCGATCCGGCTCTTGCCGTTGGCGAGCGGGCGCGGCGCGACGTGGTCGGTCTCGGACATGTCCTGCCTCGGGGGCTCGGCGGGTCGATATGTATTATAATGCATCCCTCGCCGGGGAGCGGCGGTAATATGCATTATAGTTCATGTCGCCGCAACTCCTGAATCGGCGCGCTTCTCGCCTTCACGGTGGTCGCGCAAAAGGCCGTTGATGAAGTCGGCGGCGACTTTGAGAGTCTGCTCGGGGGCCTCGCGGTGCGGCGCGTGGCGGACGCCCGGCAGCACTGCGGTCGCGACCGGGCAGAAGCATTCGTCCTTGGCCACGTCGAGCTGACGGAGCGTGCCGTATTGATCGTCCGCGCCCTGCACGATCAGGATCGGCACGCGGATATAGGCGAGCTCTTCGGTGATGTCCCACTTGCGGAAATCGGGATTGAGCCACGGCTCGCTCCAGGAGCGAAACGCGTTGTCGACATCGGCGTGCCAGCGCTCGAGTTTTTGGCGCAAGTCGCCGGAGGCGAACGCCGCATTGGCGCGCGCGATCTCGGCTATTCCGAAGTCCTCGGTGAAGAAGTGCGGCGCGATCAGGACAAGGCCGCCCACGCGATGGTCCTGCACGCTGCCGGCATAGATCGTGGCGATCGACGCGCCGTCGCTGTGGCCGAACAGAAAGCCGCGCTCGAAGCCGATCGCGTCGAGGACGCGCGGCAGCACGGTCAAGGCTTCCTCGTGCATGAACTTGACCGAACGCGGCAGCACCGCCGCGCGCGACTTGCCGTAGCCGGCGCGCGAATAGACGAACACGCCGGCGCCGGTCGCAGCCGCCAGCGCGTCGGGGAACGCGCCCCACAGCCCGGTCGAGCCGAGGCCTTCGTGCAGCATGACGATGGTCGGGCCTGCGTCGGGCCGCGGCCCGATCATGCGGTATTCGAGCCGCAGCGGCGGCAGATCGAGAAAGCCTTCGTCGGAGAGCATCATCTACCGGCCCTCCAGCAGCCCATTCACGGTACGCAAAAGCTTGGCGAAACTTTGCTCGACGGCCTCGCCCGACGTGTCCACTTCGGCCTCGGCGCGGGCGTAGTCGGCACGGCGCGCTTCGAGGATCGCCACCAGATCCGCCATCGCTTCGCGGTTCTGCGCCATGGGGCGGAAGTCGCCTTGCGCCATGACGCGGCTCATGTGGTCCTCGGGCCGCGCCTTGATCCAGATGGTGTGGGTGCGGCGAAGAAGGAGAGCATAGGTCTCCGGGTTGGAGACGATGCCGCCCGCGGTGGTGATGATCGCGGCGTCGTTCGCGGTGACGATGCGACCGAGCGCGCCGCGCTCGTGGCGCCGGAACGTTGCCGTGCCGGCCATCTCGATGAGATCCGGAATGCTGGCGCCGTAATCCTCTTCGACCAGGCGGTCGAGCTCGATGAACGGCCAGCCGAAATGCTGCGCCAGCATGCGGCCGAGCGTCGACTTGCCGGCGCCGCGCAAGCCGACGAGCGCGATGCGGCGCGCCCGGTCGGCGCCGCCCGGCGCCGCGACGTGGCGCTCGATTACTTTGGACAACGCGGGAAGCTCGCCCTCGGGCACCTGCGCGAGCAGATCGAGAATGGCGCCGAGCGCCGCGGTCCGCGCGCCTGCTTCCGGCAGCAGCGCCGAGCAGGGCAGGTCGAGCGCCTGCGCGATGGCGCGCAGCACGCTGACGGACGGATTGCCGGTGCCGCTTTCGATCTGCGCCAGATAGCGCTCGGAGGTCTGCGACGCCGAAGCCAGATGCCGTCGCGTCATGCCGCGCTTGGCGCGGCTTCGCCGCACCTCGGCGCCGATGGCGGCGAGGAACGCTGCTGTGGAGCCAGCAGTGCTCGGGGAGGCGGATTTTTCGCGCGGTTTGGCGGTCGATTTAGCCACGGCGGCTCATCATCAATGCAATATGCACTATAGTCGGAATTATGCACTTCACAAACCTTGTGATGTACCGGCCGATTCGCTGAAGCGCGGTTCATTAGCCCTCGTTAACCAGCCTTTTTCGACTTATCCACAGGCTTTTTTCGTTTAGTTTCCGGGGGTTTGCCTGTCTTTAAGGCGGCCCCAAGAGCCACATCAAAAGGCAGTGGATAGAGGGACAAAGCATCCTTCCGCCCTGGGTTGTTACCCTCGGTTCGGGACGGCTTGTCCTTCTTGGGTACGTTAGAAGCGGTCATGGTGCATATTTTCCTTGTGCGCCCCCGATTCTGGGTACATGTTCCAATTATGAACGCGATTGTACCGAAACCGATAACCGACTGGGCCGCCTTCATCGAAGGCGAGCGCACGTCCGCGCGCCAGGAAGGCTACGACGCTGGCTACAAAGACGGCCAAGCAGATGGCTTGGCCGAAGGCTACCAAAAGGGCCTCGACGACGCGAGTGCCACCGTCGCGGAAGCAATCGCGAGCAAGCGGGCTGAGAGTGCTCCCGCCGAAAGCAGGCACCATGAACGCGCGCAGTTGATCGAATCGATTCAGTGGTCGCCTGACGACACTAACCGCGACCGCATTCTTCGCGCTGTACGAGCGCAGCCGGGAATGCGCCCGGTAGAAATCATCAAATGGCTGCAGGATCACGGTGCGAATCCAAACGAGAACAGTATTCTCACGACGATCAAACGGATGCGCAACATTGATATTTTCAAGCACGGCAACGGCTGGTATCCGACCAAAAGATCGGAGGAGGCTGCATGAAAAGTTTCGGGGAGGGCGCTTGGACCACCCTCCCCGCTTCCAGAGACTCGCATCTACCTCTTGCCGGCGTGTGGCGAAATTGGCAAACGCGGGGGACTTGGACTCCCCTGTCCTGGGTGGTAACTGGGACTTGCAAGTTCGAATCTTGTCACGCCGACTCTCGATTTTCAACGTCCCACTGGAACCCGGTACATTAACCTTTTGCCTTCGGCAGCCTTGATCGCTTCAACCGTACGTTCACCATCAGTCGCTTTGCGCAAGTCCCACCGAAACGAAAATTCGTTCAGATAGCGGTTCATGTGCTTTTCGCTGATGTGATGGAAGCTGCCCATCACGCCGCGCTTGAACAAGCCAAAGAAGCCCTCGACCGTGTTCGTAGTCGCGTCGCCGCGAGCGTATTCGTTCTCACTGTGATTGACGGTTTCGTGGCCGCCCTCAAACTCGCGACCGATGCCGATGTATGAGCGGTTTTCGTCGGTCATCAATCTTGCGCTGCGGTCAACGTTGGCGCGGATGGCATCCTTGAGGGTTGGCGCCGTAATGTCCGGCACGACGTGCGCCCGCGCCCGGCCGTTGCGCTCGACCAAGCCGACTACCGCCGTCTTTTTGGGCTTGCCCTTGCGCCGGCTGAGATCGCCGGGGATTGGCGCGTTTGCTGGTTTACGAGGTTTGCCGCCGACGAACATTTCGTCGACCTCGACCGTGCCGCCACCGGCCCCTAGGAGCCCCTTCAGTGGCTCGCGGGCCATCGCGTGCCTGATCCTGTGTGCCAGATGCCACGCACTCCGGTAGCTCCCTAAGCCTAGCTGGCGCTGCAACTGAAGCGCGCTGATGCCCTTCTTGGCGGAGCAGAGGATGGAGAACGCCATCAGCCAAGTCCTGATCGGCAGATGGCTGTCCTCAAGGATCGTGTTGATGGTCGCCGTGAACTGGCCGCCGCAGCCCGAGCATTTGTACAGCCCGGCGCGGTGAGCCTTGCCCTGGAGCTTGTTGCTTTCGACCGATCCGCAGTGCGGGCAAACCCGGCCGTTAGGCCAGCGGACTTGCTCGAAATACTCGCGGGCTTGATCCTCGGAAAGCCTTGAAATGTCTGACAGGTTCATGATACCGACCTCATGACCTGAACTATAGTGCACTCATAATCGGTTTGTCAAGTGCATAATTCCGACTATAGTGCATGTCATCGCGATTTGACAAGCGAGCGCCGAGACTTATCCGAACAATCTTATCCGAACAGCTTCCGCCAGCCGCTGGCCTTGGTCTCCTGCTCCCGCTCTTGCTCCTGCTCGGTCTCCTCGTCGACCACGACCTCGGGGCCGGGATCGTCGGGCGCATGGACCAGCGGGATGATGGGCTCGGCCTTCGGCTGGTCCGGCTTGGGAGGCAGGCGGGCGAGGCCGGCGGACCCGTCGGTTGGCGGCGGCGGCGCCGGCGGCTGAACGTCGACGTGGTCCTGCACCGGCGCGATCGGTGCGCTCGGCAGCACGGCCGGCGGCGGCTCCGGCTCGATCACCGCCGTAGTGCCGGCAATGCCGGTCAGCGGCACGCGCCATTCGAAGGCATCGAGATGGCCGGTCACCGGCGATGCCGGCAGCCAACGGTCGGAGACGTGGCCGTCGGCGGTCCAGGCCGGGTCGGGCGCGGCGTGCACGGCGCGGGACAGCCATTCGCGCACGCGGCCCTCGTCGTTGTGCTCGGCCCGCTCCAGCTCGGCCATGATGAGCGCGATGCGCTTGGTCGGCGCCGCCAGATGAGAGGCAAGTGCGGCGCGCGCCTTGGCGAACTCCTGGGCGTCGATGGCCGCGCGCGCGACCGCGATGGCGCTTTCGATGTGCTCGGGCACGCGCTTTGCGAATGCCTCGATCCGCTTCAGACGATCCCGCGCCGATTCACCGAAGCGAAGCTCGGCGTAGGCTTGCGCGAGCTCGGGGTGCGGATTGGCGCGCCAGGCGCCGTCGATGACGCGGCTTGCTTTGCGATGCTGGCCGTCCTCGGCGAGGAGCCGTCCGGCCAGCGCCGCTGCCGGCACCAGCGTCGGCGCAAGCTTCTGCGCTTCGAGCGCCTGCGCCTTGGCGCTCGCGCGGTCGCTGGCTTCGAGCGCATGCGCCTGCGCCGTGAGCAGAACGGCGCGCAGCCGGCGATAAACCGATTTCTCAAGCGTGCGCAGATTTTGCTCGAGCAGCCGCAGCGCGCCGGCCCAGTCGCCCTCCTTGCAGCGCGCCTCCATGACGGCGCGGCTCGCCCAGCCGAGCGACGGCGCGGTGCGCGCGGCTTCCTCCGCATAGGCAAGCGCGCCGGTCTGATCGTTGCGCCGATGGGCCTCGATGAAGAGGCCATGCAGGCCCAGCGGCTTCGTGTCGTCGCGGCCGGCCATGGCACGGAAGGCGCGCTCGGCGCCCTCGCGGTCGCCAGCCAGCTGCGCCGATTGCGCTGACAGCAGCAGTGCGAGCGGTTCGTGGGGCGCAAGCCTGTTGACCGTGGCGGCATGCCTTTGCGCCGCCGCGATGTCGCCGGAGCCGATCGCAACAAGCCCGCCGGACATCGCCCGGTAGGCGCGCTCGCCGCGGCGCCGGTGCCGCATGTTACGCACCAGAAACGGCGAGCGGAGGATCAGGTACAGCACGATACCGATGGCCGCGATCGCCGCCATTGCCACCAACATGACATTGGTCAGGACCATCAGCGACGTTTCGATGTGCTTGCCCTGCCAGGTGATGACCACGTCGCCAGGCCGGTCGGCGAGCCAGATAAAGCCGAGCGATATGAGGCCAACGACGACGAGGAAGATGACGATGCGGATCATTGTGGCTTGCCGAGGGATTTGAGCGCGTCGGCGGCGAGCTTGGCGCTGGCCGCGAGCGCGGCATTGCGCGTTTGCGCCTTCTGCACGAAGGCGGCGGCGATGGGCTTCGCAGCATCCGGCAATCTGGCGATGTCGGCGAGCGCCGCGGTGACATCGGCGCGGGCGGCGTCGACGCCGATGCGCGTCACTACCGTCACCGGATCGTCGCCGGCCGGCGCCTCGGCCGGCGTGATGCGGACGAGGCGCTGGGCGTTTCTTTCCAGCCGGTCGAGGAAGGTCGCGTTGCTCGACGACGTCGGCTCCACCGCCTGCTGCAAGGCCGGAAGCAGGGCCGTCAGCTCGTGGGCAAGGGACACCGCGCTGGGCACGCCGTTCGCGGCGAAGAGCTCGAGCGCCGCGATGGCCGCGGGATCGGCGCCGAACGATTTTGTTGCGGCGAGCTCGGCGCCATAGGGCGCGCCGCGCTCGACGGCCGCGCGCAACGTCGCGCTGGCCAGCGCAAGCCGCAGCGCGTGGTCGTCGGCGCTCGCCGTCTGCCGCGTCTCGTCGCTCAGTTTTTTGATCGCGCCTTCGAGCGCCTTGATCCGCGCGGCCAGCGCATCGAGATCGCCGCCGCGCGCGGCGTCGGCCGCGCTTTTGGCTTGGGTCAGCGCGTCCTGCGCTGCGGCGGCAGTTTCATCGAGATGGCGATTGAGCGCGGCAAGCTGATCGCTCAACGATTTGGTGGCGGCCTCGGCGCCCATAAGCCGCGAGGCGAGCGCCGGATCGGGCTGCGGCTGCGCCGCTGCCGGCTGGTTTTGTCCGGCGCTCTCGAGTTTTTTCAGTCGGGCCGAAATGTCGGCGACGGCGGCACCGTTGTTCGGCGCCGGCGATGCCGCGCGATCGGGACTATAGCCGCCGAACCAGAGCCCGGCGCCGACCACGATGGCTGCGATGGCGCCACCGGCGATGCCGGCCAGCGCGGTTGGGAGAAGCATCCGCGCGCTGGCGGCGCTGGCGCCGCCGGACGGCTGGCCAGCGGACGCCCCGGCCTGCGTGCCGGCCCCCGCAGCATCACCGCCAGGTTCAGTGGCCGCGGACTTCTCCGCCGCCGGCTTTTCGGCGTCGACCTCGGTCGCCTTGAGCTCGATGGTCGGCGGCCGGCGGCGCGGCGTGCTGTCGGTCTCGTCGGTCATGGTCCGTCCTTAAGGTCCGGCATAGTACGGGGGCAAGGCTACCGGGCCAAGGCGGCGGCAACAGATCAAGTCGGACCAATCAGCGCGGTTAGCGCGGCGGCGGTGGGACTTGTTGCGATACGGATATCGGTGGCACCGGCCTGGGTCAGCGGCTCGGCGACCTGGGCCGAAAGGCAGAAGTGGATCGGCTTCAGCGCGGCGGCCGTAAGGCCGGCGGCCCGGGCCGCGTCGAGGTAGGTCGCAGCGCTGCGGCGGGAGAAATGCAGCACGCCGTCGACGCCGCGGGTCAGGGCCGCGGCAGCGGCGGGCGGCAAGGCACGCGCGGCGACGGCGCGATAGACCACGACGGTGTCAACGGCAAAGCCCTTGGCGGCGAGCTCGCCGCCAAGGTCGCCGGCGCGGTCTTCGCCGGCGAGGTAAAGAAGCCGCCCCGGGGCTTTGAGCCGTGCACTGACGAAAGCGGCGAGGTCGTTCACATTCCCCTCCGCAGATGTCACATCGGCGAAGCCCGCGGCCGCCATGGCGACCGCGCTCTGCCGGCCGGTGGCGAACACCGGGAGCGCGCGCAAGGGCGCCGCGCCGGCATGCGCCGCCATCGCGGCCGCCGCGTTGGCGCTGGTCACCAGGATCGCCGTCCACGGACCGGCGCCGATCGCCGCATCGGGCAGCGGCTCGATGTGCAGGAGCGGCGCGATAATCACGTCGTGACCTGACGCGCGCAGTTCCGCCGCGGTGCGCTCGGCGTCGGCTTGCGGACGCGTCAGCAAAAGCCGCACGGCTTAGTCCTCTACGAAAAAATCAGCGCCGGCGCGAGCTTTCAGCTCGTGGCCGGCGTCGGCGCCAAGGGCCGCGGCTTGCGCGCGCGGGCCGTCGCGGAAAACTTCGAACGCTTCGCTGCCGTCGGATTTGACGATCAGGCCGCGGAAACGGACGACATTGTTCTCGACGCGGGCATGGCCGCCGATCGGCGTGCGGCAGGAGCCGTCGAGCACGGCCAGAAACGCGCGCTCGGCGGTCACCGCGGTCGCCGTATCGGCATCGTCGATCTTGGCGAGAAGCGCGCGCGTCTTGGCGTCGTCGGCGCGGGTCTCGATGCCGATGGCGCCTTGGCCGACTGCCGGCAAAAATTCGTCGACGTCGAGCACGGCCGTTGCCGAGGCCAACAGACCGAGCCGTTTGAGGCCAGCGAGCGCGAGCAGCGTGGCGTCCGCCTCGCCGGCCTCGATCTTGCGCAGCCGCGTCTCGACATTGCCGCGCAGCGGCGCGACCGAAAGATCCGGCCGCAGCCGTTTCGCCATGGCGGCACGCCGCAGCGACGCGGTGCCGAGCACGGCGCCCGCGGGAAGGTCGTGCAAGGTTTTTGCCTTGCGGCTGATGAAAGCATCGCGCGGGTCCTCGCGCGGCAGGAAGGCCGACAAGACAAGCCCCGGCGGCAGCACCGTCGTCATGTCCTTTGACGAATGCACGGCGAGATCGATGGCGCCGGAAAGCAGCGCCTCCTCGATTTCCTTGGTGAAGAGGCCCTTGCCGCCGACCGCGCTGAGCGGCCGGTCCTGCACCACGTCGCCGGTGGTGCGGATGATCTTGATCTCGATGCGGTCGGGGGCCACGCCACAGGCGGCGGCAAGTCGCGCCTGCACCTCGCGCGCCTGCACCAACGCAAGCGGCGAGCCGCGCGAGCCGATGCGCAGGATGGGGGTCGCTGCCGAGGATTGTGCCATGAGCCCCTTAGGTGGTAGGCCGCGCGCGAATGTGCATTACCTTATATTACATCCATGCTCATCCTCGGCATTGAGACGACCTGCGACGAGACGGCGGCGGCCGTGGTCGAGCGGACCGCGGAGGGCCAGGGCCGCATTCTGTCCAATATCGTGCTGTCGCAGGATTCTCAGCACGCCGCGTTTGGCGGCGTGGTGCCGGAGATCGCCGCGCGCGCCCATGTCGAGGCGCTCGATGCCATCATCGCCAAGGCCATGGCCGACGCGAAGACCACCTACGCGGCGCTCGACGGGGTCGCCGCCGCCGCCGGGCCCGGCCTGATCGGCGGCGTCATCGTCGGGCTGACGACGGCCAAGGCGGTCGCGCTCACCCACGACAAGCCGCTGATCGCCGTCAATCATCTGGAGGCGCACGCGCTGACGGCGCGGCTGACAGATGGTATCGCCTTTCCCTATTGCCTGTTCCTCGCCTCGGGCGGCCACACCCAAATCCTCGCCGTGCGCGGTGTCGGCGATTACGTGCGCTTCGGCGGCACGGTCGACGACGCCATCGGCGAAGCCTTCGACAAGACCGCGAAGCTATTGGGCCTCGGCTATCCGGGCGGTCCGCAGGTCGAGAAGGAGGCGACGCGCGGCGACGCCAAGCGCTTTGCGCTGCCGCGGCCGATGCACGGTCGGCACGATGCGGATTTCTCGCTGTCGGGCTTGAAGACGGCGCTGCGGCTCGAAGCCGCGAAGATCGCGCCGCTGTCCGACCAGGACGTCGCCGACCTCTGCGCCTCGTTCCAGCAGGCCGTTGTCGACGTGGTCATGGACCGGCTGCGCGCGGGACTGCGCATGTTCCGCGAGCAGCTCGGCACGCCGAAGGCGCTGGTTTGCGCCGGCGGCGTTGCCGCCAACCAGGCGATCCGCAAAGTGCTGCACCGCGTCGCCTTCGAGGTCGGTACCGATCTGGTCGCGCCGCCGCCGGCTTTGTGCACCGACAACGGCGCCATGATCGCCTGGGCGGGCGCCGAGCGTTTGGTGCTGGGCTTGACCGATCCGCTCGACGTTGCGGCGCGGGCGCGCTGGCCGCTGAGCGAGGTGACGAAGGCGGCAGCGAGCTAGCCGATCACGACGCACGCCCCGCCTCGATGCGCGCCACCATGGTCTCCAGCAGCTCCAGCCGGTCGGCTTCGCCCGGCGGCTTTTCCCAGCGCAGCCGGTTGATGCGGGGGAAGCGCATCGCGAGGCCCGACTTGTGCCGGGTCGAGCGCTGCAGGCCTTCGAAGGCGACTTCCAGCACCAAGCCTTGGCTGGCCTCATGCACCACCTCGCGCACCGGGCCGAAGCGGTCGGTGGTGTTGCGGCGGACGAAGCGGTCGATCTGCAGAAGCTCCTCGTCGGTGAAGCCGAAATAGGCCTTGCCCACCGGCACCAGTTCGTCGCCGTTGTCGCCGCGGGTCCAGACGCCGAAGGTATAATCCGAGTAATACGACGAGCGCTTGCCGTGGCCGCGCTGGGCGTACATCAGCACGGCGTCGATGATGAACGGGTCGCGCTTCCACTTCCACCACGGCCCCTTCGGCCGGCCAGGCAGGTAGGGCGCGTCGCGGCGCTTGAGCATGACGCCTTCGACGGCCGCCGCATCGTCGCCGGCCCCGGCCGCAGCGGGATTTTTCCGCGCGGCGATGAGGTCCTCCCAGGTGTTGAACGCGACGAGCGGCGAAAGATCGACGCGCGGGTCGCCGAGCTTAGCGACGAAATTTTCCAAACGCGCGCGGCGTTCCAGAAACGGCTGCCCGCGCAAATCGTCGCCACCTTCGGCGAGGAGATCGTAGGCGCGCAGATGCGCGGGAAACTCCGCCATGAGTTTCGCGGTGACGGTTTTGCGGTTGAGCCGCTGCTGCAGCACGTTGAACGACTGCACGCGGCCTTCGCGCATGATCAAGAGCTCGCCGTCGATGGCGCCCGGTAGATGCAAGGCGTCGAGCAGGTCCGGGAAGCTCTTGGAAATGTCCTCGCCGGTGCGCGAGTAAAGCCGCGCCACCCCCACGCTTCCCTCCCCCGCAAGAGCGGGAGGGTGGGGGGGCGCGGACACGGCCTGGACGCGGATGCCGTCCCATTTCCATTCCGCCATGAAGTCGCCCGCTTCGAGCGTGGCGAGATCGGCGTCGTCGAGCGCGTGCGCCAGCATCGGCGGGCGGAACGGCGCCGGATCGCTGCTTTCAGGCTTCTCGGCGCGGCCTTCGAGCCAGGCGAAGAGGGCACTGTAGGGTGGCGCGAGCCCCGGCCAGACCAGCTCGACGGTTTCGGCGTCGCGATCGCCGAGCGCCGCGACCGCAGCCTTGGCGAGCCGCGCCGAGATGCCGACGCGCAAGCCGCCGGTGACGAGCTTGATCAGCGCCCAGCGCCCGGTCTCGTCGAGCCCATCGAGCCAGCGCGCCAGCTGCTGCGGCAGTTGCGCCTTGCCGAGCGTCGAGAGGGTTTCGACGACGACGGTGAGCGTCAGCGCCTCTCGATTACCTTTTACTCCCCCGCTTGCGGGGGAGGGCAGGGAGGGGGTTTTGGGCAGCGAGGCTTGCGCAGCTGCGGAAGACTGACCCGCACCCGCTTCGCTTCGCTCGCGTCCTCCCGCGTAAACGGGGGATGACGGCCCAGGCCACATCAGCGCCACGGTCTCGGACAGGTCGCCGACATAATCGTAGGACAATTCGAACAGCACCGGATCGGTGCGCTCGGCGATGAGGCTACGGATGAGCCCGGCCTTGGCGTGGGGAAAGCTCAAGCTTCCGGTCAACGCCGCGAGCGCCCAGCCGCGCTCGGGATCAGGCGTGGAACGGAAATAATCGGCGATGAGCCGCAGCTTGGCATTGCGCGCCGGCTCGTAGGCGAGCCGGTTCAACAGTTCGGCGAAGCGGTTCATCGCTCGGCCTCGCCGTTGTCCGCCGCGCCAGGCTCGTCCTCGTCGCCATAGCCGACGATGTCGAGCGGCCGCGCTTTCAGCCCGCGCGTGCCGCACCAATGCACCAGCGCGTCCTCCTGGCCGTGGGTCACCCAGATTTCGCCGGCGCCGGTCGCCGCGATGGTCGCGGTCAGGCCGTCCCAGTCGGCGTGATCGGAAATGACCAGCGGCAGCGACACGCCCTGCTGGCGCGCTCGCGCGCGCACCCGCATCCAGCCCGAGGCGAAGGCGGCAAGCGGGTCGGGAAAGCGCCGCGTCCAGAGGTCATTCAGCGCCGACGGCGGGCAGATGGTGATGGTGCCGGCGAGGTTCGGTTTGCTGGCGCCGCGGGCGAGCCGCAATTCGCCGAGCGTGACGCCGCGGCTCTCGTAGTAGCGCGTGATGCTTTCCATGGCGCCGTGCAGGTAGATCGGCGCGTCGTAGCCGGCGCGGCGAATGAGCGCGATCAAGCGTTGCGCCTTGCCGAGCGAATAGGCGCCGACCAGGTGGGCGCGCTCGGGAAACAGCGCGACCGAGCGCAGGAGCTTTGCGATCTCGGCGTCAGGATCGCCATGGCGAAACACCGGCAGCGCGAACGTCGCCTCGGTGATGAACACGTCGCACCGCACAAGCTCGAACGGCGTGCAGGTCGGGTCTGCGATAGTCTTGTAATCGCCGGAGGCCACGATCGTGAGCCCGTCGGCAGCGACCGCGATCTGCGCCGAGCCGAGCACATGGCCGGCCGGATGAAATGTAACCGTCACGCCGCGGAGCTTGAGGCTTTCGCCGTAGCCGATGGGCTGCGTGGTGCCGGCGAAATTCTCGCCATAGCGCAGCCGCATCAGATCGAGAGTTTCCTGCGTTGCCAGCACCGCGCCGTGGCCGGCGCGGGCATGGTCGGAATGGGCGTGGGTGATCAGTGCCCGCTCCACCGGCCGCGTCGGGTCGATGTGGAAACCGCCCGGCTTGCAGCACACGCCGGCCGGCGTCGGCAGGAGGATGTCTTCAGGTCGCATGACGTGTGATTAAATAATCATTTCGCAGCGGCACGCGAGCATACATGATCGAGACTGGCCCGCTTTTCGTCTCCTCCGGCGATCTGATTGCCGACCGGCGCTACAAATGGGCGCTGGACCATGTGGCGCAGGGCGACCTCGCGGGCGCCGCCGACATCTTGGCGCAGACCGTGGAGCTTGCGCCGCGCTTCGCTACTGCTTGGTTCGCGCTCGGCGCCATCCGCGACCGCCTCGGCGACCATGACGGCGCGGTCGCGGCCTTCGCCAAGGCCTGCGACGCCGACCCGGAGGATTATCACGGCGCGCGGCTTCAGCTGGCGCGGCTTGGCGCCGGCGAGGCGGCGCCGGCGATGACGCAGACTTATGTCCGCCGCCTGTTCAACCAATATGCCGAACGTTACGACGCGGCACTTGCCGAGCATTTGAACTATCGGGGACCTCCACTGCTGCGCGCCGCGGTCGAGGCCGCGTTGGGCGCGGCCGGGCGGCGCTTGCGTTTCGGGTCCATGCTCGATCTCGGTTGCGGCACCGGGCTCGGCGGCTCAGCGTTCCGCGATTGTGTCGACTGGCTGGTCGGCGTCGATGTTGCGCTCGCCATGATCGGACGGGCGGAAACGAAGGGCCTTTACGATCGGCTGGTCACCGCCGCGCTCGCGGATTTTCTGATGCAAGAAGCCGCCGAGCGCGGCACATATCATCTCGTCCTCGCCGCCGACGTATTTGTCTACGTGAGCGAGCTTGCGCCGATCATCGCCGGCGTCGCCAAGGTGCTGGCGCCCAACGGCCTGTTCGCCTTCACGGTCGAGACCCATGAGGGCGACGGCGTGAAGCTGTTGCCGACGCTGCGCTACGCCCACGGCGAAAGATACCTGCGAGACGCACTCGGTGCTGCCGGTCTCGCGCCGGTGCATCTCGGCAAAGCCGCCGTGCGCAGCGAAAAGGGCGTGCCGGTCGACAGCCTCGTCGTTGTGGCGCAACACTTGTCGAGCCCATGACTGTCCTCGAACGCGTCAGCGTCTTGCCCGAGACTTTCGCGCGCTGGTTCGCTGGCCGCGGCTGGACGCCGCGCGCGCATCAATTGGAGCTTCTGGCGAAGGCGCAGGCCGGTCGCTCGGTGCTGCTGATCGCGCCGACCGGCGGCGGCAAGACCCTCGCCGGATTTCTGCCGAGCCTCGTGGAGTTGAGTGTTAGCTCCCTCCCCCGCTTGCGGGGGAGGGTTGGGGAGGGGGGCCGTGGCAGCCTCAGTGCGGAAGACTTGCCCCCTCCAGGCGAGCCTCGCTCGCCGTCCTCCGCCGCAAGCGGGGGAGGAATACGAAAGCTCATCTCCACCGGCCGCGGCGTGCGGCGCGAGGGCGGCCTGCACACCCTCTACATCTCGCCGCTGAAGGCGCTCGCCGTCGACATCGCGCGCAACCTGCAAACGCCGATCGCGGAGATGAACTTGCCGATCCGCATCGAGACCCGCACTGGCGACACGCCGACCTCGAAGCGCCAGCGCCAGCGCCGCGATCCGCCGGAGATTTTGCTAACCACGCCCGAGCAGCTCGCCTTGCTGCTCGCCTCGGCCGATGCGCCGTATCTGTTCGGCTCGCTCAAGCGCGTGATCCTCGACGAATTGCACGCACTGGTTACCTCAAAGCGCGGCGATCTCCTGTCACTCGATCTGGCGCGGCTGTTTCGCCTCGCGCCCGATCTCACCAGCATCGGGCTCTCGGCGACCGTCGCCGAGCCCGACGCGCTGTGCCGCTTCATGGTGCCGCAGCGCGACGGCGAGCAAAACTGCGCCGAGCTTATCGTCGCCGACGGCGGCGCCGCGCCCGACGTCGCCATGCTCGACTCCGCCGAGCGCGTGCCGTGGGCCGGCCATTCGGCGCGCTATGCGCTCGGCGAGGTTTATGCGCTCATCAAGGCGCATCGCACCACGCTCGTTTTCGTCAATACGCGCAGCCAGGCCGAGGGAATATTTCAGGACCTCTGGCATATCAACGACGACAATCTCGCTATCGCGTTGCATCACGGCTCGCTCGACGTGGCGCAGCGCCGCAAGGTCGAAGCGGCGATGACAACCGGCCGCCTGCGCGCCGTGGTCTGCACCTCGTCGCTCGATCTCGGCGTCGACTGGGGCGACGTCGATCTCGTCGTCAATATCGGGGCGCCGAAGGGCGCCTCGCGCATGCTGCAGCGGATCGGCCGCGCCAATCACCGCATGGACGAGCCGTCGAAGGGCGTGCTGGTGCCCGCCAACCGCTTCGAGGTGTTGGAATGCCGCGCCGCGCTCGACGCCATCGCCGAGAACGCGCAAGACACGCCGGCCGCGCGCGTCGGCGCGCTCGATGTCTTGGCCCAACACGTGCTCGGCTGCGCCTGCGGCGCGCCGTTTCTGAGCGATGAGCTTTACAAGGAGGTGCGGTCGGCGGCGCCGTATGCGGCGCTCACCCGCGCCGACTTCGACGCCACTGTCGACTTCGTCGCTACCGGCGGCTATGCGCTCAAAGCCTACGAGCGCTTCGCCCGCATCCGTCAGGGCAAGGACGGGCGTTGGCGCATCGCCAATCCCAACGTCGCGCAGCGCTACCGGCTCAATGTCGGCACCATCGTCGAGGCCGACATGCTGAAGGTGCGCCTCGTGCGCTCGCGCGCTTCGAAGATGATCCCGCGCGGCGGCCGGTTGCTCGGCGAGGTCGAGGAATATTTCGTCGAGACCATGGTGCCGGGCGACACTTTCGTGTTTGCCGGGGAAATCCTGAAATACGAGGCGATCGTCGAGGACCAGGTTTATGTCTCGCGCGCCGCGTCCGAGGATCCGAAAGTGCCGGCCTACGAAGGCGGCAAGTTTCCGCTCTCGACGTATCTCGCGGAGCGTGTGCGCGGCATCCTCTCCCATCCGCAGACTTGGCGGGCGTTGCCGGCCCAGGTGCGCGAGTGGCTGGAGATCCAGGAATGGCGCTCGCAGCTGCCGGGCCAGCGCGAGCTCCTGGTCGAAACCTTCCCGCGCGCCAACAAGCATTATCTCGTCTGTTATCCGTTCGAAGGCCGGCTTGCGCACCAAACCCTCGGCATGCTGCTGACGCGGCGGCTCGAGCGCGCGCGATTAAAACCCATGGGCTTTGTCGCCAACGAATATGCGCTGGCCGTGTGGGGCGTTGGCGACATCGCGGCGCGTCTTGCACGCGGCGAGTTTTCGCTGGCGACGCTGTTCGACGAGGATATGCTCGGCGACGATCTCGAAGCATGGCTTGCGGAATCGGCGCTGATGAAGCGCACGTTTCGCAACTGTGCGATCATCGCCGGCCTGATCGAGCGCCGCTTTCCGGGCCAGGAAAAATCGCGCCGCCAAGTCACCATCTCGACCGACCTCGTCTACGACGTGCTGCGCAGCCACCAGCCCGATCACATGCTGTTGCGGGCAGCGCGGGCCGATGCCGCCACGGGGCTGCTCGACGTGCGCCGGCTCGGCGCTATGCTCTCGCGTAGCAAGGGCCGAATCGTTCATAAGGCGCTCGACCACGTCTCGCCGCTGGCGGTGCCGGTCATGCTGGAGATCGGCCGCGAGGCGGTCTACGGCGAGGCGGCCGATACGCTGCTCGCCGAGGCCGAGGCGGAGCTGGTGAAGGAGGCGATGCAGTGAGGGCCCTGACGCCCACCCGGTGGGCCGAAGCCGCCGACGTTCCCTCCGCGGGGGGAGGCAAGGAGTTCGTCGTTACCGTCGCCGGCGCGGCGCTCGTGGCCGATTGCGCCGGCGCGGTCTTCTGGCCGGAGGAAAGTCTCCTTGCCGTCGCCGACTTGCATCTGGAAAAGGGCTCGGCCTTTGCGGCGCGCGGCGTGCTGCTGCCGCCCTACGACACCGCGACCACGCTTGCGCGGCTGGCGCGGTTGATCGAGCGCTACGCGCCGCGCCGCGTCATCGCGCTTGGCGACAGCTTCCATGACGGCGGCGGACCGGCGCGCATGAGCGATATCAGCCGCGTCGCGCTGAAAGCGCTGCAGCGCGGCCGCGACTGGCTGTGGATCGCGGGCAATCACGATCCCGACCCGGCTGACAACATCGGCGGCCGCTTTGCCGACGTGCTCGCCATCGGCCCGCTGACCTTCCGCCATGAGCCGTCGCCGCATCCGGCCGACGGCGAGATCGCGGGCCACTTGCATCCGATGGCGCGGGTGGCGCGCCGCGGCCGCGCCGTGAGCCGGCGCTGCTTTGCGGCCGATGGAAGGCGGCTCGTCATGCCGGCGCTCGGCGCCTATACGGGCGGCCTCAACGTGCGCGACCGCGCCTTCGCTGCGCTGTTCGGCGCGGCCTCGTTCACCGCGCACATGCTGAGCGAACGGCGCATTTTCGCCGTTGCGGCCGAGCGGTGCCTGCCGGATTGATCAGTTGACTTTGGAATTCGGCGCCGCGGCCTTGATGCCGGGCGGCTGTGGCTGTGACTTCGGCTTCGCCGGTGGTGCGGCTGCGGTTACGTCCCAGCCGCCGGCCGGCGCCTTGACGTTGATGGCGTCGTCGGGCTGCGGGATCGCGGTAAAGGTCTTCACTGCAAGCTGCGCCGCGGCGAGCGATTGGCGGTCGAGGCGGCTCGCCACTTCTTCGGCCTTCTTCGCCGCGTCCTGGTCGCCCGCCATCGCGACGAGCGCGAACCATTTGTAGGACTCGGCGTAGTTCTGCGCCACGCCGGTGCCGCGCGCGTAGAGGATGCCGAGATTGTACTGGCTGTCGGTGACGCCGTGGTCGGCGGCCTCGCGGAACCAATGGGCGGCGTTGGGGTAATCCGGCGTGCCGTCGACGCCTTCGGCGTAGAGCACCGCGAGATTGTGCATCGCCTTGCCATTGCCCTTGGCGGCAGCGGCCAAATAGAAGTCGCGCGCGGTGACGCGGTTCTTCTTCACCCCGATGCCTTTTTCGTAGAAGCCGCCGATGCGGAACTGCGCCGGTACGAGACCGCTCTTGGCGGCGCGTTCGAGCCAGAACGCTGCTTCCTCGTTGCTTCGCGGTACGCCGCGGCCTTCGGCGAACCGCATGGCGACCTCGTAGGCGGCGGCCGGATTGCCCGACAGCGCGGCAGCGCGCAACGCCGGGCCGCCGATGGTGGCGGGCAACTTGTCGCCAAGCGGCGCCGGCGCGCCCGCGCGCGGCAGCGCTCCAGTGACGTCGGCATTGGCCGCTGCCGCGGCGGCGAGCGCTGCGGGCAGCGACGCTGCCGGTTGGTGCACCGGCTTGGCGGGGGTAGCGTCGCCGGTCTTCGGATTGTTGGCTGGCGGCGCGGGGACCGGCATGGGCGCCGCGTTCGGCGGCGTGATCGACATTGGTGCCGGCACGAGCACAGGTGCGGGCGCGGGCGTTGGCTGGGGCGCGGGCACCGGCTCCGGTTGCGCGGCGGCGGCCGGCGGCTCGCTTTCGGGCAGCGCGCTCACCGGCGGCGCAACGGTCTTCTCAGGCTCCTGCACAGCCGGGTGCGGCACCGGTGCGCCGCCGGACACGAACATCCGCGACGCGAATTGCAGGCAACCAAGCACGATCAGCGCTGCGGCGCCGGCAAGGATCAAGGGCCGAACCCGCCGCGGCTTCACCGGCGCTACGGTCGCGCGCCTTTCGGCGGCCGGCGCAGGCGCCGTCGCCGCGGCAGCCTGCGCGGCGCGCCGCGCCGCGGCAATGAAATTGGATTTGCTGGGGTCGGCGATCACCGGGGGCTTGGCGGCGCTGACGGCGGCCTCGGAGGCCGCGATCCGGTCGGCAGCCGACGGCGCCGAGCGGGAACGCGAACTCGTCGAACCGGGCTCGAGCGGATGGTCTGGCGGTAGGCTGGGGTCGATCGGCTTGCGCGCGGCGGCGGCGCGCTGCAGCGGGTGCTCGGCCGGTGCCGGTGCAGCGGGCGGGGCGCTGACGGAGGCGATCGGCTCGGACCCGGCGACGGCCACGGCCGGTTGCGGCGGCGGTGCGGCGGGCGCCTGTTCGCGGATGCCGCTTTCGATCATGGCGAGGCGGTCGACCACCTGTTCGACCGCGCCGTGGACGGCTTCCAGCGAATCCTGCGTGCGCAATTCGCTCTGCTTGATCTCGGCGACGTCGCGCTCGATGGCGTCAACCGACGCGGAAGTCTGCGTTGCCGCGAACGGCGCGCCGGCTCCGGCCGTGCCACGAAGCCGGTCGAGATGGACCAGCAGGTCGGCGAGGCCGCGCTCGACCGCTTCGAGGTGATTGAACTTGGCTTCGGACGCATCGAAGCGCTGCACCAGCGTCGCGATGCGATCTTCGAGATGAGCAAGCGCGGCGTGGTCGGTGTGGGTGAGCTGAACCCATTCGAGCTTTTCGATCAGGCCGGTTAGGAGCTTCTCCAATTCCCGCGGCACGGCGTGGCCGGCTTCGGATGAGGCGGTGAGCGCGTTGGCGAGCGCTTCGATGCGGTTCTCCAGTTCCGAGATTTGCTCGCCGCTGGCCGCGCTGTTGGCGAAGCTGTCGACGGTGGCCGACAGCGCGCGGACATCCTCGGCGACCTTGGTCAGCGTCTCGTTGGAGGCGACGTGGGAGACGATGCCGCGCAGCGCGCCTATCGCAGTTTCGAGCTGCTGCAGCGCCGCCGGATCGTCTCTGGCGAGGATGATGTCGACTTTCTGCGACAGCGTTTTCACCGCGTCCTCGAAGCCGACCAGGTTCTCGGCCGGCGTCAGGCCGCGCAGCGCCTCGCGCACCTCGCTCAAACCGCGCTCGAGACCCGAGATGGCCGCGGTGTTAACGCCGCACTGGCGGCTGTGCTCGATGCGCTGCCCCAGCGCCTTGACCTCGATTTCCAGCGACTCCACGGCGCGGCGTGGTAGTGCTTCGGTGATCAGGTGGGCGATCTCGGTCAGATCGGCGCGGATGGTGGCGACGGTGTTTTCCAGGTCGCTCGACGGCTTCAGGCCTTCGATCCGCGCCGTGATCTGGCGCAGCTGCTGCTCGAGGCCGCTGATGTCGATGACGGGCGGCTCCGGCACATGAATGAACGACGGCTCCGGTTCAGGGGCTGGCATTGGCGCCGGGGTGGGCGCTGCAGCCTGGACCATCGGTGCCGGCGCAGGGGCTGCCTCGACCATGGGCGCGGGCGCGGCGGCGGGCTTCGGTGCCGGTTGAATCTCGGGCTCCGGCACGGCATCGCCGTCCAGCACGCGCTGGCGCGCAGTGATCTCGGCGACGGCGTCGTCGATGGACAGGCTGTCGTGATTGGCCGCGGCCGCAGGCTGCCGCAGCGCCGCCAAGCGTTCGCTCGCGGTACGGCGCGGCGATGCCGGCCCGCCGGTCAGCCGCGCGTCGTGATTTTGGTCGCCATTGAACGGCGCACGTTGCCGTGGCGGGGGCGGTGGGGGCGGTGGAGCTACCGGCCGCCGGCGCCCTGCAGCCTCGGCCCGCGACGTCATGCGCTCCATCTGCTGCGAAAGCCGGTCGAGGCGGTCGTTGACGGCGCCGATTTCGTTGCGCGTGCGCGCCACCTCGCGGCCGAACGCATCTTCGCGCTCGGCGTGGCGGCGGTCGGCTTGGGCAACGCGGCGCTCGACCTCGACCTGTCGCTGCACTTGACGCCGGTCGGCTTGCGCGACGCGGCGCTCGAATTCGACCTGTTGTTGCTGGACCTGCCGGTCGGCGCGGGCGCGGCGGCGCTCGCGCTGGCGATGCCGGGAGCGGCGCGGCCGCTCGTAGTCGACCTCATCGTCCTCGTGATCGTCGTCGGCAGTGAGCGCGAACTCGTCGTCCTCGTCCTCGTCGTCGGGCTTGATGACCTGATTGAGCCACTCGCCGACCGACATGCCGGAGTGCCGCGCGGCCGTGCGCGCAGCTTCGCGCGCTTCCGGGCGAAGGCCTCTCAGATTCCACGGACCGCCAGATTTCATTCTCACGACCAAACCCGCATTGGAAGAAACAGCGTGTGGCCTGCCGAGCGGGCGCTCGTTTGACGAACCATGGTGACGGCGCGGTCCTGTTTCCCCGGATGTGGACTTTTCCGGATTAGGGTAAACAGGCGGTTAAGGAACCGCGTTTTCGGCCTCACTTGAGCCGCTGGTGCGCCGATGATGCGACGGTGCGGCCGATCGCCTAGGCTTTAAGCCCCTTGGGAGCCCGGCTATCGGGCGGCCCCTCAAGCGAGCGACTTGCATGCCGACCTACAAGGCCCCTGTCGATCACGTCATGTTCGTGCTCAACGACGTGCTGCACGTCGAGCGCTACAACAATCTGCCCGGCTTCGCCGAAGCGAGTCCCGACATCGTCGAAGCGGTGCTCGCGGAGGCCGGCAAATTCTGCGAGCAGGTGGCCGCCCCGCTCAACCGCGTCGGCGATCAGGAAGGCTGTCGGCGCCATCCCGACGGCTCGGTCTCGACGCCGCCCGGCTTCAAGGACGCCTATTCGAAATTCGTCGCCGGCGGCTGGATCGGCGCCTCGGCGCCCACCGAATACGGCGGCCAGGGCCTGCCCACGGTCATGACCCAGGCGGTCCGCGAATTTCTCTATTCGTCGAACATGGCGTTCGCCATGTACACAAGCCTCGCGATGGGCGCGGTGGCGGCGATCTACAGCCATGGCTCCGCCGAGCAGAAGGCGCGCTACCTGCCGAAGCTCATCAGCGGCGAATGGGCCGGCACCATGAACCTGACCGAGCCGCAATGCGGCACCGATCTCGGTCAGTTGCGCACGCGCGCCGCGCCGCAGGCCGACGACAGCTACAGGATCACCGGCACCAAGATTTTCATCTCGGCCGGCGAGCACGATCTCACCGACAACATCATTCACCTCGTGCTCGCCCGCATCGACGGCGCGCCGGCCGGCACTAAGGGCATTTCGCTCTTCATCGTGCCGAAGTTTCTGCTCGACGCAGACGGCGCGGCCGGCGCGCGCAACGCGGTCAGCTGCGGTTCGATCGAAGAGAAGATGGGCATCCACGGCAACGCCACTTGCGTCATGAACTATGACGGCGCCACCGGCTTTCTGGTCGGCGCGCCGCATCGCGGCCTCAACGCCATGTTCACGATGATGAATGCGGCGCGACTCGCGGTCGGCGTGCAGGGCTTGGCACTGTCCGAGATCGCCTATCAGAACGCGGTGATCTACGCCAAGGAGCGGCTTGCCGGCCGCGCGCTGACCGGCGCGAAGTTTCCGCAATTACCGGCCGATCCGCTGATCGTGCACGCGGACGTGCGCCGCATGCTGATGACCATGCGCGCCTTCAACGAATCGGCGCGCGCGCTCGTGCTGTGGACTGCGCTGAAAGGCGATATCGCGCGGCGCTCGGCCGACGCCGCCGAACGCCAGGCCGCCGACGACCATATGGGCCTCATAACGCCGGTGATCAAAGGCGTGCTCACCGATCTCGGCTTCGCCAATACGGTCCACGCGCAGCAGATCTTCGGCGGCCACGGCTACATCGCCGAGCACGGCATGGAGCAGTTCGTGCGCGATGCGCGCATCACCACGATCTTCGAAGGCGCCAACGGCATCCAGGCGCTCGACCTGGTCGGCCGCAAGCTGCCGAAGGACGGTGGCCGCGCGGTCAAGGCGTTCTTCGCCGAGGTCGCGGGCTATATCAGGGAGCGCGACGGTGCCTCGGCGATGGCGCCTTACGTGCAGCCGCTCGCGCGCGCGCTCGGCGACTTGCGCGAGGCAACGACGTGGTTCGCGCAGAACGCGCTCGGCGATTCCGATAATGCCGGCGCGGGCTCCACCGATTACATGCAGCTCTTCGGCCTGGTCGCGCTCGGCTATATGTGGTGCCTGATGGTCGATGCGGCGAAAGCGAAAGGCGCCAACGGCAACGGCGCCGCAACGCCCATGGAGCAAAAGCTCGTGCTCGCGCGCTTCTTCATGGAGAAGATGCTGCCGGCCACAACGGCGCATCTCGCCCGCATCAAGACCGGCGCCGCGAGCACTATGGCGCTGCCGGCGGACGCGTTCTAGGACGCGTCGCAAACGAGAGTACGCGAATATGCCGATCATCGACGCGCAGGTGCATTGCTACGAGCGCAATCATCCGGGCCGGCCGTGGCAGGCGGTGCTGGCCGGGCCGCCTGAGGTCACCGGCGACCAGATGGTGGCGACGATGGACGCCGCAAATGTCGACGGCGCGATCCTGATCTCGCCGATCACCATGTACCGCTACGACGCGAGCTATGCGCTCGAAGTGCGCAAGCGCCATCCCAACCGCTTCGCCTTGATTAAGCCGGTCGATCCGACCGATCCAGCGGTCGCTGACGTCATCGCCGACTGGAAGCGCACGCCCGGCACCGTCGGCGTGCGCGTGCTGCTCCTTCGCGGCGGCTACACCGAGGACCCGGCCGATCCGGGATTGAATCGCGTGATCGCGACCGCTGGCCGGCTGTCGTTTCCGCTCAACTTGCACATCGCCGGGCGCCTCGATCAGGGCATCGAACTCATTCGCCGCCATCCCGATACGCAGATCATCGTCGATCACCTCGGTCTCGTGCAGCCGCACGTGCCGCCGGTGCCGGCGCAGCCGTGGACCGACCTGCCGAAGGTGCTGACGCTGGCCAAGCATCCGAACGTCGCCATCAAGATCACCGGCGCCTGCACGCTGTCGCGCGAGCCATTTCCCTATGACGACATCTGGGATCCGATCTGCCGTATCATCGACGCGTTCGGCATCGACCGCTGCCTCTGGGGCACCGACTGGACCCGCGCGGTGAACTTCCTCACCTTCGCACAAGGGGTCGATGCCTTCCGCGCAACCGACCGCATTTCGGCAAGCGACAAGTCAAAGCTGATGGGCGGCACGCTCACGCGCCTCTACGGCTGGTCGCCGCAACGCGCGTGAGTAAGGTGACTAAGACGACTAAAGCCGAACGCCGTAAGTGAGCGCCTGCCACTCCTCGAGCGTGCGCATCCGCAGGCCGAGCTTGCCGTAGTCGACGCGCAGATAACCGTCGTCGCCCGTCACGACCGCGTTCGGCATTCCCAGCGCGACCTCCTGCGCCATCACGCCGACATAGACCGTGTCGCTCCACAGGTAGCGATAGCTGTAGAGCGAAAGGCCGTCGTCGAGTTGCCCGATCCGCGTGATATCGCGCTTGAGCCTGATGTCGGAGAGCTGAACGGCGGTAGCGGAATAACTCGCATTGGTCGGGTTGCCCCACGCGCCGCCGGCGTGGCCGCCGATATATTGGCCTTCCCAGGCACCGTGTGGGCCCTTGCCGGACGGCGAGAACAGCCAACTGATGCCGAGGGTGGCGACTTGGAAGTGCGCGCGGTCGCTGCCGGCCTGTGTCATGAAGGCAATAGGGAACGTCGCGGTGTTGAAGCCGACCGTTCCCAAATCCACGTATTGGTACGCCGCGCTGATGATGACGTTCGGCCGCACCAGATACTCGATGCCGCCGCCTGCGACCCAACCGATTTTCGCTTCCGAAATTTGCGAATTGAGGGTGAGGCCCCCGAAATTGAGCGTGCTATTCACATCGACGGTGCCGTAAGCGAGACCGCCGGTGGCATAGAGCAGCCATGGGCCCGGCGCCCAACCGATCCGCGCGCGCGCCGTGCCGTACCATTCGACTTCGCCGTTGGCGATGGCGAACGGCGGCGGGACGAACGGCGGGCCGCTTATTGTGGTCAATGTGCTGTTGAGCTTGCTGTTGAGCGTCGTCACCTGGGCGTCGGTCTCGAGCCCGAAGACGAAGGCGCCGTTCTGCCAGTTATTGCCGGCGCGAATGCCCGCCACCCAACTGGTGGCGCTTGCGGAATCCGTTCCGGCCGCCGTACGGGTGAGGACTTGGGCGTGGGCCGTCGGGTCCGAAATCAGAAATAGGGCGGCGACCGCGGCGATGATTTTCGTCTTCATGTGAGCCCCCAACCCGACACTGCCCCAATTGCCCAGCCGAAAACAGATTAGCGACAGGCGGGTACAGGGCCTATGGGCCGATGTGGAAATATGATCGAATCCTCACAGCCGTGCCAAATTGGTCACAGGCCGCTAAGTCCAAGGTTCAAATGAGAAAATGTCGCCGCACGGTGGCGCGAGGGAGCGCAATCCGGCGCCCATTTTTTGGGCGACAAAATCTCCATCGCCCATGAGCGACGCCTCTACTTTCCTTGCCGCGCCTTGACTGCGTTGAACGTGGCGAGCGCGCGTTCGAATTTTTCGTCGAACAGCCACATCGCGGTGAAAATCTCGGCGAAGGTTGCGGATGTTCTCGCTCGATCGACTTTGCCAAACGTGAAGACGCTGTTGTTGCGCAGATAACCCATCACGGTCGGGTCGGAAATTCGATAGCTGGTCAGGCTTCCCGAACCGAGCGCGGCCTTGGTCGGGCTGGGAATGATCTGAATGAGCTCGAACAGCTTTATTTGATCGATCGGGCTGGGCAAGGTCCGCGCGATCGCGGGAATCTGCATGAACGGACCGACGTGCGCATTCATGAGGCCGTCGCGCACCGCGGTCCAATGGTTGAAGCGGTGGTCGAGGATGCCCACGCGCGCCTCTTCCGTGTCGTCGCGCGCGCTCAGCGCGGGATCGAGCGCGGCGATGGTGTTCTTGATCGCCGCCCATCGCGTCCGGCCGTTTTGATCTTCGGCCGGCCCGGTTTGCAGGCTGCCCTTGTAGGTATTCGAGCGCGCATTGCCGATGTTTTGCTGGCCGTTGGTCTCGGCAAAGAACAAGCCGAGCGCGATGCGGCCGGCGACCTCGGCATTGGCCGCATCGAGTCCCTTGGCGCGCGCAATGACGGTGCCGAGCTCGACGACGTCCTTGAACGGCGTCGCCGAATTTTGCGCGTTTGCCGGCGGCGCCTGGATGATGCGGAACAAGTCCAAATATTCGTCGATCAGCGGCTCGTTGTCGGCGTCGAAATAGGCCGGCGGGATGGCGAACTTGTTGGGCCTGCCGATTCTTGCCGGCAGCGCGTCGGTCAAATCCTTGTACGCGCTCATCATGCCGATACGGGCGAGGTAGAGCGCCTGTCCCGGCAGATTCGGCAACGGTTGTTTGGCGCCGATTTGGGCGCGGCGCTCCTTCAGGATGGCTTTGAAGCGATTGAGCGCGTCGGTGTAGGCCGCGAGCGCGTCCGGTTGCGATTGCGCGAGTGCTGCGGGCTCGCTCTTTGCGGCAGCAATCAACCCGAAAGGCCCGATGCCGAGGGTCGTGAACAACAGGGCCGAGAGCACCACCGCCACAGCCCCCATTGCGCGCGCAGCCGAGGTCATCGTCTTGCCGATCATGTTGCCGGTCACGCCGCGGTCAGGCCGCCGTCGACGATCAGTTCGGCGCCGGTGGTGAAGGCGGATTCGTCAGAGGCCAAAAACAAGATGGTGTGCGCGACCTCGATGGGCTGAGCAAGGCGCCCAAGTGGTGCTGCGGCAGCGAAGTTCGTCGCGAGCTTGTCCGGATTGCGCGCCATGGCGACCATGCCTTCCAGCATCGGCGTATCGGCGAACGACGGGTGCACCGAATTGCAGCGGATGTTGTAACCCTTGCGCGCGCAATGCAGCGCCACTGCTTTGGTAAGCAGCCGCACCCCGCCCTTGCTCGCGCAATAGGCGGCGAGATTGCCGGCGCCGATCAGGCCCGCGACCGAGGACATGTTGACGATGCTGCCGCCACCGCGCTCCTTCATAACGCGGACGGCATGCTTGCAGCCAAGAAACGTGCCGTCGAGATTGACCGCCATCAGTTCACGCCATTCGTCGAGTGTCGTCGCCTCGATGTCCTTGAGCAACGATACGCCGGCGGAGTTGACCAAAATATCGAGCCGGCCGCGGTCGCGCACGAGCGCGTCGGTGATGGCGACCCACCGGTCCTCGGCGGTGACGTCGAGCCGTTGGAACGACGCGCGCCCTCCGATGGCCGCAACCGTCGCCTGCGCCGCGGCTTCGTCGCGGTCGGCGATGACGACGGTAGCGCCTTCCTCGGCGAACAGGCACGCCGCGGCGCGCCCGATGCCCGAGGCGCCACCGGTGATCAGTGCGATCTTGTCCTGTAAGCGGCCCATCGCGAGTGTCACAATTTGCCAAAACTCATGAGCGATCAGGCTAATACACGGAGGCCCGCGGTGCCACTATCGTTACCGCTTTAAGCGTTCTAGCCTTTGCCGAATCCGCGTCTATATGAATCGCGGGCTCGCTGCCGCGATTTGGAGGAATTATGCCCGACGCCTTCATTTACGATCACGTGCGCACTCCGCGCGGCCGCGGCAAGGCCGACGGCGGACTGCACGAAGTCACCGCGCTCAATCTCGCGGCGCAGACGCTCGGCGCGATCAAGAGCCGCAACGCACTCGATACCGGACAAGTCGACGACGTCGTGCTCGGCGTGGTCGATCCGGTGGGCGAGGCGGCCGCCGACATCGCGCGCACGGCGGCTCTGGTCGCGGGCTACGGCGACAGCGTGCCGGGCGTACAGATCAACCGTTTCTGCGCCTCGGGCCTCGACGCGGTGAATTTCGCCGCGGCCCAGATCATGGCCGGCGCTCAGGAAATGGCGGTCGGCGGCGGCGTCGAATCCATGAGCCGGGTCGGCATCGGCGCGTCCGGCGGCGCCTGGTCGGTCGACCCGAGCATCGCGGTTGCGCACTATTTCCTGCCGCAAGGCATTTCCGCCGACCTGATCGCGACCAAGTACGGATTTTCCCGCGACGACGTCGACGCCTATGCGGTAGAGAGCCAGAAGCGCGCCGCAGCGGCCTGGGACGAGGGCCGCTTCAACAAATCGGTGGTGGCGGTCAAGGATCCCAACGGGCTCACCATCCTGGCCAAGGACGAGCACATGCGGCCGGCCACCACCATGCAGTCGCTTGCTGCGCTGAAACCTTCGTTCGTGCAGATGGGCGACCTCGGCGGCTTCGACGCGGTGGCGATCCAGGCTCATCCGGAGGTCGAGTACGTCAACCACGTGCATCACGCCGGTAATTCGTCGGGCATCGTCGACGGCGCCGCCGCGGTGCTCCTCGGCAATGCGCGCGCCGGCAAGCGCGCCGGATTAAAGCCGCGCGCCAAGATCAAGGCCTTCGCCAATATCGGCTCCGATCCGGCCTTGATGCTGACCGGCCCGGTCGACGTCACTAACAAGCTTCTGAAAAAGGCCGGGATGAAGCTCGCCGACATCGACCTGATCGAGATCAACGAGGCGTTCGCCTCGGTGGTGCTGCGCTATCAGCAGGCCTTCGATCTCGATCCGGCGAAGGTCAATGTCAACGGCGGCGCCATCGCGCTCGGCCACCCGCTCGGCGCTACCGGCGCGATGATTCTCGGCACCGTGCTCGACGAACTGGAGCGCCGCGACCTGTCGACGGCGCTGGTAACGCTGTGCATCGGCGTCGGCATGGGCACCGCCACCATCATCGAGCGGGTGTGAAGAAGGTGTGAGTCAAGAAACGGGGGCGCCATGCCGAAGATCGACATCGCGAAGATTCCGCGGCAGCCGATTCCGTCCTATCCGAAGGAATTCGCGGCCGTGATTTCGGGCCGTGAGAAACAGCGCGTCGGCGATGCGGTCGGGCTGACGCAGTTCGGCGTCAATATCACCCGCATCAAGCCGCACTCGGCCTCGGCGCTGCGTCACGCCCATCAGAACGAGGACGAATTCATCTACATGCTCGAGGGCGAGCTGGTGCTGCAGGAGAACGACGGCGAGACCGTGCTCAAGGTCGGCGATGCGGCCGGCTTCAAGTCCGGCAGCGGCATCGCCCATTGCCTGATCAACCGCAGCGATTTCGATGCGGTTTATTTCGAAGTCGGCACCCGCGCCAAGAGCGAGTGCGTGCACTATCCCGACGTCGATTTCGTGCTTGAACGCGATGAAAACGGCCGTCGCTTCTACCGCAAGTCGGGCGAACCCATCACCGAGTGAACCGCCATGCCGAAGATCGAGATCGCGAAGCTCGCAACCGACACCTTCACGGGCTATCCGCCGCCGTTCGACAAGGTGGTGCAGGGCCGCATCCGCAAGCGCCTGGGCAATGCGGTCGGCCTCGACCAGTTCGGCGTCAATCTCACCACGCTGAAACCCGGCGCCGCGTCGGCGCTGCGGCATTGGCACGAGAAAGAGGACGAGCTCGTCTACATCATCGAGGGTGAGGTGGTGCTGGTCGAGGACGAAGGCGAGACCGTGCTCAAGCCCGGCGATGCAGCAGGCTTCAAGGCCAACACGCCGAACGGCCATCAGCTGGTGAATCGATCGAATCGCGACGCGGTGTATCTGGAAATCGGCACGCGCTCCAAGCACGAGACGGCGTCCTATCCCGACGTCGATCTGCTTGCCGTGCGCGACGACGCCGGCATGCGCTACACCCATAAGAACGGCGAGCCCTACAAATGAGCTTTCAGCATTTCACGCTCGAGGTCGATGGCGACGGCCACGCGCTGATCACGTGGAATTCGCCGGGGCGCTCGATGAACGTCATCGACGCCGCGGTGCTGGAAGAGCTTTCGGCCATCGTCGAGCAGGTCGCCGCCGACGCCGCCATCAAGGGCGTCGTCATCGTCTCGGGCAAGGAGTCGTTCTGCGCCGGCGCCGATCTGACCATGCTCGAAACCATGAGCCGCGCCTGTGCGGAGCTGATGGCGTCGAAGGGCGAGACCGCGGCCAACGAGCATGTGTTCGAGGAAAGCCGCAAGACCTCGGTGCTCTACCGGCGCATCGAGACCTGCGGCAAGCCGTGGGTCGCGGCAATCGCCGGCATCGCGGTCGGCGGCGGCTTCGAGCTGACGCTCGCCTGCCACCACCGCGTCGCCGCCGAGAATGCGCGCGTCGGCCTGCCCGAGATCAAAGTCGGATTGTTTCCCGGCGCCGGCGGCACGCAACGCGTGGCGCGCATCATGCCGCCGGCCGATGCGCTGCAGTTTCTGCTCAAGGGCGAGCAGGTCGCGGCCGACCGCGCCAAGACCATGAAGCTCGTCGACGAGGTCGTGCCAGCCGCCGACCTGATCAAGACCGCGAAAGCGTGGATCGCAACGAGCGGCACCGCCAAGGCGCCGTGGGACATCGACAATTTCAAGCTGCCCGGCGGCCCGGTCTATTCCAAGGCCGGCATGATGGTGTTCACGCCGGCGAACGCGCTCTATCGCCGCGAGACTTACGACAATTATCCGGGGGCGCGCGCCATCCTGCAGGTGGTCTACGAGGGCCTGCAGCTGCCGTTCGATGTGGCGCTGCGGGTGGAGTCGCGGTGGTTTGCGAAAATCCTGCGCTCGCCCGAAGCCGCCGCCATGATCCGCTCGCTGTTCGTCTCCATGCAGGAGATCAACAAAGGCGCGCGCCGGCCCACCGCGGTGCCGGCGAAGAAGTTCAAGACCATCGGCGTTCTCGGCGCGGGCTTCATGGGCGCCGGCATCGCCTATGTGAGCGCGCTCGCCGGCCTCGACGTGGTTTTGATCGATCGCGATCCGGAGACCGCGGCGAAGGGCAAGGCGCATTCCGAAAAGCTGATGAACGAGCAAGTCACGCGCGGCCGCGCGACGCCTGAGGCGCGCGACGCGGTGCTGGCGCGGATCACGCCGACTGCCGACTTCGTCGCGCTGAAGAACTGCGATCTCGTCATCGAAGCGGTGTTCGAGGACCGCAAGGTCAAGGAAGAAGTCATCGCCCGCGCCCAGAACGTGATCGGCGACACCGCCATCTTCGGCTCCAACACCTCGACCTTGCCGATCACCTCGCTTGCCGAATCGTTCAAGGACCGGCCGCGCTTCGTCGGCATCCATTTCTTCTCGCCGGTCGAGCGCATGGGCCTGGTCGAGATCATTCTCGGCAAGCAGACCGGCGACGTGGCGCTTGCCGCCGCGCTCGATTACGTGCGCGCCATTCGCAAGACGCCGATCGTGGTCAACGACTCGCGCGGCTTCTACACCTCGCGCGTGGTCGGCACCTATCTGCGCGAGGGCCACCTGATGCTGGCCGACGGCGTGCCGCCGGCGATGATCGAAAATGTCGGCCGCATGGCCGGCATGCCGGTCGGGCCGCTCGCGCTCAACGACGAGGTCGCCGTCGATCTCGCCTGGAAGATTCTCAAAGCCACCGAAGCCGATCTCGGGCCGAAGGCGATCGAGCCGCGGCAAAAGGCGCTGCTCGAAGAGATGGTGGAGAAGCGCGGCCGCTACGGCCGCAAGAACGGCAAGGGCTTCTACGACTATCCGCAAAGCGGGCCGAAGCGGCTCTGGCCGGGCCTCGCCGACCTGCAGCCGAAAAAGCTCGATCCTGACACGATCGACATCGCCGACCTGAAAGCGCGGCTGCTCGCCATGCAGGCGCTGGAGACGGCGCGCTGCATCGAGGAAGGCGTCGTCATCGACATGCGCGAGGCCGACGTCGGCTCGATCCTCGGCTTCGGCTTTGCGCCGTTCACCGGCGGCACCATCTCCTATATCGACGGCATGGGCAGCAAGGCCTTCGTCGCGCTGTGCAACAAGCTCGCGAAGGATCACGGCGACCGCTTCAAGCCCTGCAAGCTCCTCCTCGACATGGCGAAGAAGGGCGACACGTTCTACCGCCGCTTTCCACCGCAGGCCCGCAAAGCCGTCGCATGAGCCGCGCGAATGCCGCATTGCGCTTTGCCGCGCGCCATGTGTAAGGTCGCGACCTTTTTCGTGCGGGACAACGCATGGCGCGTGACCAAGTCGACCTGACGCCCATCGAGGGCCGCCACGATCTCGTCGATTGGATTGCGCAGGGCGTCAAGCCGAAGTCGCAATTCCGCATCGGCACCGAGCACGAGAAATTCGCCTTCACGCTCGAAGCCCATCGCCCGGTGCCGTACGAAGGCCCGCGCGGCATTCGCGCGCTGCTCGAGGGCATGCAGCACCTGCTCGGTTGGCAGCCGATCATGGAAGGCTCGAACATCATCGGCCTGTTCGACGTCACCGGCGGCGGCGCCATCTCGCTCGAGCCCGGCGGCCAGTTCGAGCTGTCGGGCGCCCAGGTCGAGACCGTGCATCAGACCCGCAGCGAGGTGATGGCGCATCTGGCGCAGGTGCGCGAAGTCGCGGCGCCACTGCGCATCGGCTTTCTCGGCATCGGCATGACGCCGGATTGGTCGCGCGCCGACATGCCGAAAATGCCAAAGGGCCGCTACAAGATCATGACCGCCTACATGCCGAAGGTCGGCACGCTCGGTCTCGACATGATGTATCGCACCTGCACGGTGCAGACCAATCTCGACTTCTCGTCCGAAGCCGACATGGTCAAGAAGCTGCGCGTGTCGATCGCGCTGCAGCCGGTGGCGACCGCGCTGTTCGCCAACTCGCCGTTCACCGAAGGCAAGCCTAACGGCTTTCTGTCATTCCGCTCCGAGATCTGGCGCGACACCGACAATGCGCGCGCCGGCATGCTGCCGTGGGCGTTCGAAGACGGCATGGGCTTCGAGCGCTGGGTCGATTACGCGCTCGACGTGCCGATGTATTTCGTCAAGCGCAGCGACGACTATGTCGACGCCGCCGGCCAATCGTTTCGCGATCTGTTGGCCGGCAAGTTGCCGGCGATCCCCGGCGCGCGCGCTACCATCTCCGACTGGGCGAACCACATCAGCTCGATCTTTCCCGAGGTCCGGCTCAAGCGCTATCTGGAAATGCGCGGCGCCGATTCCGGTCCGCTGGCGAATCTGTTGGCGCTGCCGGCATTTTGGGTCGGTATCCTCTACGACGACGTGAGCCTCGACGCGGCCTGGGACCTGGCGAAAGGTTGGAGTGCCGAGGAGCGACAACGGCTGCGCGACGAGGTGCCCAAGCTCGGCCTCGCTGCAAAGATCGGCGGCCTGACCGTGTTTGAGCTGGCGACGCAGATGCTGAAGCTTGCGCGCGCCGGCCTGACGCGGCGCAAGCATCGCGACGACGGCGGCCGCGACGAGACTTGCTACCTCGACGTGCTGGAGGAGCGGCTCAGCCGCGACGTCACGCCGGCCGAGGAGTTGTTGGAAAAATACCGCGGACCGTGGCGCGGCTCGGTCGATCCAATCTACGCCGAGCAGGCGTATTAGAAGCTGCGCTCGCGTGAGTATGTGAAAAGATACAGCCGGGCTCACGACAGCGACGGACAGCGGGGGTGAGCCGCCACCATTTCCATCGTCCAAAGTTGATTTAATTTTTACGACTTTTGGCGACCGTGCCGCATCGCAGCCTCTCGAAGCGAAAGCTCCATGACCAAGACCCTGACCGCGGAAGCCCAGCGCAAGAACGCTGAACGGCAGCTCTTAGTCGCGCGCCGCGCGCTTGGTCATCTGGTCGAGCTTTACGACAGCGGCCAATGGAAGACCCTCTATAAGAAAGAGGACGCGTTCGCCACCGCGGTGCGCGAGGCGCGGCAGGCTGTCGATCACTGGTCCGGTGTCCTCGGCAAGAGCCAGCACGCCTGACGCCGCTGCCTTACGCTTTCCGCCGTCAAGGGCGCGTTAACCTTCAACATTGACCGCGTCCACGGGCTGCGGGCACATTTGCGCCGCGCAAACGCGCGCGATCGGGGACGGTCCTGTCATGGCGACGCCAGTCGATGCTGCCTTCTGCGCGTTGCTGGCGGTCGCATTCTGGACCCTGCTGGGATTTTCTGTGTCCCGTCACCTGTTGCCGCGGCCGCTTGCCTGTGGCGCCGCGCCGGTCATGGGCTGGGCGGTGCACAGCGCCGCGACCTTGCCGCTGTTTGTTCTGATCGGATTTTCGCCGCTTGCGGTGATCACCTTCGGCGCCGTTTGCGCGGTCGCAAGCGTCACGAGCCTGCGACGGCCGGCGCAATCGAGCGCCGGCGGCGCGCCGATCCCGCTGTGGGCCTTTGCCGCCGCCGCGCTGCTGGCGCTCGCTCCGGCGGCGGCAATCCTGCCGAAGATTTACGCCCAAGGCGTCGCGCTGGCCGACCCGATCTCCGACCATGTCAAGATCGCCATGATCGACGCGATAGCGCGGCAAGGCTTGCCGCCGATCGATCCGGCGCTCAGCGCCGTCGGCGCTCCCGACCATGTCGCGTACTATTATCTGTGGCACTTCAGTGCCGCGCAGCTGGCGCTGGTGCTGCACGTCAGCGGCTGGGACGCCGATATCGGGCTTACCTGGTTCACGGCGTTCGCGTCGCTCTCGCTTGCGATGGGGCTTGCGGTCTGGCTCGGCAAGGGCAGCCACGCCGCGATCTTCGTCGTTGCGCTCGCCGCCGCAGCGTCGCTGCGATCGGTGCTCAAAGTCGTCTTCGGCTCCTACACGCTGGAGCCCTTTCTCACGCCGCCGACCGGCTTTGCCGGCTGGCTGTTTCAGGCAGCCTGGGCGCCGCAGCATCTGATGTCGGCGGCGTGCGTGGCGCTGGCGATGATCTTGATCGCCGGATATGCGCAGCGCCAGCGCGTCGCGCCGTTGGTGGCGTTGGTGCTGGTCGTGGTCGCGGGCTTCGAAAGCTCGACCTATGTGGGCGGCATCACCTTCGTCATCGGCGCGCTCGCAGCAACGCCGGTGCTGCTCGCCGGCATCGCGCCCGGACGCCGCATGCCATTCGTGGCCGGCATGGCCGTCGCCGCCGTGCTGGTCATAGGCCTCGCCATGCCGTTCCTGCGCGATCAGTTGGGCACCGTGGCGGTGCACGGCGGCGCAAGCCCGATCGTGCTGCGGCCATTCGCCGTGCTCGGTGAATTCTTTCCGGACGCGCTGCGCCGCCTGCTCGACCTGCCGTCCTATTGGCTCATTCTGCTGCCGCTCGAGTTTCCCGCGGCCTATGTGGCGGGCGGACTTGCCTTGTTTGTGCTGTGGCGACGTGCGGCCGGAAACCCTGAAAGACGCGTCATTGCCGCGCTGATCTGTCTCGCCGCCGCGGGCCTTTTTACGTCGTGGCTCTTCGCCAGCACACTCGGCGACAACAACGACCTGGCGCTGCGCGCCGTCGTGCCGGCGCTCATGGTGCTGATCGCCGCCGCCGCGGCGGGCGTAAGCTTGTGGCCGCGGCACGCCTTCATCGCCGTCACCGCGCTCGGCGGCCTGTTTTTGAGCCTGCCGGACACGCTGCAGATGGTGCGCGGCAATGTCGAAGGCAGACTGCAGCCGGATGCGGCCGCTTTCGCGCAAGCGCCGCAGCTTTGGCAGGCGGTACGCCGCTACGCGCCGCCGGGCGCGCGCGTCGCCAACAATCCGCTCTATCTGGCAGACCTGACGCCTTGGCCCGAGAACATGTCGTGGGCGCTGCTCGCTGACCGCGCCTCGTGCTTTGCCGGCCGCGAACTGGCACTGGCGCTGGCGCCGATCTCGGCCGCGGAACGCGAAGCGATCAACGCGCAATTCATCCGCGTCTTCTCAGGCGAGGGAACCGCGCAGGACATCGACGACATGGCGAACAAATTTCGCTGCGACGTGGTCGTCGTGGTGCGGCAGGACAAGGTTTGGCGCAACGATCCGTTCGCGGCAAGCGCGGCGTATCGGCTGGCGGACGATCGCGACGGGCAGTGGCGGATTTACGTGCGGCGCTAGAGCGAAATCGTTTCATATTGAAACGATTTTGCGCTCCAGCATTTTAGCGGAGCATGATCTTTTCGGAAAACCGGCATCCACTTTTCCGGATCATGCTCTAGATGCCCGCGAACCAATTGAAACCCTGCGCGCTCCAGAACGTCTCGCGGAAATCGTTGGTCACTTCGATGGCCTTGATCCACTTGGCGTTCTTGTAGCCAAGCTTGGTCGAAGTTCGCAGCCGCAACGGATAGCCGAACGGGTCGGCGAGGACTTCGCCGGCATATTTGGTGGCGAGGATGGTCTGCGGGTGCAGCGCCGTCGCCATGTCGATGCTCTCGGTATAGTCGTCGTTGCAGATGAAATAGACGTATTTCGCGGTCAAGTCGGCGCCGACGCGCTGCAGGAAGGCGCGCAGGTTCGGCCCGGACCATTGGCCGATATAATCCCAGCCCTCGACGCAGATGTGCTTGATGATGAGTTTCTGCTCGGGCAGCTGATAGATCTGCTGCGCGGTCCATGGCGTCTTATTCTCGACGCGGCCGGCAAGCTCGAGCTTCCAGGTCGCGCCGTCGATCGGTTTGACGTCTTCGATGTCGAAGTGCGCGTTGAAGCGCGGCGGCTTGACGACCTGCGAAGCGCCGTAGGTCGGCGCTAGGTGATTGGGCCGGAAGATCGCGGCCTGCACGCGGTCGTTCCACGCCGACACCGTGCGCATCGCCTTCTGCACCGAGTCCGCTTCGGTGACATCGCAGCCGGTGAGGAGCGACAGCGCGCCGAGGCTGACGGCGCCCCGCAGCACGTTGCGGCGGTCGATGGATTCGACCAGTGCGCGGTCGTCGCGCAGCACGCTCTGGTCGATGGCCTTGGCGGGCCGGAACAGCGAAGGCGTTCGCGTGCGTATGGCCATGGCTGCCTGCCTTCAGCGTGCGGGTTTCGCCGCAGGCGCGGCGCCGTCAGGGACCGCCGGGCCGCCGGTGATCATGGCGACGAGGCTTTGCGGCACCAGCAGGGCCAGCGAAATATGCACCAGCAGGAAACCGACGATCGCCGTCATGCAGAGAAAGTGCACGACGCGAATGGTCTGGAAGCTGCCGAACAGCGCCGCGAGTTCGGAAAACTGCACCGGCTTCCAGAGCGCGAGCCCCGAGATCACGATCAGCACGCCGACCGCCATGACGCCGAGATAGAGAATCTTCTGCACGGCGTTGTAGTGGGTGAGATCGTCGTGGCCGAGACGAAAGTGCAGCGCGTCGTTCACCGTCGCCAGAATCTCGCGCAGCGATACTGGAAACAGCTTGCGGCGGAAGCGCCCGGTAACGATGCCGTAGGCCAGATAGCAAAGTCCGTTGAGTACGAAGATCCACATGCCGAAGAAGTGCCATTGCAGGCCGTGTTGCGCCCATTTTCCGATCACGATCGCATCGGGAAAATGTAGCCAGCCGATGATCACGTCGTCGTTGTAGATTTTCCAGCCGCTGCCGATCATGATGAAAATGGCAAACGCATTGATCCAATGCATGATCCGTACCGGAACAGGGTGCAGCTGGCGCTGATCGGTGGCCATCTTGCGGCTTGTTGATTTGACGGCGGACATTGTCGTCGATCAGAATGTCATTGATCAGAGTGCGTTGTCGTTCGACCCTACGGTCGGGCCGAGGGCTTCGCAAGCAACTCCGCTTCACAACTTCGCGGGCGATTCTTGATCGGGAGGATTTGCGCGATGAGATCATCGGTCACGGCAGCGGCATTGCTCATCGGCTTGCTGCTTCCGGCAGGCGCGCGGCCGCCGGCGGCAGACAGGCCTGTTGTGCTGGCCCAGACGATGATCCCGCCGACCGGCGCGAACGACGCCGACAAGCCCATGCCGATGGCTGCGCGCATGAACATGCGCTTCCCGCAGCCCGCCCGGGTCGGCGATCTCATCGGCCTGCCGGTGCTCGACGATGGCGCTTCGACACTCGGCCACGTCGCGCAGGTGGTGCGGACGCCGGCGGGCAAGATCGTGCTGATCGTCAACTACAGCCGATGGTTTGGCTTCTTCGGCTGGTTCACGCGGCCGGTCGCGGTGCCGATCGAGGTGGTCGGTATCGAAGGCCGGCAGATCGCCTCGCTCGACATGACGGGCCACGAATACGCCGCGGCGCCGACCTGGCAGCCGGACGGCGCCACGCCACTGCCGGCCGACGCCACCATCCGCATCGCCTTGGCGCGCAACTGACCGATCACGACTTGGTGAGGCGGATAACTTTTTGGTGTTTGCCGATTTGTACGTCCTGAGCCGGAAGTGATTGGCGCGGCGCCGGTCGGCGCGCAATTCTTCCCTTCCTCGAATCGGTTGTCAGGGGGCATCGCATGGATCATGCGGACCGATTGAACGGCAAGTCGCTGCCGGTCGGCGCGCCCGATTCAATCGGCAAAACCCGGGCGGGCTGCGGCATCGCCTTCATGGCAAAAGCCTCCGCACCCGGCCGCGCCAAGACGCGGCTGGTGCCGCCGCTGACCTTCGACGAAGCCGCCGCGCTGAACACCGCGTTCCTGCAAGACGTTGCCGACAACGTGCTGGCCGCCGCTCAGCAGGCCGGCATCGCCGGCTATGCGGCGTTCGGTCCGCCGGGCTCGGAAGAGTTTTTCCAGCGTACGCTGCCGCCCGCAATCGGCTTGATCGAGGCGTGGCTGCCGAATTTCGGCGATTGTCTGTTTCGCACCGTCGAGCAAATTCTCGCCCGCGGCCACGATGCCGCGGTAGTGCTCAATGCCGACAGCCCGACGCTCCCCACGGAGTTTCTGGTCGAGACCGCTGAAGTTTTGGTGCGGCCTGGCGACCGCGCCGTGCTCGGTCCCTCCAGCGACGGCGGCTATTATCTGCTCGGCCTGAAAACGGCGCACCGTCACATGTTCCACGACGTCGCCTGGAGCACTGAACGCGTCGCTGCGCAGACCTTGGAGCGCGCGCGCGAGATCGGCCTCGAGGTGCATCGGCTGCCGGTCTGGTACGATGTCGACGACGTCGACGACCTGACCCGGCTCTATGTCGACCTCAACGGTGCCGCCGCGCGCCATCCGTCGGACCGCAAAGCGCCGCGTCACGCCGGCCATACCGCGGCATTGTTGAACCATCTGTGGCGCGACGGCGACTTTCATCGGCGCGCCGCGGGATTTCTTGCCATCGAGCCATTGCGTGCTTGAGCCGGCATGAATGATGCAGCGGTCGGGATTTTGAGGCAAAGCCCCATGGCGGTAGCGGCGACAAAGCGAGCAGTCGATCCGAGGCGCTATTTCGAAAGCGTCGAGGCGGCGAGCGAAAGGCCCGAGCACGACCCGGTGTGCCTCTATCTCGAGACCACCAACCGCTGCAATCTCCTTTGCACCACGTGCCCGCGCACCTACGAGGAGCTCGAGCCACCGGCCGACATGAGCTGGGAGCTGTTCACCGCGATCGTCGATCAGATTCCGAACCTGCACCGCGCTGTGTTGCACGGCGTCGGCGAGCCGATGCTGGTCAAGCACCTGCCGCGCATGGTGCGCTATCTGAAGGACCGCGGCACCTATGTGCTGTTCAACACCAACGGCACCGTGCTCAACGAGAGGAACGGCCGGGCGCTGATCGCCGCCGAACTCGACGAGCTGCGCGTGTCGTTCGACGCCGCCAATGCCGCATCCTACCGCGCTATCCGCGGCAAGAACTATTTCAACCGCATCCTGAAGAACGTCCGTGCGTTCCGCGCGCTGCAGGAGCGCGAGGGGCACGCAAAGCCGCGGGTTTCGGCGTGGCTAACGGGCCTGCGCGAAACAATAGAGGAATTGCCGGACTTCGTGCGCGTCGCCGCCGACTGCGGCGTCAAGGAGGTCTATCTGCAGCGCCTGGTGTTCTTCAACGACAACGCCATCGGCATGGCGCGGCCGGACCAGGCGCTGTACGAGAAGCTCTCCGGCGATGAAGCAGTGCATATCGAGGCCGCCGCGGCGTTGGCGAAGTCGCTCGGCGTCACCTTCAGTGCCTCGGGCGCGGCGTCGGAGCCGGGTTTGAGCTTAAAGCGCAACGACAATGGCTCGCCATGGTCGCTGTGCCGGCGGCCGTGGACCGTGATGTATTTCACCGCCAACGGCCGTGCGCTGCCGTGCTGCATCGCGCCGTTCTCGCAGCGCGGCTACGAGAACTATACGCTCGGTGACGCCACCCAGCAGAGCTTGCGCGAGATCTGGACCGGGCCGGCCTACAGCGCGTTCCGGAAGGCGCTGAAATCGGACAGGCCGCCGGACGCTTGCGCAAGCTGCGGGCTGCGATGGAGTCTGTAGTCGCGGCAAGCGACACGCTGGCGCCGCCACGCCTGGGCGGCGTGGTCGTCGTCATTCCGACCTTCAACGAAGCCGAATCGATCGCGGCAGTCGTCGCCGAAATCCCGCGCGCCGTCGTCGATCGCGTCATCGTCGCCGATGGCGGCTCGAGCGACGACACCTGCGAGGCGGCGCGCGCCGCCGGCGCCGAGGTGATCGCGGTCGACCGCGGCTATGGGCTGGCTTGCCTCGCCGGAGCGCAAAGCGCCGTCGAAGGCGACATTATCGTGTTCATGGACGGCGACGGCGCCGACGATCCGGCCGCGATCGCTAAGCTGATCGCGCCCATCCGCGCCAGCACCGCCGACTTCGTCATTGCCTCGCGGGCGCGCGGCACGCGCGAACCGGGCAGCATGGCCTCCCATCAGCTTCTCGCCGGCCACGTCGCCGGCGCCCTGACGCGGCTTCTCTACGGCGTGCGGTACACCGACATGTGCGCCTTTCGCGCCATCCGTCGCGATACTTTGCTCGGACTCGGCATGCGCGAACTGACCTACGGCTGGAATCTGGAAATGCAGATGCGCGCGGCGCGCTCACGCTTGCGTGTTCTGGAAATCCCGGTCGACTATCGCCGCCGCATCGGCGGCCACTCCAAGGTTGCTGGCAGTCTGCGCGGATCCTTCAAGGCCGGCGCGAGGATCATTGCGACGTTTGTGCGCGTGGCGATGGAGTAGGGCGACGCGCTAGCCCTACATCGCCACCTTGCGCAAGAAGCCGTCGACGCTGTCGCGCAATTTGTCGGCCGCCTGTTCGACCGCATGCGACGCGGTCTGCACCGTGTCGGCCGAATTGCGCATGTCGGCGATGGCGGTCTCGACCTGCTGCAGCACGACGACCACCGACCGGGTGCGGGACGCCGCGTCGGCGACGTTGTGGGAAATCTGGCTGGTGGTGGCGTGCTGCTCTTCGACCGCAGACGCGATCGCCGCGGTGAACTGGTCGATCTCCTGGACGCGGCCGCTGATACTGCCGATGGCGTGGACCGTACTCTGGGTCGACGCCTGCACCTCGTCGATCTGGGTGGCGATGACGTCGGTCGCCTTGGCGGTCTGCACCGCGAGCGCCTTGACCTCGGAGGCGACCACGGCAAAGCCCTTGCCGGCGGCGCCGGCGCGCGCCGCTTCGATGGTGGCGTTGAGCGCCAGCAGATTGGTCTGGCCGGCGACGCTCTGAATGAGCTTGATGACGTCGTCGATCTTCTGCGCCGCCTGCGCGAGGCCCGCGATGTCCTGATTGGTGGCCTGTGCCTGGGCGGTGGCGGCGCGCACCACCTCGGTGGCGCGGACGAGCTGGCGGTTGATTTCGGCAATCGACTTGGCAAGCTCTTCGGCCGCGGTGGTGGCGACGGCGACGGCATCGAAGGCGGCGCTCGACGTGCTCACCGCGCCGGCGGTGCGCGTCGCGGTATCGTGCGAGGTCGCCGACAGGGTGCCGGCGGTCGCCTGCATCGCCGCAACGCTGTCGGCGACCGTGTTGAGCACGCCTTCGACGCTTTGCCGGAACCAGACGATCGCCTCTTCGAGCGCGGCGCGACGCGTCTCCTGCTCGCCGAGCTGCATGCTCTTGCGCTCGGCATTGCGCCGTTCGGTGATGTCACGGTGGGTGCCGATCCAATAGGCGCCGCCGGGCACCGCCTGATTGGCGACCGCGATGGCGCGGCCGTCCGGCAATTCGGAAACGAAGCTGACGACCTTGCCGGCCGCCATGATCTCCATCAGGTCGGTGCAATATTTTTCGGGATCCATCGGCAGGCTGCCGGATCGGGCGCGAATCCGAACGATGTCGGCGAGCCGGGCGCCGGGCTTCACGATCTCGGGCGGCAGATCGTAGAGCGACAAGTAGTGCTGATTGCACACGACCAGGCGGCCGTCGGCGCCGAACATGACGACGCCCTCGCTCATATTGTTGATGGCGATCTCGAGCAGCCGGCCCTTGTTGCCGAAATACGCGCCGCGCGCGCGCATCAGCAGGTAAACCACCGCGAGCGTCATCGCGGCGGCAACGACGCACGCTGCCGCGACCACGGGCCAGTCGCGCTGCCAATCCATCGTGGTCAAGAAGCGCAGCATCGTGCTCCGCTCGAACGTGCCGGGAAGAATGGCGTGCCCGCCCAACAGGTAGCCAACTTCCACTTACGTTTCGTTAATCAATGCCGGAGTCACGGTGTCGCGGCGTTTCGCTCAGTCTCTCAGAATGGCTTTGGTCGGGTCGATCCAGAACGCCCAGATGCCCGCGCCGATGACCAAAAGCACGGCGGCGACGATGAACGGTGCCTCCCAGCGATCGCCGACGGCGAGATAGCCGAACACGATCGGCGAGAGGGCGCCGCCGAAATTGCCGGCCATATTCATCATGCCCGACACCGTGCCGGAATATTTGCCGCCAGTGTCCATGGGCACCGCCCAGGCCGGGCCGATGGTGCATTCCAGAAAGAACATCGACGCGGTGAGGCAGCCGACCGCAACGTAGGGATCTCCGGTCAGCGCCGCCGGCACGATGAATACCGCGCAGCCGAGCAAGCCGGTGATCGCCACGCCGGCGCGGGCGAGCTTGGCATTGCCGGTGCGGCGCAACAGCCAGTCGGTGGCGAGGCCGCCGACCGTGTCGCCGATCACGCCGGCCCACAGCGGCAGCGAAGCAAGCAGCCCGCCCTTGAGCAGCGTGAAATGCCGCACGTCGATCAGATATTTGGTCAGCCAGGTGAGGAAGATCCACAGGCAATAGACGTACGTGAAATAGGCCAGCATGATCGCCCACATATTGGGCGAGCGCAAAAGCGTGCCCCACGGCACCTGGGTCTGCTCGGCGACCGGCGGCGGATTGATCTTTCCGTCCGGGCCGACGCCGCGGATCGCCTCCAGCTCGGCGCGATTCACCATGGCGTGGTCTTCCGGCAGGTTGCGGTAGCTCAAGCCCCACCACAGCGACCAGATGACGCCGATGGCGCCGCAGATGACGAACGCCCAGCGCCAACTGAGATTGAGCATGATCAACAGCACGATCGGCGGCGCAATCGCAGCCCCGGCGCGGCTCGCGCTGTGGGTGATGCCCTGCACGAAGCCGCGCTCGCTGCGCGGATACCACAGCTGCATGGCGCGGGTGGCGCCCGGAAAGGCGCCGGCCTCACCGACGCCGAACAGGAAGCGAAGGACGATGAACGAGGTGGCGTTGAACGCGGCGCCCGTTGCCGCCGTCATCAGCGACCAGTAGGCGACGATGGCCGCCAGCACGCCGCGCGCGCCGAAGCGGTCGCTCAGCCAGCCGCCGGGCACCTGAAACGTCGCATAGGCCCAGACGAAGGCGCTGAAGATGTAGCCCATGGTGACATTGTCGAAGCCGAATTCTTTGCTGATCTGCGGCGCCGCGGTCGAGATGTTGACGCGGTCGAGATAGGTGATGAGATACATCACGCTGATGATCACCAGGACGTACCACCGGCCCTTGCTCGGACGCGCCTGCGCTGGCTCCGCCATGAGTTCCGCTCCCTCTACGAGGCGCGCACTTTGCGACCGGCGCGCGTTATCGGACGAACTTGCCCGTTTATGGCACAGGCGGCAAGAGAACGCGTTGTCGCGTTGGGTTCCGCGTCGTCCGCCGCGCTATAGTCTTTTAAGGAGATATCCAGGAGATAAAAGTCAGGACGGCTCCCATGATCAAGCAATACGGCGACCATGCCGCCAACGAACGGACCTTTCTCGCCTGGGTGCGCACGGCGATCGCAGTGATGGCCTTCGGCTTCGTGATCGAACGCTTCGATCTGTTCCTGCAGGTCATGACGCCGCAATTGGCGCTCAAGCCGGTGACGCCGCCCAGCCAAACCCTCGCCAACGTCGCGGGCCTCGCTTTCATCGCCATCGGCGTCGCCATGATCGCCATTGCCGGCGTCCGCTTCAGGGCGACGGCGAAAGCGATCGACAGCGAGAGGGCGGTGCCGGGCGCCGGCGAGCGCCTCGATCTCGGGCTTGCGGCGCTGCTCGGGCTTCTGGGCGTCGCTTTGTTTCTCTATCTGTCGCGCGCGGTCTTGCCGACGCTGTGACGCCGCCGAACTACTCTGCGGCTTGCCGGTCCGGCTCGGCGAGCTCGCTGTTGCGGACGTGCTCGGCTTCCAGCCGCGCCATTTCCAGAAGAAAGGCCAGCGTGCTGTGCCGTTGCGTGCCGGCCATTTGCGCAAGCTGCGCCACCATGGCTGCGATGTAGTCGACCACGCGATGACGATCCGCCGGGCCCTGGTCGGTCATAGCATTTCCGCCCGTCCAAGCCATCCTTGGACGTATCAACACCGGCTGTGGCGCTCTATTCAGATCGTGGGAACCGGCGGCGGTCCGGTGGGCGGTTACCGTTGGACTTAGGCCAACATGGCGCCCTGTGGCGAACAGAAATAAGATAATCAGATCAAATATGTCGCCTTGGTTCCGCGCCGTTGTGGAGATGAGACCAGCATGAAACGCAGCACCGACCGGATCCTCACCACCCATACCGGCAGCCTGCCGCGCACCGCCAAGGTGGTCGAGTTGCTGCTCGCCGAGCGGGACAATCCCGGGCTGCGCAAGGCGGAGCTTGCCGCCGCGGTTTGCGAGGCGATCGCCCATGTGGTGCAAAAGCAGATCGAATGCGGCATCGACATCATCAATGACGGCGAGCAGGGCCGCACCGACTACACCGTCCATGTGCTCGACCGGCTGTCGGGTTTTGCCGGCGAGAGCACGGCGCCGCTCGGCACCGGCGACGCGGAATTCCCGGAACTGGCGCAGCTCCTCACCCATTTCGCCTCGCCGTTCCAGTACCGGCCGGCCTGCACCGGCGACGTCGCCTGGAAAGATTGGGCCGCGGCGCTCGCCGACATCGCGATGTCCAAGGACGCGATGCAGGGCGCGAACGCCGGCGCTGCCGCCGAACTGTTCATGACCTCACCGTCGCCCGGCCAGATCGCGCGCTATCTGAAGAACAAGCACTATGCGACGGAGGAAGCTTACGTCTATGCGCTGGCCAGTGTGATGAAGCGTGAATACGAGGCCATCGTCGATGCCGGCTTCATCTTGCAGCTCGATTGTCCAGATCTCGCGATGCTGCGCCACACCGTCTATCTCGACAAAAGCCTCGCCGACTTCCGCAACATCATCACGGTCAACGTCGCGGCGCTCAACCACGCGGTCGCCAACATTCCGGCCGAGCGCATGCGCATGCATGTGTGCTGGGGCTCGACGGTGGCGCCGCATCACACCGACGTGCCGCTCGCCGACATCATCGATATCGTGCTGACCGCAAAGCCGCTCGCGGTGTCGTTCCCCGCCGCCAACGGCCGGCACGAGCACGAATGGAAAATCTGGCGCGAGGTGAAGCTGCCGGCCGGCAAGGTGATCGTGCCGGGCGTCATCGATTCGACGGTGAATACGGTCGAGCATCCGGAGGTCGTCGCCGACCGCATCCTGAATTTCGCCAGCGTGGTGGGCCACGAGAACGTCATCGCCGGCGTCGATTGCGGCTTCGGCACCTTCGCTGGCCGCGTTCAGGTCGACTCCAAGATCGTCTGGCTCAAGCTGCAATCGCTCGCCGAAGGCGCCCGCCGCGCCTCGGCGCAGCTCTGGGCGAGGGCGGCGTAAGGGCGCGGCGTACGATTTGGTGCGATGATGGTGCCCGCGGCGGATGCATGGCTGCGAAGCAGCGAGTCCGGATGCTTGAGTATGTCTGGGGTCCAAGTGAAGCGCTACCCAGGAATTCTACCCATACATTGACAGGCTTGAACGGGAATTGGAGCGCGGACAACTGTTGCTACGGACGCATGATTGCGGCCCATCGCCTTTAGGGACCCATGGCCATGTTGAATGCGCAATTTGTTAAGCCACTTCCCTCCCCGTTCTGCTCCTTGCACCGCGAAGCAGTGCTCAGCCGGCTGCCCCCGATGAGGGGCGCCGTATGACGCGGCAACGAGCGTTACCCGATGGGCCGAGTATGACGGCGGGAGTTTGCTCAACAAAACGATCCAGCCCGGCGAGACCAAAGAACGAGTGTTAAATTTGATTGTGCCCAAAAACGCTATGACAGACGAACAGCGAATCGCCATTGAGGTCGCGCGTACAAGGGCGAAAATGAAAGATAATCCCGTGGACGTGATTGTCACTGAATATTAGGTGAGAGCGATGCTTTACAACTGTTTCCTAAAGGATGGGATCATCTACATACCGACCGTGGTAAAAATGCAGAGCGGCGTCTATTCCGACGAAGAGCCGGTCGCAGTTCTACCTGTAGTCAACACCGAAGGCTTGCGCCGTGCGTTGCTCGATGCCGTATCCAGAAAAAATCCTATCGTTCCTAATCCCCCGAAAGACAATTGGCCGCCGCCCGTTCTGCTGAAGTATTCTGGCGCCAAAACTTGGCCGGCTTTTGCACGCGGCGCATCACAATGGAGCATCAAAGAAGACGGTGGAATATATCAGATCGTCGGTTATCGAATACATCCGGACGGATACTGGGTGGAAGACCCCTCACAACAATCCGGATTCCCGGGAGGCACATCAGTCCATACAGTGATCGACCGTATGACCGCGATCCTGCAGGAGGCTGCCAAAAAGCCGAAAGATCGGTAGACGGCGTCAAAGCCGAACTAACCCTCCTGCGCTAACATGGACGCCTGCCCGCTTGGATGTGGAGCATCGGCTCGATCGCGAGATCGAGCGACTTTTCGCCGCCAAAATCGTCGAGAAACGCTAATCCTCGACCGAAGCGAGGCGAGGGGCAAGGCCGCCAGTGCGCATGCGGTGCTGCGCGTTTAGTTTGAAGAGGGTGAGTACGAATAAGGGTACGCCGCAAATCTTTGTCGCGATTGCAGCGTATCCCCAATGTGTTGCGCGCTCAGAATGGTGCCCAGGGGCGGAATTGAACCACCGACACCTGCATTTTCAGTGCAGTGCTCTACCAACTGAGCTACCTGGGCATGCTTTCGAGCTTAGCCGAGAGCGCCGCTTTATAGTGGCAAGGGCTCTAGCTGTCCAGAATTGCGGGAACCGCGCCCCAGACATCGGATCGGAGTGCGGCCTTGATCGGGCCAGCTAATCGGGCTCGCGGTTCTCCTCGCGCCGCTCGTCCTCTTCCTCGTCCTCCGTCACCGGCACCGCGTAGACGCCGGAGAGCCAGCGGTTGAGATCGACGTCGGCGCAGCGCTTGGAGCAGAACGGCTTGAACACCGGCTCCACGGGCTTGCCGCAGATCGGGCAGGCCTTGCGATTTCGGGTTTCGGACGGGCTCTGCGCCATGGCGCGAATATGGGCGGCCTATGCTGCCGAGCCAAGCGCTTATCGCGTCAACGTCTTAGACCGCGTTCAGCCAACCGAAATGGATCGGATAGCCCTCGCCTGAGAGCATGGTCATGGCCTCGTAGAGCGGCAGCCCGACGACGTTGGAATAGGAGCCGACGATCTTGACCAGAAAGCTGCCGGCGATGCCTTGCGCCGCATAGCCGCCGGCCTTGCCGCGCCATTCCCCTGACGCGAGATAGGCTTCGATATCCTGCTCCGATAGCCGCTTGAAACGCACCCGTGTCTCGACATGGCGCTGGCGGAAGTTCTCCTTCGGCGTCACCAGGCACACCGAGGTGTGGACGCGGTGGTTGCGGCCGGAGAGAAGCCGCAGGCATTGCGCCGCCTCGTCGAGCAGCTCGGCCTTCGGCAGGATGCGGCGGCCGACCGCGACTACGGTGTCGGCGGCGATGATGTAGGAGCCTTTGAGCTCCTCGTCGATGCGCACCATGTTCAGCGCCGCCTCCGCCTTGGCGCGGGCAAGGCGCGTGGCGCAGGCGCGCGGCAGCTCGCCGCGCTTGGGCGTTTCGTCGACGTCGGCGGGGCGCAACGCGTCGGGCTCGATGCCGGCCTGGTTGATCAGCATCAGCCGGCGCGGCGAGCCGGAGGCGAGCACAAGCTTGGGGCGGCCGATCACAATTGCACGCTCCCGAAAGCTTTCAACGATGCGCTCACTTGAAACGGTAGGTGATGCGACCTTTGGTCAGGTCGTAGGGCGTCATTTCCACCAAGACCTTGTCGCCGGCGAGCACCCGGATGCGGTTCTTGCGCATGCGGCCCGCGGTGTGGGCGATGATCTCGTGCTCGTTCTCGAGCTTGACCCGGAACGTGGCGTTCGGAAGCAGTTCTGTCACCACGCCCGGAAATTCCAGCAGTTCTTCTTTCGCCATTCCCGACCCGAATTTGACGCAAGCGCGGCTGCGGCCGGTCCAGCGACGGCGGCCAAAATTTGCGCGGAACCTAGCGGATGGCGGGCCATTTCACAACTGGCTCCAAGGCATTGTTTCCCGGGCGCAGCGCAGCACGGAGCGAAGCGACGTGGTGCGCTGCAGATCCGGGATCGTTTTAAGATTCGGAGTTTGGGACGATCCCGCATCAGCGGTGCATCACTTCGCGCTGCACCGCATCCGGGAAACGCGGGGCTCACTCGTTCCCGATGCCTGGCCCAGCAAAGCGTTCGCGGATCCGCGCCATGAGTTGGTCGCGCACCGCACGGTAGGCGTCCAGCCGCTGCTCGCGATTGCCTTCGGTGGCGGTTGGGTCGGCGGTCGGCCAATATTCGACCTCGATGCCGCTTAAGCGCGTCAGCTCCAGCGCGCGATGGTGCGCCTCAGGCGCCAGCGTGACGATGAGGTCGAAGTTGAGCCCCTCGTCCTCTTCCATCTCCTCGAAGGTCACGGGCCGGTGCCGCGAAATATCGATGTCGAGCTCCGCCATGGCGACGACCGCGAACGGATCGAGCTCGCCCTTGCGCACGCCGGCCGAGCCGACATAGCGGGCGCGGCCGAACATCTGCGCGAACAGGCCTGCCGCCATCGGCGAGCGCACCGAATTCATGCCGCAGGCGAACAGCACCGCCAGAGGCCGGCTTGCGGCTTCCCCCATTCGCCGCCCTCAGCCCTTCCAGTGCAGCACCGTGATCAGCGTGAACAGCCGCCGCGCGGTGTCGAAATCGACGTCGACTTTGCGCTTGAGCCGCTCCATCACGATGCGCGAGCCCTCGTCGTGCAGCCCCCGGCGGCCCATGTCGATGGCTTCGATGCGATCCGGCGTCGCCGTGCGGATCGCCGCGTAATAACTGTCGCAGACGGTGAAGTAGTCCTTGACGATCTTGCGGAACGGCACCAGCGACAGCATGTGCGCGATCACCGGCGTGCCGTCGGTGAGACGGATGTCGAACACCAGGCGGTCGCCGCGCACGCCAAGGTGCAATGCGTAAGGTCCGCCGTCGTGGCCGATCGGCCGGAATTGATTGTCTTCGATCAGATCGTAGATCGCGACACGGCGCTCGTGCTCGATGTCGTCGGAGGCGCTGCCGAGCGAAGCCTCATCGAGCGTGACCGCTGCGAGGCGGCCTTGCCCTTTTTGGTCCTTGCGGGGCGGGCGCGCCATTTAAACTCTATCGATTGAGCCGGATGGCGACCGAGCGGGCGTGGGCCTCGAGCCCTTCCGCGGTGCCGAGCGCGATCGCGGCGTCACCGAGCGCGCGCAATTGCTCGGGGCCGCATTTGAGGATCGAGGTGCGCTTCATGAAGTCGAGCACGCCGAGGCCGGACGAGAATCGCGCCGAGCGCGCCGTCGGCAGCACGTGGTTGGAGCCCGCCACATAGTCGCCGATCGCTTCCGGTGTGTGCGCGCCGATGAAGATGGCGCCGGCATTGCGGATGCGCTTGACGAGGTCGTCGGCATTGGCGGCGACGATTTCCAGATGCTCGGGGGCGATGGCATCGACGAGCGGCAGTGCCTCGTCGAGATCGCGCACCACGATGGTGGCGCCGAAATCGCGCCACGACGCGGCGGCGACTTTTTCCCGAGGCAGGCGAGCAAGCTGGCCTTCGACCGCGCGCTCGACGGTGCCGGCCAGCGTCGCGTCATCGGTCACGAGGATCGATTGCGCGCCTTCGTCGTGCTCGGCCTGAGCAAGAAGATCAGCGGCGATCCATTCCGGGTTACCAGTTTTGTCGGCGACGATCAGCACTTCGGACGGGCCTGCGATCATGTCGATGCCGACTTTGCCGAACACCAAGCGCTTAGCGGCGGCCACATAGGCGTTGCCGGGACCGACGATCTTGGCGACGGGCGCGATGGTCGCGGTGCCGTAGGCGAGCGCCGCCACCGCCTGTGCGCCGCCGATGCGGTAGATCTCGTCGATGCCGGCGAGCTTCGCCGCAGCGAGCACCAGGGGATTGAGCGCGCCGTCGGGCGCCGGCACCACCATGACGATGCGCGGCACGCCGGCGACTTTGGCCGGGACCCCGTTCATCAGCACCGAGGACGGATAGGCGGCGGTGCCGCCGGGCACGTAAAGGCCGACCGCGTCGATCGCCGTCCAGCGCGAGCCGAGTTCGACACCAAGGGAGTCCGTGAAGCGGTCGTCCTTCGGCAATTGCCGGCGGTGAAACGCCTCGATGCGGTCGCGCGCGAGCTCGAGCGCGCCGAGCGCTTCGGCCGGGCAAGCCTCGACCGCTGCCGCGATCTCCTCGGCCGCCACCTTAAGGCCGGCGCGATCGAGATCGAGCCGGTCGAATTTGCGCGTGAAGTCCTTGAGCGCCGCGTCGCCGCGGGCGGCGACCTCGTTGACGATGGCGCGCACGGCAACTTCGACATCGGCCGAGGTCTCGCGCTTGGTGGCGAGAAAAGCGCGGAATCCGTGGACGAAGTCGGCGGAACGGGTGTCGAGGCGGATCGCCATGGTCTTACCTATGCAACGCGCGATGACGCCTATCAGCCCTATGAGATTATAACAATTCTAATATTGCGCCGACGCATTGACAAAAAGTCCATCGTCGCCCAACTCGTTAAGCAATGTAAGCGTACGTTTGCGGCTTAAAGTCATGATCGCAGCAAGACACAGCGCGCCAAGGACGGCCGGCAATGGCATTGTCGTTGCCTTGCTGGTTGGTGCGGCGCTTGCTCTGGTGCCGCGCGCCGCCGCCGCCGAAGATACGGTGACGCTGTCGGTGACGCTCAAGGATCACAAATTCGACCCCGCCGAGCTGCACGCGCCGGCCAACACGCCGATCGATATCAAGATCAAGAACGCGGGCGACATCGTGATGGAATTCGAAAGCAGCGACCTGCATTTCGAGAAGATCGTCCCGGTCGGCCGCGACGGCGTTGTCCATGTCCGGCCGCAGCAGCCCGGCCGCTACAATTTCTTCGACGACTTCCATCACGAGACGCAAGGCTACTTGATCGTGCCATGAGGTGCCCGTGCTCGCAGCCCTGCTGATCGTCTTTCGCGAAGTCTTCGAAGCCGGCCTGATCGTCGGCATCGTGATGGCCGTGACCGCCGGCGTGCCGGGCCGCACCTTGTGGGTGACGGGCGGCGTCGCTGCCGGCGTGCTCGGTGCTGGCGTCGTAGCGCTGTTCACCGGCGCGTTGTCGGAATTGTTTGGTGGCAACGGCCAGGAAATCTTCAACGCTTCGATCCTCGCCTTCGCCGTGGTGATGCTGACCTGGCACAATGTCTGGATGGCACGCCACGGCCGCGAAATGGCCGCGGAGTTGCACGCCGCCGGCGAGGCGGTCGTGGAGGGATCGAAGTCGCTCGCCGCGCTCGGCGCCGTGGTGGCGGTCGCGGTGCTGCGCGAGGGCTCGGAGGTGGTGCTGTTCCTTTACGGCGTGGCCGCGGCGCAAGGCGGCGCGAGCTTCGCCATGGTGGTCGGCGGCTTTGCCGGCCTGATCCTCGGTGCGCTGGTGTGTCTTGCGACCTATCTCGGTCTCGTCAGCATCCCGCAGCGCTACCTGTTCGGCGTCACGAGCGCGCTGATCGCGCTCCTTGCCGCCGGCATGGCGGCGCAGGCCATCGCCTTCCTCGAACAGGCCAATATCCTGACCGCGCTCGACCAGACGGTGTGGAATACGTCGTGGCTGATCAGCGATTCAAGCTTTCTCGGCCGCGGCCTGCACACGCTGATCGGTTATGTCGATCAGCCGACCGCCATGCAGCTCATCGTCTATGCCGCGACGCTCGCCGTCATGATCGTGCTGATGAAGCTGTTCGGCTCGCCGCCGGAGCGGCCGCGCATCGCGGCCGCGGAATAACGATCGCGCTTTAACGGTCAGGCGGTCGCCACCGATCCACCGGCGAAGTGATCGGGACAGATCTCCGCCGTCGTCACCTCGCCGAGATCGGCAAGCTCAGCTTCCAAGCATTCGACGTCGAGACGGATGCTGCCGCCGCCGGAGAAGGTCAGCGTCACCGCGCCGGCCGGCGCGTCGCGCTCGGCGAATTCGACGGCCAGTAGATTGAGCCGCGCCTCCTTGTCGGACGGATTGATGCCGCGACACTTGCAGGCCAGCACCCGTTCGAACCGCAGCGCGGTGCGGCAACGCCGGTAATCGGCCTGCGGCTCGATCGTCTTCATCCAGTCGAAGCGATTAACGGCCATGACGAAGCGGTGCTCGCGCGGCTGCCAGTAGATGTCGCCGATCCGCACCAGCGCGTCCTGCACGTGGGCCGATACGACCTCGATGTCGTCGCGGTCGAGCGCGACGAGCTTGAGTTCTTCGGGGCAGACGCTCATCGCTGGCTCGCTCCTCGCTGGCGTTTCCGTAAAGGAAAACTAGGAAGGCGGCGCCGCAGGTGCAAGGGCTTTCCTGAACGTAAAAAGGCTTTCCTGCACCTAAAACGACACGCAAGCCGACCGGACGATGACGCCGACCGATTGCTGGTGGAACTGGCGCTTGTACGCTGAGGCGACGGCGTCGAGGCGCGCCTCGTCGTCGCGATTGCCGGGCAGCACGATCTCGACGTGCTTGCTCGGCTCCTGCACGGTGCGGCCGGTGCCGCGGTCGCGGCGCTGCCCGATGGCGTCGGTGATGGTCAGGCCGTCGGGAAATCGTGGCGTCAATTCGCGCGCGACGAAACTCGCCCAGGCGGATTCGCTGACGCCGACGCGGCGTCCGATATCGCGGCCGAACAGGAGCTCGGCGACCATCCGGAATTGCTGCACGCCGTGGCACGGCGGCGGCGCGGTCGGCGCCGGCTGTGCGCTGGCGCCGGAACTTGCGGCAACGAGCACAATGACGCTGAAGGCCGCAGCACGGCTTGAGCGCATCGCGGCGCCTCGCGGGACCTAAAACTCCTCGGGAGGAAAGAGCCTGCCGGTGCGCCGGAGCATCATGTCGCGCTGCGCTGCCGCTGCGCCGACGACCCATAGGATCATCGTGCACACAGCGCCAAACGCGCAGATTAAGATAACGGTCAGCATCGGCCTCAATCCATCGGGATCGGCGCAAGCTAGCGTAAGGACCTTTCGTTTTCGTTAGGGCGAAAAATGCCGCGGGCCGGCGACGCGAGAGCGTCGGCCGGCCCGTAACATTTGTCGTTACTTGCGGCTACCTGCAGCCTTGGGGCGTCGGGTGCTTGCCGGGCGGGCAAGCGGGCGCCGTGGTCGCCCCCGGATGCTGCTGCGGCGGCGGTTGTTGGGGTGGTGCCGCCGCGGGGCGCGACGGTGGCGGCGCGCTGGCGGCGCCGGGTGGCGGCCCCGCCGGATGCGGAGGAGGCGGCGGCGGAGGCGGCGGCGCGGGATGCACCGTCGTCGGTGCCGGCGTTGTCGGATGCGGCGGTGGTGGTGGAGGTGGCGGCGGTCCCGGACGCACCGTCGTTGGCGCTGGCATTGTCGGGTGTGGCAGCGGTGGCGTCGGCGCCGGATGCATCGTCGTTTGTGCCGGCGCGGTCGAATTGGGCGGCGGTGGTGGCGGCGGAGGGCCCGGTCTCACCGTTGCGCTCGATGGCGGCGGTGGCGGTGGCGGCGGCCCGCCGGGGCCGCCACGCGGCGGCTGCGGCAGAGTCGATCCTGGCCCTGGATGCGGCGGCTGTCCGGGCACCGTGGTGCCGGGCGCTGTGGCATTGGGCGCCGTGCCACCGGGTGGCGGCGCATGCGTCACCGCGGTCGGCAGCGTCACTGGAATTTGCCGGCCCTGCGGCGTGCCAGGAGGTCCGGGTGGTATCGGCCGTATCGCGACGGTCGGCGGTGGCCGCACGAAAACCGGAACGACGGTCGTGCCGGTCGGTCGCGGCAGGAAGAAGCGCTCGCGCGGCGGCGGCGGTGGTGCCATCACCATGAATTCGCGCGGCCGCGGCGGCAGGAAGAACAGCGGCGGCGGTGGTGGCGGCCTGTAATGCGGGCCGACGAACATCACCACTGGTCCGTCGAAGAAACCAAGCTCGACCGGCGGTGGCGGCGGCACGCCGAAATCGTACATCGCGAAATTGGGCGGCGGCTCGAACGCCTCGCGCAGCTCGCCCAGGCGCCGCCGCGCATCCCAGGCATGAGGGCCTTGCGGATAGCGGCGCAGATACGACCAGTAGGCCGGCGGCGTATCGGCGACCACGCAGCGGCGCCAGATGATCGCTTCGCGGCGCACCGCCAGCATGCCGGCAACGCGCTCCGAATACGGGCTGTTCGGATAGATCGCCAGGAACTGCTCGTAGCCTTCGATGGTGTCGCGGTCGAGCGCCGCCGCATAGGCGTCGTCGACATTGCTGAAGTCGCGCATCGGCCGCGAGCGGATTTCGGCGACCGGCATGACGTTCGGCGGCGGCGGCGCATCGGCGGCGCGCTCGGTCATGAAAAACGAACCGTCGATCTGCGACACGAACCACGGCACCTCGGCGCCGTGCGTGAGATCGCTGACGCGCAGCCGCAAGCGCGCGAACAGATCGTCAAGGCCGAGCCCGCCGGCCGCGATCATCTCGGTGAGCGAGGTCGCATAGGCGCCGTACGGTCCGGCTTCATCGGGCGCGACCGTGCCGGGCGCGGCGTTGTAGGCCACCGCCATGCCGGGCATCGCATCGACCAGCGCAAGCCCGCTCGCCAACGGCCGGTCGCCGCCGCCGAACGGATTCTGCCGCGCCGCGTCGAGGATGACGATCTTGACACGACCCGGCAGCGCCGTGAGCGGCTGCAGGAAATCCGAGACGCGAATCGCCTGCAGCGGCACATCGACGTCGCGGTGGATGTCGGCGTCGACCGGCACGAAATAATTCTCACCCTGGAACTGCAAGCCGATGCCGGCGAGATAGACGAGCGCCACCGCGTCGGGACCGGCGGCGGAGACTTGACCGATGAACTCGCGGAACGATTCCCGCATCGTCGCCTGATCGAGATTGCGCGCGCCGGTGACGGTGAAGCCCGCCGACTGCAGCGCGTCGGCAACGAGGCCGGCGTCGTTGGCCGACGTCGCGAGCTTGGCGGCCCGGTATTCATCGTTGCCGATGACGAGGGCAAAGCGTTGCTCGGCGGCTTGGCTCGGCTTAAGACCGAACGCCATCGCCATTAGGACGATGAGCCACAGGACCGAAGTCCGTGCGAAGTTCCTCATTCCGATCTCCCGTCTGTGCTCGCCGAGATTGACCGTCCAAATCGCCGAAAATAACGTCGGCGAATTCGACACTGTCCGAACTTATTCTGGCGAGCAATGGGTCCAAATAATGTCGGAGCGAGACTCGGGCGATTGTTTGGGCGATCGTTTGATCGCCGCCGCGGCGCGCCGTTCGGCTTTTTCAGGTCGTCGCGCCGGTGCGGTCGGGCGGCTGCCCATACCGGTGCAAGCATGTCAAGCACGCGCTGCAGCAACAAATCCGCGCAAGTTGCATTGCATCCGCGCCAATGGCGCGCTAAGAGCAATCTAACAAAACACTTTCTTAACTTGCCTTGTCCTAGCAAGGCGGCTGTCGGTAGGTGAGGCTCAAACTTCGATCAGGCTCAAGCTTCGATCGGCGCAAGTGTGAACGACGTGATCGTCATCCAACATGGGTCGCACTCCTATCTGCTGTCTTTTCTTTTGTTCCCGTAAGGGATAGAAGCTGTCTTTGTTGAAAGGGAGGCTTTATGGCTAAGCGAGCAAAGAAGCGACGTGCATGGACTGCGGGCGAACTCCGCGATCTAAAATCGATGGCGCGCAAGAAAACTCCGGCGGGACGGATCGCCAAGAAGCTGCGGCGCTCGGAAGGTGCGACGCGGCAAAAGGCATTCAGCATCGGGCTTTCGCTCGACTCCCGTTCCTGATCTATCCAAAAGCAATTCAGCTTCGCGACGACACCCGGCGTCCGGTCTTTGAGGCCGCGGCGCCGGTGTCGTATTACTGTTTTTGCAGCGATGAGTTGTTGCTGGTAGAAGCTGCCAGCGCTAGGCGAAGCCGGCCGAGTTGTCCGGCCATACGGCTTGTTGCGAGGCGGCGTTAGGAATATAAGCAGTCAGGGGCGGGCGTCGCCTGCGTGGCGGCAGCCGAAGCCTCGCGGGGCGGCGCTTAGCGTTAACTAACGGGCTATGAACCAGTCCCGGGTGCTCCATAACTAAGGGTATGATGGTATCGGCGCTCCGGGTCGGGGCCGCGTACGGTTGCTGCGGCCTCGTGGCGCTTTGCGTAGCCGCGTGCCGGCGCGGTACGGCTTCGATCCTCTTAAGCGGCACGCATCCCTGATGGCTCAATCTCCCGGTCCGTTGCGGCAGCCCCAGGCGAGTTCCGAACTCGCCGCCGCGCTGCACGCCTGCCGCAAGGCCTTCATCGCCACCGGCGTGTTCAGCGGCATGAGCAATATCCTCATGCTCTCGGGCGCGCTGTTCATGCTGGAAATCTACGATCGCGTGCTGCCGAGCCGCAGCGTGCCGACGCTGGTGGCGCTGCTGATTCTGGTGGCCGTGCTCTATGCCGCCCAGGGCGCCATCGACACGATCCGCAGCCGCATCCTGGTCCGCATCGGCAACAGCCTCGACGAGGCGATGAGCATGCGGGTCTATGACGCCGTGGTCCGGCTACCGCTCACGATGGGCGGCCGCGGCGATGGCGCGCAGCCGATTCGCGACCTCGACACGGTGCGCGGATTTTTGTCGGGCGTCGGCCCGGTCGCGCTGTTCGATCTGCCGTGGATGCCGATCTATCTCATCATCTGTTTTGTGTTTCACACTTATCTCGGCCTGACCGCGCTGATGGGCGCGATCATTCTGGTCACGCTCACGATCGTGACCGAATTGACGACGCGGCGGCCGACCCGTACCGCCACCCAATTCGCCGCTGCCCGTAACGCGCTGATGGAGGCGAGCCGGCGCAACGCCGAGGCGATCACCGCGATGGGCATGGTCGGCCGTATCGCGCGGCACTGGAGCGAGCTCAATCGCCGATACGTCGCGTCGAGCCAGCGCGCCAGCGACGTCGCCGGCGGGCTCGGCGCCATGTCGAAGGTGCTGCGGCTGATGCTGCAATCTTCGATCCTCGCCGTCGGCGCCTGGCTCGTGATCAATCAGCAATCGACCGCCGGCATCATCATCGCCGGCTCGATCCTCGGCGGGCGGGCGCTGGCGCCGGTCGATCTCGCCATCGCCCATTGGCGCGGCTTCGTCGCCGCCCGGCAAAGCTGGCGGCGGCTGTCCATTCTCTTGACGCAGTTGCCGGCGCAGCACGCGCCGATGCCTTTGCAGCCGCCGACGCGTTCGCTCCTGGTGCAGGCCGCCGCGGTCGCGGTGCCGGGCAGCCATATGGTCGTCTGCCAGGACGTCAACTTCTCACTCGCCGCCGGCAAGGCGCTCGGCGTGATCGGACCGACCGCGTCGGGCAAGTCGTCGCTCGCGCGCATGCTGGTCGGCGTGTGGACGCCGCTGCGCGGCACCGTGCGGCTCGACGGCGCCAGCATCGCGCAATGGTCGGCCGAGGCGCTCGGCCGCCACGTCGGTTATCTGCCGCAGGATGTCGAACTATTCCCCGGCAACGTCGCGCAGAACATCGCCCGCTTCGAAGAGCCGCCGCATCCGGAGGCGGTGCTGGCGGCGGCGCAGGCGGCCGGCGTCCATGACCTCATCGTCAATCTGCCGCACGGCTACGAGACCATGATCGGCGACGGCGGCATCGGGCTCTCCGCCGGCCAGGCCCAGCGCATCGCGCTGGCGCGCGCGCTCTACCGCGACCCGTTCCTGGTCGTGCTCGACGAGCCGAATTCCAATCTCGATGCCGAAGGCGACGAGGCGCTGACGCGCGCCATTCTCGGCATCCGCGCGCGCGGCGGCATCGCCGTCGTGGTGGCCCACCGGCCGAGCGCGATCGCCGGCGTCGACTATATATTGGTCATGGCCAAGGGCCGGCAGCAGCAGTTCGGGCTGAAGGAAGACGTGCTCAACCGCGTCATCCAGCCGTCGCCGCAACCGCGGGCGTTGAAGGTGGTGCCGGAGCAAGGTGGCAAGGCATGATCGAACAGCTCGCACGATGGGGCAAAATCGGCCGTAACGCGATCCGCCGCCAGATCGGCCGGATCGATCCGGCCTCGGCCGGCACCAGCGCCGACGCTTCGATTCACCGTCACATCGTCGCCGGCACCGTGCTGGTCGGCGTGCTCGCCTTCGGTCTTGGCGGCTGGGCTTCGACCGCGCAAATCTCGGGCGCCCTGATCGCGCAAGGCACCATCGTCGTCGATTCCAACATCAAGAAGGTGCAGCACCCGACCGGCGGCGTCGTCGGCGAGGTGCGCGTGCACGACGGCGATCACGTCAAGGCCGGCGACATCCTGATCCGGCTCGACGAGACCGTGACCCGCGCCAACCTCGCCATCGTCACCAAGGGCCTCAACGAGCTTTACGCGCGCAAGGCGCGGCTCGCCGCCGAACGCGACGGCGGCGATACAGTAGCCACGCCGCCGGAGCTTGCCAGCCGTCTCGACGATCCCGACGTCAAGGCCGCGCTCGACAGCGAGCGCAAGCTGTTCGAGCTGCGCCGCACCGCGCGCCTCGGCCAGAAGGACCAGCTGCAGCAGCGCGTCAGCCAATTGCAGGAGCAGATCACCGGGCTCACCGCGCAGCAGGAGGCCAAGGCGAAGGAGAGCGATCTGATCGAGCAAGAATTGGCGGGCGTGCGCGATCTGCGGCAGCGCAATCTGGTTCCGCTCAACCGCTTGACCTCGCTCGAGCGCGAGGCGGCGCAGCTGCAGGGCGCGCGCGGCCAGCTCATTGCCGGCGTTGCCGAGGCCAAGGGCCGGATCGCGGAAATCCAGCTGCAGATCCTTCAGGTCGATCAGCAGTTCTCCAGCGATGTCGCCAAGGAATTGCGCGACATCGACTCCAAGATCGGCGAGTTCGTCGAGCGAAAGGTCACGGCCGAGGATCAGCTCAGGCGCACCGACATCCGCGCGCCGCAGGATGGCGTCGTGTTCCAGTCGACGGCGAACACGGTCGGCGGCGTCGTCACCGCGGGCGACGCGAT